>Ga0325414_1004054_pt1 | contig 15303 bp, 10 predicted proteins | sample PopdelMetagenome_8_FD_206183 | JGI IMG/M metagenome (GOLD analysis project Ga0325414, IMG submission 206183) | Populus deltoides microbial communities from Bellville, Georgia, United States - Leaf-PdKOR-R3 | ecosystem: Host-associated > Plants > Phyllosphere > Phylloplane/Leaf | place: USA...
CTATACTTTTGGAGCATTGAAAAATGAAAAAAAATAGCTATGTTTATTTTTTGTGTTAATTTTGGTCATTTTTCTTTTAATATTTTTAAAACTATAGCAATCTTTAATTTAGCATCAAATTATTTTTTAACAAATCATATCCACATGAGCATGCAAAGAGAAATAGATTCTAACACATAAAATCATGTCAAGGATGAAATAACAAGGAAAAAAAATTTCAATGGCTGAAATGTAAAAAAAAAATAAAAAAATTCATGGACCTACAAGGAAAGAAATTAATGATTGTGAACAAAGTCCTATTTGATTTATTATATCGTAGTAATAATAGAGCATTTGTATTTGCTGTCAATCTATGATGATGATTTTTTTTCTAAATTCATCAAATTTTATAACAAGAAGGGATTTTCTTTTAATATTTTTGCAGGTCTATTGCTTTGGATACACCTTTACTGTGGTTCATGAGGTCAAGAGTTCAAATATCAACCTCATCATTTTTTCAAACTAATAAAGTGGCATTATGTTTCTAGATAAATATCTTGCTAAACAATGTACGTAGTGGCTTTTATTTTAATGCATGAGATTTGAAGTTTAATACCTAAAGAGACCTTTTTTTATATATATATTTTTATTAAGTTACACATGATGGATCTTTGATCGAACTGACCAGCCCAATTTGTTTTATAAGAACATTAATACAAAGATGATCAACTATAAAAATTACTGAAGTATTGATTTGACCGAGTCAAAATCTTGATTTAATTAACTTATAAATTCTACATAATTACATCTTTTATTAGAAGAAAAAAAGAAGAAGTTGATACGAGTTATTTTTATGGAATATACTTCTAACTCGCTCGAAGTAATTTCAACTTATTTTTATCCTAATGATGACTTAAAATCAGAAGTCATTTTTTTATAAGTTAAGCCAAATGAACTTTGAATTTGCTCTACATTCATGACAACGACTTCCATGAAAAGATTGAGTTATTGAGGGTTCCAATATATGAATGATGTGGGTAAGGATGACAAGGAGTTCCTGTAAGTCATTGTGGCTCATCTCCTCAATAATGATCCATACGGTTATAAATAAATCAGAACCTATGTAATAATACGAGGAGTATCTTGTTCTTAAGATTACAGTAATCATCTCGATACTTCAGTTACAGTAAACCTATAAGTCATCAAATTATCCGATATATTCATTTAAGAATGAATATCAATTTTCAACCCCAAAACTCTGTTGTATTCTGGAATAGTCTGGTTGTACTTTAAGAATAATCAGAAGATATAAAAGATGGAAAAAACAAGAAGTTTTTTTCCATCAGTTTCAATCAGATTGAAAAGAGTTGTCTTTTGTTCTAATATCCTAGCCTAAGCCCATGTGGGATCTTAAGCCAACATGAATGGTGACGAGCCAAGACTATCATATAGGCTCACAAGCCCATATAAATAACACTAAAAAATATTTTATTTGAAGTAATATTTTTTCTTCATATTTTAACCAAAAAAAAAAAAAAAACAAACAGATTCAATCTCAATTCCAAACAATATCTAATTAGAATTTTAGTTTCAAACTAGGATTCCTAAACTTAATCTCATTAGAGCTAGTAGAGAGTCCTGGTCTCATTAGGACTCTTAGATGAAGTTCTCTAGCTTCATATTACATTCAATTCCTTTCATACAAGTGACCCTTTAGACTCCTAATCACGTTTGCAGTAAAGCTCAACTACAATCCTAGTGCCAATAGGATTGCACACATCAAACATGATATAAATACTTTTATCCATACATCTTGTCTTACAAAGTCAAGTGCACGAGCTAGCATCCCATCATGTCACCCAAAGTGACTTGAATGTGCATGCCCACTATAGTCAATCCTTATTTTGCTCTCATTACCTAGTAGATAAATTCCATATGAAATATGATTTGAGAACCCTTCTAAAATTAATTCTCATTGTGTGCGTATACTTCTCAAAGTCATTCACTTAATGAGTGACTAGTGACAGCTACGACTGAAGACATTTAATAGTGTTATTCACAACGGAAAACATGCCTCACACCACATATCATACACATACCACCACTATATGGACTTTTACCAAATAAGCAAGCATATAATTAAGTAAAACAAACTTATAAATAAAAGAATGCCTAGCAATTTCATTAAATAATTATATTGTATTTACATGCACAAGCTAATATCTATTGGCTACTAGATTATAACACTTTCATAATCATGCTGGAAGATCTTATAACCAAATGCATTGAGTAATTTTACAGCCCTTTTATACTCAGCTTTACACAATTAATTCTCCAACTCCACTCTTTTCTTTTCAAAAGAGTACATGAATTTTATTTTTTTTAGTTAATCATAAAATAATTTTTAGTCTGGAACAGAGAGAAAAACTTATTTAAATACTTGAAAAGTACTCTAAAATATCATGCAATTGTAAATAAAAAATGTTGCTTTACATTATTCTACAGGTAATACTTGGTATTTTCTTGTTAGCTGTAATTAAGTTCAGTTGTTACTGTTTAAAGGCAGATACATTTATCCACGAGATTCAATCCTAAATCAATGTTACAAACACACCAGTATCTCGCTGCAACAATATCCAGACAGATATTCCGAGATGGAAACTAACCAGCAAGTGGGTTGGCATGTATTGTCATGATTGATCCTTATACATTTATCCATGAGATTCAATCCTAAATCAATGTTACAAACACACCAGTATGTCGCTGCAACAATATCCAGACAGATATTCCGAGATGGTAACTAACCAGCAAGTGGATTGGCATGTATTGTCACGCGATTGATCCTTATCTCTGCAAGAGGTCTATCCCCTTGCCCTGTTTGAGTCTGCACAAAACCAAATAGCAGTAAACATTGCTGTATCTGGTGAGAAGATGCAAAGGCAAAACATATAACATGACAAGTAAAAATTACAGGCCCGAACAGAAGTATCAAACAACAAGGTTTATCAATCTTTCAAACAGAAATCCACTGCCCCAAGGCAAACCATTTCTTTTTCTTCCATACAGGGAAAGACTGTAGATCTATTGACCATGGTTAGCACAACATACCTTTTCCATGATATCGAGGACTTCAAACCCATGAATTACTTTGCCAAACACAGTGTACAACCCATTTAGATGGGGTTGCTTCGCATACGTTATGAAAAACTGGCTTCCATTAGTATTCGGTCCACTATTGGCCATTGAGAGTGTACCCCTTGCATTATGCTGAAAAGATGAGAAACAGTGCATCAGGCATTAGCATTTCTAGCATCTCAAAACTGGCACTAGAAAACAGTTAGTTCTATATTGAGTATAACTTGTTGCGACAAATGCAGCATACAATGAAAAGTAAATAAATGCCTGTCAATACAGCTATGAGTCTTGAATTCCTCACACCTCAGGCAGGCTGTTGACATTGATTAGATCGGAGGGTGATGATAAATTACTACATTTCAACCACCTACACACATACATTATTAGCTATCTTGTGACCATGCAGCCAACAAAAGAAAAAAGAATGACTGGCATGATAATCTAGGCCATTATGTCTACCACACTCTCATTTCGTTTTAGAACCCTTGAAGTATATGTCCTTTCTAGAGGCACTCGCTTTGCAAAGTTTACAAAAAAGAACAACATCGTCTCAAACAAGAACACAAGTGAATCCACATCCTCAAATCTTACAAAAGAGGATTGCATCATACACAAGCATCGACTCTATTAAGAATTCTTAAAGGGTGACACTGAAAGTTACCAAAAATAAATTCAGAATACATAATGCATACAAAGATCTAAGAAGCTTCAGACAAATTAAATTAAAAAACCTTGAGAGACTCTCTAATCTCATCATTGAACTTCTTGCCCCAAATACTAGTTCCTCCTTTTCCTGTCCCTGTAGGATCTCCACCTTGAATCATAAAACCTTTAATATTTCGATGAAATATGGTCCCATCATAATACCCACTAGCACACAGCGCCAAAAAATTCTGTAAAAAATCCAAAACAAAGCATAAGAAATATAGGATTAGCTCATTAACTTAAAACCCACTTCTATTTCTACCGATACAACTTCTACTTACGGCAATAATTAAAGAACTTAGTTTTTTCAAAACACCGTTACCGACTGACCTCGGAGGCCTTGGGAACTTCATCGCAGGCGATCTCGCATTTGATATCACCAAGATTTGTGTGAAGTGTAACTGACTGCAAAGAAAAAAAGAGAAACAATTCATTTTTTAGTTAATAGAGAAACGTAGTTAAGGTGCTCGATAAAATTTAGCAAAGAGAACTAACCATTCTGCGTGGTGGATGCGCTCGCTGATAAGGAAAGCCTGTTTGTTAACTGGTCCTGGTGAATGCTAATAGCTCCAGCCTTCAAAAACTTGGCGTTCGAGGCCTTTCTGGACTCAGAGAGTGTGCGAGGTATTGTGATAATTATTATTATTATGATTTGAAAAAAATTGTTTTATAAAAGATATTTTTAATTAAGATTGGTTTGAAAAAATAGATATTTAGTTAAAATTATGATTAAAATTAAGGTTGAACAAAAAATAGTTTAATGTGTTTGGTTAAAAAAATATTTTTTAAATTGAAATTATAAAATAATTAAAAATATATTTTTAATTTAAATATTGTAGATTTAACTACTATTATTACATCATAAAATAAATAATATTGATATCAATTTTTTTTATTATTTCATTAAACTATATGCAATGTCATCACATATGAAATATATCCAACAATGACTATATTTTTCATGGTTTTTTAAGCATGCAACAACAAAAACTGAATTTTTTGTTATGTCATCAAGTGATATCCTTCTAATTTTTTGAATAAAACACAATAAAAATAAAAATAAAAATAAAAACTGAATTTTTTTAACTGGGTTGGACCCGGCAAGAACATAATTGGAATTGCGATCAAATTCCGCAAATGCTACGTCATCATGCAATATCCTTCTAATTTATGCAGTGTTATTAAATAATATTAAATATTATTTTTTCGAGTAAAACTCATTTTAAAAAAAAAAATTACAATTTCATTATGTACAAAATTCATTCGATAAGAACTACAGTTTTCATGATTTTTTGAGCGTGCAATAAAATTAGGTAAAATATTATCCGGAATAAAATTGAGATTATAGTACGAGTAAATTTAATTCACCTTAAACTAATTAAAAAAACAAAACAAAATTATTATTAACATTTTCGTGAACAATTCGAGTGAAATGAATTAACTATACTAGTTTTCCAAAAACAATAATAATAATTATTAACGTGAATAGTGCTACAGTGAAACATAGCTACACTGTTAATTGAAAAATCACCATGCATGCTCCACTGTTACTAAACAGTGGAGCCATGCTGTGAATTGGAAAATCATCACGAGAAGCAGGAAAATTGATGCTGCTTCTCCAAACCTGTGGAACGGCAGCAAAAATTGATGGGTACTACAAAGAAAAATTGTTTTTTTTTTTTCTGTTACCAAATACTAGTACATGTAACTGTAGATAAACCTCACCGTAATCATATTACTAAATATTTTATATAAGTTTTATTTTTTTATTTATTTTTATTTTTTAAAATTTATTTCTCACATTAACACGTTAAAACTATATAAAAACATAAAAAATTAAAAAAAAATCATTTTTATACAGAAATATTTTCTAGCCGCATCAATTTTTTACAAAAAAAAATCATTATTTTTTAGACTGTTTTAAATATTACAATTAAGTAATATAATTTTCTATTTTATGACACCCCCCTGAATAATTTTTTTATTTCGATAATTTAACTAGTACATGTTTAGATTTACACCCCTTTTACTAAATTTCGTTAATAATTGAACTATTAAAAGCTTGTGAAAATCACGTGCAAAAAAAGGGGTCAAGATAAACCTCTTGGACTACCGCCTATTTTGATTTACACCCTTTGAATAAATTTTTCTATCCCAGTAGTTGAACTATTACAAATTTAGATTTACATTGCTTTTTGCTAGGCTTGCTGGTAAATATATTATAAAGCATAAAATTAAAATAATAATTATTTTTATTTTTATGTTGGATCAAGTAAATCTTGTTTATCTAGACTCGTGATCCGAGCCTTGACTAGTAATCTGGGTTTTGTCTCAGATCGACGCCTGATATGTATTTTAAAATTATGATAATAATTGTTTTTATTTTTATGTATTTTAGTTATATAATTTTGGAATTGAAAATTTTTTTATAAGAATATTTTAAAAATAAAAAATAATAAATATTATTTCCGGAGAAATGTTCTCTTTGCACTTCTTGTTTTAAAAGTATATAAATTCATTTTAATATATATATATATATATATAAAACAAAATTTATCAACTTTCAAGTCAAAATCAGTTTTCTTCTTCTGGGTTTTTTTTTTGTATTTATGTATATAGATTCCACTAAAAAATCTAAAAAAAATAGCAATATCTTAACTATTGAAATGCACAAAAAATAAAAAGAAAAAAAATGGTTTAAAGAACACAAATCAAAATAAACAACAATTTACTGGTTTTTGAGGTGTTTGAGAGTACAGTAACAGTAACAATTATTTTTTAAAGTGTTTTTTTAAAAAATATATAAAAATAATATATATATTTAATAAAATTATTTCTAAAATTACCACATCAAAACAATCCAAAAACATAAAAAATAAATTAATTTTAAATAAAAAAAATAAATTTTGATAAATCTCTTTTTATTCCGCACTCTCAGACGAAAAGCTTTGTATGGGATTAACTATTTTACGACTATACATGCAAGTGTAAAGTTACATGAGAATTTTGGTTATGAAGAATCGATTTAATAGAGAAAAAGGCTGAAAGAAATTAAGAAGATGGGACTTTAATTTGTTAGCTATTCAACAGGCTTGTCATCAGAATCTTTCGAAAACCATACAGGTGACAGTGAACTGCCACCCTCTAAAAGGAGGTGAATGAGAGCTCCCATGGCCAGCAATCCGCTCTTTCTTTGCCCATCTCTCCAAGTCTTGACTTGGAGTGCTATAATGCTGGTCCCATGCATTACAAGCCAAGCCGTGAAGGGCATTCCCTGCCTGGAGAAAAGAAAAGATAAGAAAGAACGAGCTTCATGCTTTCACAGAACAAATTCAGCAGCTCTAAATTTGACGGATTTCTTCAGGTGATCATGCATTACAAGCCAAGCCGTGAAGGGCATTCCCTGCCTGGAGAGAAGAAAAGATAAGAAAGAACAAGCTTCATGCTTTCACAGAACAAATTCAGCAGCTCTAGTTGCCGGCTATACATGTAAGTTTTAGAAACCTTCTGTCGCTTCATAGTTGCCGAGATGATCAGATGAACAAGTACTTCCTTCAATTATGATCAGATGAACAAGTACTTCCTTCAATTCTGTCGCTTTCCTCGAATATTAAAGAAAAAAGTGATATGATTTTCAATTTCGGGAAGGAAACCTGTACGTGGTTGGTATCCTTGTGCTTATTATTCCTTCAAAATAACAGTGAAGGGGAAATTTAGAAGAGAGTGTTAATTAAATGAAACAGCAGATGATTCAATCTGGAATGGCTGACTAGGAATATATATGCACATCCTGGCCGAGTATTATAATTATTATAAAAAAACTCTGAAAGGCATGGTGAACATACCAATTTTGTTTAATTGATATTTTTTACGTACTTTTTGTTTGAATTAGTTTTTTTATTTGTATTTGAACTAATACCGCCTCTCTGATTTTTTTTAAATTGTTTATTTTATCTTTTTTAAATAGAGTGTGTTTTTAATTATTTTGTGTGTATTTAATGTTTCAATGAGATTATTTTAATTTATCTATAATTTTTTTCTTTTATGTTTTATACAAATAAAATTTATTTTCATGATGTATTTATAAAATTAAAAGTAATTTGTTCTTGGTGAGAAAAGGTAACCTTTAGAATTAACAAAAGTTGTATACATTCTAGGGGAAAATCAAGGTTAAATATCATACTTATCTATTTTTTATTTTTATATGAATAATTATTGTTTTTAGTTTAGAATTTGATTGATATTAGCAACTCTTTCTGGGTTTATTGATTCATACATTTTAGAATTTATTTTGTTTAGCATAAATAACATTTTTATATTTTTCAATTTAAAAATTCATGATGCAATAAAACGCATTCGTAGCATTATCATATTTTTCTACTATATTAAAAAATAACTTGATATCCTACATGCGATGTTGCATTAAGAATTTTTATTTATTTATAAATGCATGATTATCGTTTTGTTTTATTTTAGTATATGTAAGCATTGATTTTTTTTTATTAACAATTTGTTTCTCTCAATGTCAAAGAACATGCTAACAACATTCACACATTTATTTTTGTATTAGAAAAAAAATTATCCGATCTATAAAGAAGTGCGGGTCAACTGACTAGTATGAAACCGAAACAAATAGCTTCCATTCAACTTGTATCTACTTTATTTTTCTTAAAAAGATTACTAGTTTAGATTGACTACATGTTTGACGTTGAGTTTTAACCTGTTCTTTTTCTGTCAAAATTTAAATTTAAATTTTTTGCTTCAAATTATTTTTTTGGTGTTTTTAGATTATTTTGATGTGCTGATGCCAAAAATAAATTTTAGAAAAATAAATAAATATTATTTTAATGTATTTTCAAGCAAAAGTACTTTGAAAAACAATTATTACCACATTCTCAAACACTCTCTGAATATAAATGCAATTGCCAAAGTAAATCACCAGGTTGAAGGAAAATGGACGATAATTATGGTTGAGCAAAGGTTGACATTGTGTTGAAGAATTAACAGAAAACCTATATACACAAGATATAGGTTACTATGAATTGCTACAAATGAAATTATCATTTTTCCCATCAGTACTTAATTTCTAAAGCTTTGCTAAATTATTTTTAAAACAAAATTTTAATATAACCCTTCCAAAGGCTTTCTGGATTTTTCCATTTTATGTGCATAGTAAAAACATTTAATTGCTCTTTGCTCCAGAATTTAATTAGCTTTACTTGGTGTTTTTGTATTTCCACTTAAGTGTTTTTGTTATATTTATGGTGAGTTAGGAGTGATTTTGTCTTTTAACATAAATTTAATATTATTAAAAAAAAAGCCATCATGCACTTTGGGTACACATGGAGGCACATCATCTCCATCCGCGTCATTTGATTGGCACGTGCCGCACATTAGGTGGTCTTCCCCCACCTTTCATGATGGTGTTAGAAAGGTTCGATAGTGGTCTGGTTCGTGTAAATAGTAAAGTTATGGTTGGCATTGAATTGATTTTTTTCTTCTCTTGTTACTTTTCTCTCTTCATTTTACCAAACTTGAATTCTATCATTTAAGTCTATTTTTTTAATTTGGTATTTATTCTATTAATTGGTAATTTTTTTGTTTTGAATTATTTGTTTTTTAATTGCATTCCTCATATTTGATTCAATTTTTTTTAATTTAGTCCTTATTATTTTGATTTCTTTTTATTTTATTCTTAATTTTTTAATTTCATTCATCAATATTTTATTTTATTTTTGTTTCAATTATATTTTTACCCTTGTTCTTTTGATGTATATTTGTTTTGTTTTGTCTTTTATTTTTTTATTGTCAACCCTTAATATTTTCTATATTGAAAATTTGGTTTCATATGTTTGTCTTCTATGATCTAATTCCAACGTCATGGATCATGCATCGAGTGATGGTTTTTAAAGATTGATCAAAGTTGACTCCAGTATTTTTAAATCTTTTTTTAATTATTATTTTGTTTATTTCATCATTTATCATTATATTGTTTGGAAATTTAACTTAATTAACTTTTTTAGTTTCAGTTCTATAAGCTAGATCTCATATCCAGATTTTATATGTTAACTCGTATTAATTAGAGTTTTTGTTCTCTCATTATTTTTTTTTCTTAATCAGATTTTGTCTTTCATCTTTGTCGGCCTTTAACATATATAAAATAAACAAGAGAGCCCTGGCCCGTTGAACATATCTTTCGAGGCTCAAAAGGGCACCTAGCCAATTTTAACTTGATTTTGTTCTGCTTTGTTTCTTGTTTCTTTCCCTACAATTTCATCCTTTCATTTGTTTTTTCTTGCTTAAATTTTAGCTTATGTTTTCTGATTTCTTTTAAAAAAAATGTCCTCGCATTATCATTATAATTTTTATTTTTTTAATCTTTTTACTATTGTTATCCTTTTTTAATGAAATGTATTTGGGCTCAATCAGGTCCATGGCCTGCGGCGTGGATTTCCACCCTCTTTATAACATGCTCACATCGAATGAACATCATTTTCTTCTGCTAAAAAATAACTTTATCCAGTACGCTGTGGAGCACTGTTTACATAGCTAGCGATAACATATTGCTTGCCTCCCCAAAGTTTTTAATGGACGCGCTTTCTTGTAATCCAAGGACCTGACTTCATTTTCCTTCTTGAAAAAGTTTGCACATCATACTCTATTACTCTTAATCGATGGCATCAATCTCTCTGTGCGAACATGTCATTTGGTTAACGTCTTGGATCAAGAGATAAAAATAGATGGGATTAAAACTAGCTATTCCATTATTAAATCATTTTTTCAAATATATTTAATAATAAAATGAATAATTAAACCAATCATAAGTCAAACAAAATACTTGCACCAGCACAAAGTAAATATATAACATAATTAAATTTACAAAATAATAGTTTTATCACAAATGCACATTTTTATTTATAAATTAATCCCCAGTTCTTCATTATTTTTGGTTGAAATCTAACATGTTTTTTAAGATTCTTTCTTTTATATTTTCTAGTTTTCAAATCTAAAGGTGAAAATTAAGTAAATTAAAATAAATGGTCCCCTTTGTCCCGGCATGCAACTTTTATTGAATTTGTACATGTATGGCATTCAAAATATGATTAAATGTGAAAATAGGATTTCAAACTAAAGACAAACATAGAAAAAAACAAGACGATGCACAAAAGAGAGGAAGCGGAAAATGTATTAACTCTTTTTATTAGTTATAAATATGCAATTGCAACTACAAAATAATGTTATATAATGCAAAATACCTGCTGAAAGCAATTACGTTATTCATCCTCGAGGATCTCTCTATGTACATGCATGCAAGACGTACTGCAGTACTTGTAATTATATCTATGAAATGGAACTTTACCAGCTAACGACACATTGCAACAGGAGCATGTTATATCTGATGTTAAGCCACTTTTGGGTTGTGCCATGGCTGGCACGGTGCTCGTGCTACTGCTTTGGGCATTGATAGCAGCAACTGCTGCCATTCTCCTCTCCGCAGCAGCTGCTCTCTTTTCCCTCTCAATAGCTTCAGCCCTCTTAAGTTCCTGCTGGACGAGGACAGAATATCAAAAGAGGAAAAAATGAACCTATAGAGTACAATGAACCTGAATTCTTTAAGAGTATTAAAAACTAATAAATATGTTAAAAGGACTAAAACGGAAACAGCATCAAATCACAAAAGTGCTTTTGAGGATCTTCATTGTCACAATATTCCTATTCTCAACCCAAAAATGGTTAAAAAATAATAATAAAATCCTTACCTCTGTAGATATTTTTGATCCTCCACTAGGCTGAGATTGTCCCTTGATAGCTGAAATTGGAGTAGCTCGATTAACTAGAACTGCTGCGGCATTTTGGGATGATGCAGCCTCAGCCTCAATTAACATCATAAAAAGTGTTATCAACATATTACAGAAATTTGGAACAGTCAAAAGGCAAGAAAAAGGAAAAACACCTATTTCACGATACAGATCATTTATTGCAAATCCTGAATGCTCATATAAAACATGCTTTACATGCTTTTGGGCTACTACATGCAGGTTATGCTCATGCTTTACATGCTTTTGGGCTACTACATGCAGGTTATGCTCACATGATTAGTAAGTCATCTTGGAAGTAAAGATGTCAAATCATCTGTTTTGATATACTGCCATTGAATTGCAATGCAAGCATAAGATTGGGTTATCTCTGTATGTAATAGATGATAGATCAATAAATGGGCTACCAAAAAACTCCCTGCGGAGATGACATTACTAACAGGCCTGTTATTCAGCCTTTTAAACATTGAAGATAATCTAGACTCTATTTCTCAATGGACTTCATCATTTTATAGAATCAAGAAAGCTTAGGGTCCACTTGAGTGAGAAGAAAAGGAGTGGGTGTATCTCTTTCCAGTTTGAATGACTTCATCATTTTAAGAGGTCACACGTTTCGTTCAAAAATCTCTTCCTTAAACCAGGCACAGAAAAACACACCAAAAGAAGAAGAAAAACATTATGGCCATCTTAAATTTAATAGCTAGAAAAACTTTTTTAATTAACGTAGATGAGAAGTTGATCGTCTGCCTGCCATTCAAATAGGACACTTCTGTAATTTTTTAAAATGGTTGTATTTGTATGTTTATAGATTAAATATGATGCTAATACCAGCTGTGTCCTTGAAAGCTCATCCTAAGACAATGAATAAACAGGTTTGAAGGAACATAGCATCCCAGTGTTAATGAACATAAAATACCTGAGCTTTCTTTTCTCTAGCCTTACGTAATTTCTTCAATTCTTTTGCTCTAGCTTTCCTCTTTTCCTCTTTCTCTGTCTGAACAACCACAAACATAAATTATCAATTTAAGCATTGAACTTGAATGTATCAAAATCACGAAGCAGCAGAATCATGGATGCGTTAAAGTATATGCTTCTACATTAGGCAACTGACTTTATGAAATGCCCTGGAAGTCCCAATGACTTCATAATTCTAACTCCATACAAGATAAGTAGCGATGGTTAAGTTAGCAAATAATTTATGAGCAAAGCTCCAATTGAAAATGACCAATAAAATCTTATAACAATTAGGTTACAGAGAGCCAATGCATTTGACAAGCTAGGATAAGGCATGAAAAGGATAGATCTACTTCAAATTTGTTGAAGTAGCAAAAGGCTCAGAACAAAGAAAAAACAAAGATGCATAAATAAAATTACTACCTGCTTAGCAGCTTGAGATTCCTCCATTTCTTTTGTTAATGCACTAGGCACATTAGCAGCATGCCAATCCCATCTATCAATGTTTAAAGCCATAAAGCGTCTAAATGTATTTCTGACTTCCTTATCATTTGCCAGCATATAAGGGGTCCGCCCCCTTTCATCTTTGATACAAGGATCCAAACCCTGTTCTAGGAGTTTCAAAACCTGATGAACATCACCAGATTGTGTTGCTTCATGCAAAGGCGTTGTCGTGCCAGCAACTTCACTTTCACTCCCACTTGATACATGCAGATCATCAGATTTTTTTTTAATAGAAGAAGGTTTGGTAGATTCAGCACTATTAATGCTGTCGTTCAAGTCCTCTTTGCTGGGGCCAGGGCAGCTATTTGTAATGGTGCTTGTGGTTGACACCAAGTCATCAATGGTGTCTGGTAGGCTTTCCTTCTCATCCACTTCATAGGTGACTTGTGCCAATTGGTTGTAAAGGCGTCGTGCTTCTTTGAAAGTAGGCCTCCTAATACTCAATGGTATATTTCGAACATGGTGCTGATGACTGAAATATGCTTTATTGCCATCAAAAAGTAGTTGCCGATTGCTTGAAGGTGCATACAAGTAAATACATGATGAAGCGTCAAAATAAGGCTTCCAAACATCAAGTAGTTCTTGAATGTCCTACATTTCATATTTATGAGAAAATAATCTGTTAACAAGGACAGGAATTAAAACAGTTATGTCACAACGACATCAAACAATCGATTTACAAACCAAAACTTTGAATCGCCATATTAGGATAAGTTAGTGGAAAAGGATGGAAACCAAATTTATAACATTTATTTTGTTAGATCCCTATTTCACTATTTCAGGATTAACCGTGTAGTTACTTTATTTTACAAATAGATCATGGGAGCCAAACTGTTTATAGAGGCACTGAAAATAGGACCATGCTTAACAACATAATCCAAAAATGATAACAGCGACAGTTTACACTTGATACCTTCTTCAAAGCCAGTTCATTATACCGACGAAGTGAAGCTCCAGCAGAATGTGCAGCTCTACCAGTCCCATCTTTAGATGACTGTTTTTTACCAGCTTTGGCTCTTACAACATATCTAAATCACAAGGGGAGGAAAAACAAAGAATTCAACATTTCCACAACAAAACGCAGGACAACTTTAATAATTCCCAAGCAACAATTCAAAATGCACATAAAGATCATAGTTTTGTGCAGTCTCTACACTAACCTGTGAAATGTTTTATGAAGAACAGGCGAATTCCCATCAAAAACACACCCAACAAAATGTCCACCACTAGCAAGCAACACAATCCTCAGACGCGTCCCGTTCCTCTCCTCATGAATCAAAAACTTCAATCTCTCAATCACTTCACTCTCTCTCAAACACCCCCCAAGAACATTATCATTCTCAAAACAAACACTTTCACTATCATTCAAAACCAGACTCTTCCATATCGAAACTCTCTCTCCCGTCTTAAGACGAATAAACAATTTCTGCTTCACACTCTCTACTGACCCTCTTTGCGCATCAGTCCTCAAAATGGACACCTTTTCAGCTTCATCTTCTGATCCTGACACGCTCGAGATATCACAATCTTTGAATGATTCATCAAAATCTTCCTCTTTAACAATATCTTTTCCAGCAATGCTTAATTTAACCTGAAATTAAAACAATTGGTTTTCTACTTAAAATAAATACATACATACATCCATACATATAAGTTAACCTCTGTAATTACATTGATTCGATGAATATCGGATTTAAAGTGAAACCGCTGGTCTTGGAGAGAATCGAATTCGGCTTTGCAAGTGTTACAGGTCCATCTAGGAATTGTGACTTCGACGCCGTTTTTGGAAATCGTATCGACTTCGTCTAGAGTTTCGATGGGAGAGGGAATTTCGGGTGCTACTGATGTTGATGCGGGGGAGGGGGAGGGGGAGGAGGAGGGGGAGAGTAAACGACACGCATCGAAGAAATCGGTGGGGACGTCGAAGATAGAACGGTGCCGTTTCTCTTGTGAAGTTGAGTTAGTGGTGGGGAGGAGAGGTGCGGTCGCCATAGTCACCACTGCTTGTCTGTTGGATTACTTCTGTACACGTATTAGGGATTTTGTTGATTTATAAAGACAGAGAGGCGTCATTCCAGTTTGTCTTCCTTGAAACGACGTCGGCTCCACATAGGAGGTTGTTTTATGCTTCTCGTTCTCTCATGGTCTCATTCAAAAAGGGGCCGTCATCTCAGTTGTCAATAAAGTCCATAAGTTTAGATTTTTTTTT
>Ga0325414_1004056_pt1 | contig 15301 bp, 19 predicted proteins | sample PopdelMetagenome_8_FD_206183 | JGI IMG/M metagenome (GOLD analysis project Ga0325414, IMG submission 206183) | Populus deltoides microbial communities from Bellville, Georgia, United States - Leaf-PdKOR-R3 | ecosystem: Host-associated > Plants > Phyllosphere > Phylloplane/Leaf | place: USA...
TTTTTCCTTATTTCTCTGTAATTTTATAGAAACAATGGTCTCATCTTGGTTCGGGAAAGTCGAGTTTGTACTCTAGTTTTGTATTTGGAGTCTGGAAAAAGCCTTTGGCGATACGATATGTAAGGGATTGGGCAATGTTCGAAAAATAGAATTCAGAAGCATCAACTGGAAACCTGTAATTTTTATTTTTAGGGTTGAACTTGTAAGAAGCTGTTGCAGCCTCAGCCTCAGCTGTGCGCTGTGCATTCTTAATTCAAGAATTGGTTGGTTGAACCATTTCCACCTAAACGTGGAATGCATTGAAAAAAAAAATGCAATTCCTCTTTTTACATGTTTATCTTCCCATCCCTAACAAGTGGAAAACATCAAGGACGCTCAACTCCTCTGACCTAACAATTTCAACACACAGGAGGGAGGGTAGAGAGAGCAACGATAATTTGTGCGGAGAGAGTTTTTTAAGAGCTAAAACGACGTAGTAACGTTAATCCAGCACAAGGAAAACTTTTTGTGAAATATATATATATATAATAAAAAATAAATAAAAAAAGTCCTTGAGGCGAGCTAGGAGGCAATAAAATGATTTCATTACATGAAAAGTCTGAAAAATGGATGTACACATTCTATCTTGCTGATGTTTTGCTCTCGATTTCTCATACTTGAAAAGAACTAGTTTCTTCAAAGAGTTAAAACAGCCCACGATTTCTGGGAAACCAATGCAGGATTCTTGAATTTCACTGAAAGCAACGAATGAAGTTGTGTCAATTGGCAAGCAAATTACAAAATGGAGATAGCTAGAGGAAGTGCCTCACTGCCAGAGTCCTCGCATGAAGACCCTTCATGCTTGCTTTCTTCTGTTTCCAGAATTCTATTCTTTTGCTGTCATTCTATCCTATTGCTATTTCCTTTTCTCCTACATAATATACATTCGTTAGCCTACCCTGTTTCATATTCACAAAACTATTGCCGGTGCCTACTTCTACTGCTGTTGCCTTTCCTGCCACTGCCCAGCCTCCGACCCCCGGACGCCCAGTCTTCGTCTTCTTCGTCGTCTTCATCATCTCCCATCACACGTCCAGATTTCACCTTTCTTGGGGCAGGTCGTTTCCTCTTGATATTTGCTGTGTACGTTGAGTAATCGACAGTATCCTCCTTTAAGGCTCCCTTGAATTCCTGTGCAATAACAAACCATTTAGACACAGAAGTTCAGAAGTTGAACCAAACTCTATCCCCATTCCAGTTCTATGAGACCTTCTCATTGACGGTCAAGCTACCTGATATCTCTGAACCAAATCTTGATAGGTGGACGGCAAACTGGTGCCTGTTTGACTCATGTCAAAAGGAATGTTCTGCCTTGAGAAAGCCTCTCCTGGCTTTGGGGGTTCAGTGGGAGAAAAAGCCTGGCAGATATGCCATGTAAATCAGTTGCGGACTATTTAGGCACATGCACGGTATTGTAAAGCAAAGTAATGAGACAAACCAAATCTAAACAGTTTTTACCTGGCACCGGGCATCATTAAGGCCATACACAATTTTCAGGTGTCTCTTGAGCTTCAAAAGAAGCTCCAAAGCAGTTGCTGCGAGGCAGTCAACCTGTGTAACGACCCACAGAAACAGGAATGAGAAGCAGTACTGGGTTTGTGAAGTAAAGGATTCTCATCTTGTATTTGTTCAAAAGCAAATGCACTCAGAGATATGAACAGCATAGCATTAATAAATTGGCATGTGCTATTCCACAATCCCGTATAAGTCATAGTGGAGCCCTCTAAAAGCTCATGTCATACCATCACTCCCAAACACTAGACACTTGGAGAGGACAAAAACCCAAAAAGTAAAGGCAGTAAGACAAAGCCCTCCATTGATCTATTCTTCTGAAGAATAAGACCCTCTATTCATCCATCTCAAGACAAGATATAATTCAACTTCCAGGGAAAAAAAAAACAATTCTGCATGACTTCAAGTGCTTTCAGAAGTACCTGAATTTTCTCCACGTCATCTTTGGAGATGCCTACAGACTCACCAGAGCTCACACGCTCCATCTTTGGATATCTTGAGACACTAGAGTTTAGAATTGCATGATCAGCAGGCTGTTCTTGAACTGTTCCGTTCAGATCAAATGATCTCAAAGGACTGTGATCAGGCTGACCATCTGGCTTTGGTTGAATTGTACCATTCATGTCCATGTGATGGGAAACAGGCTCCGCAAGTTCCCTTTGAATGAACCCATTTTCATTAACCATGCGAGCATTTCTTTGGGAAAAATGCAAGATTAGTCCCTTCATATTTGCTTCAAGTGCCCCTGCTCTTACTTGAATAACTCGATTTATAACATAAATCAAATACAGAGGTTCATCAGGTAAAGTAAATGGCAGCAAAGCAAGCATTTCCGTGCAGTACCTGTTAAAAAGAAGACAATTTCTAAAATATCATATCAAATTCAAAAGAAATCTACGATCAGCATTACAGACAACTCACACTAAAAAAGGAATCACTGAATCACTCCGGCTTGGATTGTCAAATTTTCGCACAATTGAGGACATAAATTTGTTCCTTGAAACTCGGTTTCCGCGAATAAGCTTGTATATCCGAGAAACCCCAAGCCTTGCTTGAGATAGGGAGCCACCTTCAGGTTTTCCCTTGAGATTTCCAGCAGTCTTAGATTGGAGTTTTTGGTTTGGAATTTCAGGAGAAATATTAACAATAGATTTCATGAATATAAATGACAGCTGAAGGCCATCACCCAATCGGCTTTCAAAAAAGGCAGGATACCTGAAATTATTTTTGGTAAGTTGCATAACCAGAAAAAGGGAAAGAAAAAACAAATTTGTTTAAAGAAACATACTTCTCATTCATATTCATCAGCAAATGGTGGGCTAATTTTGAGTTTAACTCTTGAGGATCCGTTTCCAATGCTATTAGATATGGAACACAGGTTATAGGATGGACCAGACCCTGGCGTAGTACTACTTCCACAATCTGCATAGATAGCAAATCAAGAGAGATATAAAACTCAAGCATGCAGCAATAACTCTAAATTTCACTCACAATCAGGTGCATGTGAGTGGTTAGACCAAGAAATTTCCCATCTAGTGTTACGAATCAGGGTCAACACTTAAAACTTTTCTGGCAATATATATTTGTTGTTGGACTTGTAAATAGTGAACAATTATTTATGCTTATGCAAATTAGTTTCCAAATTTTCTTAGAAAATGAACTTTCTCAAGTCCGTTTTACTTTTTACTAATGTGGCAGGGATATGCATCCTTAACAAAAGCTTTTACACATAAATTGACAAGAATACCCAGTCTAGGTTCTCACCTTAAGGGCAGTCTGGCGAACTTGTTCATTGAAGTCCAAGCACCTTCCCAAAATATGATCCCAATACAGCTGGACTATACCACCACAGATGTTAGTATCACCTGCACCGGCAGCAACAGGTACACTGTTGCTCCCTTCTACAGGATGAGGAGCTACACTATTAGTCTTATCTGTGTCCATTTGGCTTTCAGCATCCAGAAGATATTCATGCATATTTTGCAAAGCTTGCATCTGGTGGAATGAATGATTCAGTACACGACAAAAAAAATGAAAAGATAAAAAAAGTGGCTAGCACTTTAGTACCTTAAGACGAACATGAGAACCAGAAGATAAAGTTGCCTCCAATATTTTCCCAATGTCCTTTTCCAGCATAAACTCAGGCCTAGCAATAAGAACAAATCCTAATGCCTGAAACAATTACAAAATTAGATCATTAAACATTACTATCAAAGCGGGCTTCAGATAAATTAAGAAGAGAGGAGGAAAGCATACACACCTGCAAAGACCTGACTTTTATACCAAAATCCTCCATAAGGAGATGCTTTTTAAACAAACTGAGACTGCTCGCAACATCAATATTTTTGTTGTTGGAGATACTCAGCAAAGAGTTTCCGTAGCGAATAAGCAATCCAAGACAGAACAAAGAGCGGCCTGCTAGCTGTGATTGGCATGGAGTTAGTATCTACTTTATATTCCAGTTCCATATATTTTCTATTTTTTAAAGACCATTTCATGAAAAAAAAATATACACCCAGAACATGAGATGGGCTCAATTACAACAACATTTATAGCCAGTGGAATATGCAACAGATATGTACAGGGAAATTCTCTTCATACAGTTAAAGAACTTTCATTAGAATCTAGATGCAAGTGCAGAAGTCGTTCATCTCTTCTGATTTATTATACTAAATCTGACAAGCAAAGCATCTCCTATACACGTATAACTTCAAAATACAAACAGGGAAACAGCCCAATGCCAATTACTGAACAAGGATTAACAAAAGCTCACACTACATGCACATGAAAAAGGCGACTAATCTCAGTATCCTTCAGTCCTAGACCCCAACTCCCCATAATAACCAGAGCATCGTCTCTTTTGAGTCACCTGATAAATGCCACATATGCATCCAGCATTATACTGCACATATTATATGTAGCATCACATAACAGACTTTAATGCAATACTAGATGATTAAAATCCACCAAGGCTCACAAAAATATCAGCAATAGAAAGCTGAAATCCAATCAAATAAGCAAGGCAAACTAAATTCTCCTCTTAGACCACTGCAAAACTTTTGGATTCATTCACATTTCCACTTTATTCTGGCAGAGCTCTTTGTACACAGAAGAGAAAACTATGTTTCATACTATTAATTTTAGGAACTTGTTTGTTTCATAATCTACAAAAAAGCTATTTGAATAGAAGGTGATAGTCAGGAGCATAATACAGTAGGCCATACTATTCTTTTCCTTAAAACCTAAGTTCCATAGGAAGAAACATGGAATACCCTCTCCATGGATACCATCCGCAAATCCTAAGTTCAAAGTACAGCTTGAAAAAAATAATTTGCAAAACAAAATACATATTAGCTTCTCATGTCAGATCAATTGTAAAGTTGCGGCCATAGAATATGAAAATAAAGACCAACCAATCAAACAGGGATGAAGATAATTAACCTTAATTGTAGCTACCAACCTGCTTGTTATCGATTCCTTGAGCATCCAAGCGTTTGAAAAAAACCTGAATAAGATACTCAACTACACTAGCACCCTTCGCTGCTACTTTACTCAAAGAACAAAGACACCTGTGATGATGAGAGACATCATCAGCACGAGTAGAAATTTGAAAGAGAGAAATTAGTTTTATCCAGAAAATAGATGGAACATAAATGCATAAATGTCCCAAAGTTAGATCAACGAAGACTAAGGAACCTTTTTGTTATATAAAACATGGCAGAATTGATTCGTGTATAGTCATCATGGGAGTAAAAAAAACAAAAAGAGAAAAGGGTTGAAGATGAACATGCATGTTTAAGTAATAGCATAATACATCGATAAGTGCATAGAGGAATAGACTGCACAGTAAAACAAATCAAGATCTTATTTACAAACCATTCCTTGCTGCAGCAATCACAAAATAATGAGTGTGAGATAAAACACTAAAGCAGGGTCATACTTATCGGAAGCACAAGAACATTATATACTAAATATTGCAGCATGACCTAAAAGAGAAGCAAGAAAAGAAATTTACAGATTTACTTGACACAAGATGAACAAGCACATAAAAAAATAAATGTTGCAACATGACCTAGAAGATAAGCAAGAGAGGAAACATTGAAATTACTTGATGCAAGCATGGACCACCGTCAAAAACGAATGTCGAACAATCATTTGCTTCAGATCTTGCTCTAGTTCTTCAACAACACTTTGAGGCAGCTTTCGGATTAAGGGAAGAACAGAATCAATTATAAAGATTATACTCTCCAATAATTGTGCAATAGCTCGGTCATCAACCTGGGCACAAGTAAAAGCTAATTAAACTGTGTCATCTGTCTGAGAGCAAAGATACAACTGCAAATTTCTCTCTTTCTTATATCAGTATACTCGAAAAAATCTCTGATACAATCACAGCACTGGTACATCTTCCACTAAGATTTCAGTATTTGTGACAAATTACTGAAATCTGAACAAAAGATGTATGTACAAAGGAGTATTGAAGATTTTTCCCTCTGTAAACTGGATTCAAAAGAAAAATTTAGGAGAAGAATGTGCACTGTAAGGGGGGAATATTAAAGAAAAAAATTGCATCAAAACAATGCTAAGTTACATGGAAGTAGTTTGTTCATGCAGTTTCCAAGGAGAAAGAAATGCTAAGCACATTCCACTTGACTCAAAGATGAACAAGTACAGGTTAAAAGAAAAAATCTCTCTACAGGCATACAAGTTTAGACCTGGTATATGTCAATTCTGCATAAAAAGGCTAATCCACTACGCAATGTTCTGAGATACAAATCTAGTGGAATCAGAAGCTTAAACATTTTTTCCATGACATAGCTGCTCTCAAAAGTCAAACTTAGAACATCAGAAATTGCAAGCCTAGGATTTTTTATTATCGCCCCAAAGAATGGCACCCCTTTTAGCAGCTTGTACACATAAGCCAACAATTCCTCTGCGTTGCTACTAAACAAAACCCCTTCCCCATCTCTAAAATTAACTCAATTGTTTTGTTTTTACAGGAATGTGAAAATATAGACTTGAGTTATATATGATTAATGATGCCCAAAGACTAGAAACAAAGAACCCACCTGTAACTCAATTTTGGGGGAAACTACCGAAAATTTTGAAATGTAAATGCATGTCCACCTAATCAGTGCTCAAATTCACCATAAAGATCAACCATTTACCACAAAATACAGCCAGTAGAGTTCAAATTCATCCCTAAGCAGAATAGAAAAGATGAAAGGGAAGGCTAATAAAATACAGTTCTTCAGACCACAGCAGATTCTGATTCCATTTGATTCCCAAAGCTTGTTATGGATTCAAATCCAATTTGTGGATGTTGGATTCCTAAATTCAATCATTTACCCTTCGCCAGCTAACTCTTAGAAAGAAACCAAACCCATGCTTGACAGTCAAGCAACAAGATCTAATACCATATGTGTGGATATAATAACCAAAACTACCAAAATTATGCCACCAGATTGACAGAACATTGTCAAAAAAAAAAAAAAAAAACTTCAGATAACCTGACTCTTGAGATATGGCTGTAGAGTAACAACGAACTGGGAGGGATCAGAAGCAGGTGCACAAAGCGTTGGATCAACAACACAAAATGCATGCAATGCAAGCACATAAGGAAGTGTGCAGAGCTCCACTTCATCACTATTCATTTCCTCTACCTGCCAAGAAAAAATTTCTTATCATGTCCTTTGCAACCAAACAGACAATCAAATGCGTAAAAAATAAAATAAAAACAGAAATACCTGCAGTATTCTTTCCAGTAAGCACTTGCACATCAACTCACAGCGCTTGCGCACCGATGCAAGTGACACGGGGTTGATCCCAACAGCTTTAGCTGATTGAGGGAAAAAGTCAAGGGCTAGATTGCGCTTGATGACTGTGACAAGAAGCTGATGACTTGGCATCCTCCTCAACATCTCAACAATTTGCTCAGTCTTCTTAGCCACCTCCAGTGGCACAGAACTGCCATCTCCAAAAAATTGTGTTCGCAATCCAGAAGGTTCCTCGAACCAAAACTCATAAAATGTTTTGCAGACAAGATCCTGTACATAACAGAAGCTTGAATACAGGGAAATAGCATAGGGGAAACACATTTTTATCTGCTGTTATTGAAGTAGCTTTTCTGGCTATGTTTTCTGCTACCCTGCCAGTTGTATTCTATAAAAGAAAGTAGAAAAAAGTTTTTATACCATTGTAATTTGCTGAAACCCAGATTCCTTAGAAGGAAACATTTTTATTATTTTTGGATGCTAGAGTGGTAAACCAGAAGATCACCATATTCAAGATTTTTGCAACGCATAGTCCAGGTGTGAGGGAAAACAGTGGTCAATAATGGCAGTTACACTTCAAAAGAATGAACATTGTGGTCTAACCAAATTGTACATGGCATAATCGCATATGGCAACATGAAAAAGCTAAGCAAAGCAACTGGTAGACAATTATAGTCAGTAGCCTAATTGCCCGAAATGATATACGAACTCATTCTGTTTTGCTTTAAACTACCTGAATACTGGATTCGTCATCACTGACACGGGATATGATCTCAATACATGCAGTTGTAAATTGAGTGAAGTTTGGATTTGAAATGCACATGTCTCTGATGATTTTGATAGCTCGTTTTCTCACACTCACTCCAGTATCTTTTATCCTTTCAGCAACCTTCTCAAAATACTGCATCACAAAAATATGGACTTGGGGAGGGAAGAAGCAGACGTAATAAAAAGAAAAAGAATTAGCAAAGTTTGATTTCGCATACCTGCAGACCAACATCAGGGTGTGAAGCAATATGCCTACCAACAAGTTCCAATGCAGCTTCTCTCACAGATATTGCTGAATCACAAAATCTTCCTTCAACAGCCAATTGTACTCGCTTGTCACGTAATACATCAGGATCAGCTTCTACAATAATACTGACCTGATCCCATGAAACAAAATAAAAAGAAAGGCCACTGTATTACATCAACATAACCACAGAAGTGTTTAATTTACAATCAAAGGCAAAGCAGATCAAAATATAAATTCTTCTACTTACTGCTCGTAATGCCTTGGCCCTAATTACAGGAGAATTCTCCCTCAAACTTGCCTAGAAACAAGAAATGTGTAAGCATCAACACATGTTCTGCACATGTATGGAAAATAGAGAAAGTGAGATGCTATACTGACCAAAAGCATATGAAGAATCTTATCGAACCCTCTACAAAAAGAACTATTTTGTCCCAACGCTAAAGCAATCTTCTTAACAGAATCCCTTGTCAACAATGAAAATGCAGTCCCAGAATCACGCACAATAAGGTTTGATTTCAGTCTAGTGAGATGGTACATAAACTTTTGTTTAGATTTCGGGTCATCCTTGTACCACAAGCACAGATAAAACCTGCACAGACATGTTCTCTAATAAACAAAACTGTCAAACATTTAAATGGAGAGGAAACAGCATCATAGAGTACAAACCAGCGAACAAAGAGGTATGCATCATCAGCAGATACAACATCTTGGAGGTAATTTAAAAGCATTTGTTGAACAATTTCAGCTTTTGTTACTGTATCTGAAGCATCCGAATTGTTCTTTGACCGGATATTATCCTTTTTTTCCTCATCCTTGTAATGTGAATCGCTGTAAGATTGTAACACAAGAAGTTGATTCTTGCAGAGGCAAATCATACAGTGCCAGCTTCGATTAGGAGCTTCATGTTCTCTCACTCCCATGCAATCAGCATGAAACAATCTGCGACAACCCGGACACATAAACAACCTGTTCTCCACCCTTCCATCTAAGCAAACACAGCATGCATCTTTTGGGAAAATCAGATCCACATCATCCCCACAACTCAGTTCCTGCAATATCCAAAATTTGTTCCCACTACAAATAAGTGCATCCTGCTTTAACCTTGCTGCAATGGTGCCCAGAAAATCAATGGCCATGGAACGTGCAGAGACGTCCTTGGATTTCAGTCCAGCATTCTGAAGTAGTAAGACACAAAGAACCTGCAAACAGAAGTCCCTTAGCATGAAAACACGTGATGTTTTCATGAGGAAGCAAAATTAGATTCAAATCTATCTCACCTCCAGAATGGGAGACGAAGAAGGGTATTCTGGTAAATTGAGAGTTGTTAGTAGATCTGTAACAAGATTCTCCATCATCACTTTCAGTTCAGAAGCATCTTGATTCTTGACAGTTGTGAAGCGCTGGAGAACTCGGGTCCAGAAAAGACAGCAGGTCTCTGTGGCTGCTTCGTGGGACTTGATAGGATAACTAGCATCCAAAGAGACTTCTAAGATGGAATTACCACTCGATGCTTGCCTCAAAGCATCAGGAAGGTTTGCACTGCTCTGAACCAACTGAATCAGTAAAGCAGTGACCATCTGAATCTGCCTCTGTTCTTCATCAGGCAGGTGATAGGCTCTGAGTGCTCGCTTTGAGGATGGTAACTTCCAGAGTAGCTGAACTATTTCGTCTATGATGTATGGACGATGCTGTATGTATGAATAGAATATCTGTACCATAATAAACAAAAATACACTAAGAGACCACAAAACCATGTGATGCATATGTATATTTACATGTATAGAAGAATGCATGCAAGTACAAATGCACATATATTAACTCTCAAGAAAAAGGAAAAGTGTAAAGAGCTCTACCCCACAGATTAACCCAATAGCCTTCATCTGCAAAAGTTGGATATTGTCCACCAAAAAAGTCGTAAAGCTTGTCCTCACCAGTTGTAGAATGCAACTATCAGATAACCTCTCTATCAACAACAAATCCTTCAGTAAACCGAGTATTGTGCACAGTTTTTGTAGTATAGTATTCACAGCACCAGAGACCCTGTCAAGGAAAAAGGGTAAACAATCACGAGAAACCTCGCATTCTAAACTCTTAAAATTGCCATAAAATTTAATATTAGGGAAACAGAATTTTGATAAGCGCACCGGTTGGATGATGACTTCTTCACTCTTACACTCTTTACAGTTCGCCGTTTCTTGTTAGCTGAACCATAGTCAGGGTCAGGCTCTTCGTCTTCATAACCTAAGAATAAATAGTAGATGGTTTCAGCTTTGAGCAATGCATGAAGAACTCAATTAAAAACCAATAAAAGAACACAATGACCTGTTATGGTAAGGAAAACCAATTTGAAAATTTCATAACCAAGTTTTTTTCTTGTTTCAAAATGACATGCATAGTTATTAGCAAATTTCAGGAGAAAAGGAAAAGCCTGTTGGGGAATGGCAAGTTAACAGAAGGGAAAGAAACAACTGAATGAAGGTACAATGCCTACCTTCAGGTGCCCCATTTTCACTAGGCCTATGCAAAGCACGATATGATGGATCATAAGCGGACATCACATCCATTATTTGATGCTTAGAGAACTCCAAAATTCTTTCAATAATCTGATATGGAAACACCACAATCAATACACAGCAGAGGGAGAATGCTTGATTATTTTTTTTCATTACAGAAAGAGAACATTTAGAAGACATTTTTAATAGATCCAAATTAATAAAGGAAGCACCTCTTCCTTATACAGCTGCTTTGGCATGTTATTATGCGCCATTACAGCTAGAGCTGCATGAATAGACTCCAGCGCACAGAAGACATAGGAGACTACTTCTGAATCTGACTGCAGCATTAAGAAAAACAGGAAAGCAAATAAAATAACTAAATCATACTACCAACACAATGAAAGCATCAACCACAAGGGAACACATCAAAGTTATTAGAGGACAAAAAGTCAAACCATATCTAAAATCAAAACACCAATAGAGATATCCAGAAAACTCTAGACCAAAAAAACAAATCAAAGTTCTAAATCCAAGGGCCATAGTTGATGGTTCTAATTAAGCAAGCTGGCTGTTCAAGCCATCAATTTCCTTGGACTTTTACTAAGCATTTCAAAATCAGATCAAAGGAAACAGAATAAAATTCAAATTCCACAATCATATTTTTAGCCTATCATTTGTACCATGGACCACATCATTGTCAATATAGATTATTGACTTGATTCTTGAAGATCTTGTAGAAGAACTCAGTGTTATATATCCCAAAACTCCACTTAAAGAGCTCCCACCAACTCAGAAAGGTCAAAATTACACTAAGACACATTAGATTTAACAGACTGGTATGCAATAAATGTGAACAGTTTAGCTCACAAGACTGCTAGCAAAGGAGTTGATAACACTGAGAATGAATATAATAAATTTATAATCTCCTTATCTTATTACTAACAAACAATAAATGGCATCCTAAGAAGTGTAGAAAAAGAGAATCCTATGATAATTGCATCAAAAGGGAAGTAAATCAACAACTTAGATAGCTAACAAGAATCAAGTTCCAAAAGTGAAACTTAGAAAGAAAAAATAATACAGGTGAACTGTCCCAGAATAAAATTTAGGATGACACCACATCCTACAAGCCTACAGGAACTCAGATGCGAATAAAAAAAACGAAAGCTCACATGTTCACATTCATCAATGGATAAGCCTTCAGCTCGATGTATTTGGTGATCCAGAACCCTCAAGAGTCTTACAAGAACTTCTACAGGGATCAAATTTAAAAGCTTTTTTGCACGTAACGATGTTATTTCATTCACAAGCTTTCTGAGGTCAGCAGCAGGCAACGATAACCACTCTGCCTCTTCCCGATCATCACCAGGAACTTCAGCTCTTCCACAAAAGTCTTCCAACATATCACAGAAGCTTCCAATTGTTGCATCTGAAAAAAGATGTCAACAGCAAAACCATAAAATGAATAAGAAATGAGAGAGATAAGAGTTCAAAATATCACCAGTAGCTCTACCTTGAAGCTCAGCAGGATCTGGCTGAATCACTGCTGAAATGTCATCACTGCCTTTTTTCTTGACTTTTGGTTTCCTCAGAGATGAGGCAATGTCCTGCAGTTTATCCCCTAAGTTACCAATAAATATTGAACCCAATCACATAAAGCTAAATCCAAAACTTTGCATACATTAGGGGTGTATTTCGGTTGGTGATTTTGAAATCCATCATAATCTCTTTGTGCTTGAAACGAAACAGGTACACTTAGCTCAATGCGCTTGCTTTCAAATGCTGCATTTCCAGAAATTTGCCCCTTACCTGAGAAACTTGAACAAATGCAATAACCCACAAGCACAGCAACTCTTAAGTGTTATGTAAGAAATAACGCAAGCTTTAAAGGAAAATAAGTTTAAAGAATAGTATATAACATGCAAAACACCTAAAGATGGTACATTTATCTATTTATGAATTGTTCTGTCAAATGATGGCCCCTAAAGCCACCTTCATGTCTTTCCAGCTACATATTCTACTCCCGAGTGGTGATCGCTACATCTTTTGATTCAGTTACGAGGACCACCATTCCTGTCTCATTATGTGTGATTCAGTTCTATTTACAATTACAATTCTTTTAGTGACAACACATTTGCTTCAATTAAAAATCTAAAAGATTATTTCCATCAAAAGGAATATTTGCAGGTGATTGTGAGTGCTTCATGGATCATAAAATATATGAACCACTTACCAAAATCCATGAATATTATATTTTTATGTACCGTGTTGTATAGGAAGCAATCCAGGCATCTCCAAGGCAAAAGTAATGCCAGAGACCAACCAGAAACATATTAAACGTAGGTCGATTTGTGTATTGTGGTCAAACTGTTTCAGCTATAAAGTCTAAAGATAATCACTAAGGAAGAAATCACCTTCCATTTTCTGACAGGTTTCTTCACAAAAATTCTATGCAAAGAAACAATCCTCATATAAATAAACAAAGAACCAATGACAATTTGATGAATTATGAAAGATATGATAGGACTAGATACAGAAGGAAGCCACCATGCTCTGTCAATTCTAAAATTTAGCAACAATAGGATTAACTTGCTGTATCTTATCCCACTCATCCTCAAAGTTCACTCTCAAGATCATTGCAACAGAGAAGCACATACACTATTAAACGAAACAGAGAGCAATAATTTCACCTCCATATCATGCAATTATCTTATCTATCTAAACACTTCCAAGCCATCTCTTATCTATCTAAATCTGATCAACATCTTAATTCTCCCTCTCAAACAAAACAGGAGTGTCGTAGAAATCACCTTAGGGAAACCATGGAACATTATTCCCTATTTTCTATGCTCATCTAACATATCCTAAACATCTCATCAACTAAAGACCACTTTGTCAGAAAACTTTCTACAAACATACCTAATAGTCTAATCAACATGAAAAACACAAAGGTTAAATGCAGGCACTCATGTTGCAGTCATGCTATTCTTCTTTTCTGAGACTAATAGCATTGAAAATTGAATAAAGAATACCTCAAAAAGTACCCTTTTATGGAAACATATTCCTAAAAGCTTTGAATTATACCCTTTTCCAAATGATTCCCACAGTTCACAGTCATCTCTCTATCTAATAAACATAAGCCTAAAACTGCTATGCAAACTTCCTGCATTCATCTATAGCAATTAAATCATCTATCACTTCAACTATACATTAAAAGAATCATTTCTAGTAAAGAGAACAATATGAAAAGAGAAAAAGCGTGTACTTTGTTTACCATGAGTAACATACTCAAATGCATCAGGATTGCAGCGAAGAACCTCTTCATAAAGTTCCAACCGCTCCACGTTGTCAGACGCAGTTTCCCTATTCTCATCTCTAAGTGTCCTGCAAAACAACACCAGGCATTAGCTAAATCGTAACACCGATACAATAAAGATGAGCTTGACTAAAATCATGGATTTTCTGGACAATCACGTTAAGTTAATCGAGAAACTACGGAATTAACACAAATTAAGGTTTTGAAAAGAAACTCGGTGTAAAGTAAAATATTAATTTATTCAGTTCAAGCATGAATTAAAGTTTGCTACACAAAAAAATTACATTTATCACTCGAATTTCAAAAATAACAAATAATAAGTAAAAATAATTAAATTATTATAGAAATAAGGAAGGCTTACAGGTAGGATACGTCGGTTTGTCGAAGCAGATCAGCGATTCTGGAAGACTGAGACAGAATTTCATTTCGATTTAAAAACCAGAAATTACTATTTCTAGCACTAGCTCCGTCGAACAACCGGAGCTCCGGATCCGAAGCGCCACAGAAAACAGGAAGCGAAGGCAAAGGCAAACACGGCGCTACTTCAGAGTGTATGCTGTTGGACAGGCCGATTCCTCTAGGAACCGAACCCGAACCGCTTGGATTTGAATTTGAATTGCTCATCGATTAATTAACCGGTGAGTTCTGAATTGACTAACTAAAAGCATCAAGTGAAGAAGTAAGGGAGGGGGAAGGGATAACAAGTTGGAGTGGTAAGAGTGTAATAATGTGGAAGTGCAGGGGTAATTAGTGAATAATTAGGGTTTTCAGTAGACTCAGCGAGTCTATTTGTTGAGACCGAGAGAGAGGGATTAGGGGAAGAGAAATGAGAGAAGCAAAATCACAGTTGGCGGGGAAAGTGATTTTATTTTTGGGGATTTTTTGGGGATAAAAATGTGGATTTTTTTTTTGGTTTTATAGGAGAAGAAAATTGGGAGGAGTCGACAAACTTACTGAAACACCCTTGGTTGACGGTTTCTGCCTTCTCTCTTGTTAATTGTTATGGAGGTTGGGGAGGTGGTTCTGTTACGAAATTGAAAGAGACTTAATTATTGGAATTACTAAATTGCCTTTTTATTTTGATTTCTGTTTTGGATTTGTGCATTTGTCAGCTAGCTTGTCGAGGAAGTTTGGTGTTTGAAAACTTGAG
>Ga0325414_1004057_pt1 | contig 15300 bp, 12 predicted proteins | sample PopdelMetagenome_8_FD_206183 | JGI IMG/M metagenome (GOLD analysis project Ga0325414, IMG submission 206183) | Populus deltoides microbial communities from Bellville, Georgia, United States - Leaf-PdKOR-R3 | ecosystem: Host-associated > Plants > Phyllosphere > Phylloplane/Leaf | place: USA...
TCTCTCTCTCTCTCTGCTTCCCCACAAAGTTAACAAAAAAAGAAAAAGAACAAAGAAAACAATAGAAGGGTAGAGACTCACATGCCTTCTTCAGGGTTTCCTCCCTCTTCTCTCATATTTGCCCACCCGAATTCTCTGCTTCTTTCCCTCAATTTTGTATCTCTTCTATAACATGTTGAAGCTTCATTGACCCTTTATTGAATGCAGTTACCTTATGAAAAGCTAACTGATTTAATCAACCAAAAAGCTTCAATCTTTCTGGGTTTACTCTTAAAAACTCAAATAAGTCCCAGCAACCCAGGTTTGATTAGCCATTGATTTTATTGCCTATAGTGCATTCATGACCTTAATGATTATTGGGTTCTCGGTTTTGCTGGTGTTGGGATGTTGTAGATTACAAAATTTCTATCTTTTCTGATTTGTATAAGCAATTCAGCATTATGCATTTACTTGTTTGTGGACTAAATTTCCGAAGTGAGAAATTGGTGCTTTTGTGCTTTGAATTTCAAGTTTAAAGGATTTATATCAATGGGTTCTCGCCTGTTTCTTCAATACTTACAGGGTTGAGGTGTGTGACTTGATCGAGATATGAATCGTAGGGTGCGGCAGAAAGTGGCGAAGAAGAGTAAGGAAAGGGTGGAATTACCTAGTAACCCTGAAATTGGAGATGCGGGTTTGTGTCCTGATAGTAACGAGGATGTTGATTGGACTAGCTTGCCAGATGATACTGTGATTCAGTTATTTTCCTGTTTGAATTATCGTGACCGCGCAAGCTTGTCATCGACGTGCAAGACATGGAGAGTTTTAGGTCTTTCTTCGTGCTTGTGGATTTCATTGGATCTTCGCGCCCACAAATGCGATCCTGGAATGGCGGTTTCACTTGCTTCTAGGTGTGTGAATCTTCAGAAGATTCGGTTTCGTGGAGCAGAGTCTGCTGATGCAATAATACATCTTCAAGCAAGGAATTTACGTGAAATAAGTGGTGATTACTGTAGGAAAATAACAGATGCAACTCTTTCTATGATTGTTGCCCGGCATGAGGCCCTTGAAACCCTCCAACTTGGACCAGACTTCTGTGAGAAGGTAAGTAGTGATGCTATTAAAGCAATAGCCTTTTGCTGTCCCAAACTAAAGAAACTTCGGCTCTCTGGATTAAGGGATGTCTCTGCTGATGTCATCAATGCTTTAGCTAAGCATTGTCCAAATCTGATTGATATTGGGTTGTTGGACTGTCTAAAGGTTGATGAGGTAGCATTGGGGAATGTAGTATCTGTTTATTTCCTCTCAGTTGCTGGGACATCAAATATGAAGTGGGGCGTGGTCTCACATCTTTGGCATAAGCTGCCTAAATTGATCGGGTTGGATGTTTCAAGAACTGATATTGATCCAAGTGCAGTTTCTAGACTATTATCTTTATCACCTAGCTTGAAGGTTTTGTGTGCAATGAATTGCCCAGTTCTTGAAGAAGACAATACCTTTAGTGTGAATAAATACAAAGGAAAATTGTTGCTTGCCCTTTTCAATGACATTTTTAAAGGACTAGCTTCTTTATTTGCCGATACTACAAAGATGGGGAAAAATGTTCTTTTGGAGTGGAGGAATTTAAAGACCAAGGACAAGAACGTCGATGAAATCATGAATTGGCTTGAATGGATTCTATCCCATACCCTTTTGCGTACTGCTGAGAGCAATCCACAAGGTTTGGATGTTTTCTGGCTCAAGCTAGGCGCACCAATATTACTCAGTTTAATGCAGAGCTCACAGGAAGAAGTTCAAGAAAGGGCGGCCACAGGACTTGCAACGTTTGTGGTCATTGATGATGAAAATGCTAGCATAGATTGTGGAAGGGCCGAGGCAGTTATGCGAGATGGTGGCATACGTCTTCTTCTAAACCTTGCAAAATCTTGGAGGGAAGGTCTTCAGTCAGAGGCTGCTAAGGTGAATTTATTTCATGGATGTGCAAGCAGCACTGATTATAGCCAAATTATTGCACAGTCTAAACATTTTAAAAATGTTTTCCCATAATCTAGTCTCCTAAATGGTCTAATTTTATCTATTAATGTCTGGTTTCTTATTCTACTTATATTTACTCTGCTGTGAAATTATTGATTTGATGTCTCAGTTTGCTCTTGATTTTGACATGAAAATATGGATTGGGGTCAATATTCTAAATTGTTAATGATATAGGCAATAGCAAACTTGTCCGTGAATGCAAATGTAGCAAAAGCTGTTGCAGAAGAAGGAGGAATTGAAATCCTTGCCGGGCTGGCAAGGTCCATGAACAGGCTGGTTGCCGAAGAGGCTGCTGGAGGGCTTTGGAATCTTTCAGTCGGAGAAGAGCACAAGGTTTAATATTTTGTTCTTCTTTATTTTAATATCACAAGATACATGTCCTAAACTTCTAATTTTGGCGATTTCAAAATTATTGATAGTGTGCCATTGCTGAGGCTGGTGGCGTCAAAGCTCTGGTTGACCTTATATTCAAATGGTCCTCTGGTAGTGATGGAGTTCTGGTGAAGTCTTTAAAATCCTGCTCTATGTTGTAATCATATAAAACGTTCCCTTAATTGTGCATTGCTTTTCTTGTGTTTGACTCAAGTAAATGTAGTATAAATTTTTGAGTTTGTTTCCAATCAGGAACGTGCAGCCGGTGCTTTGGCAAATTTGGCAGCTGATGACAAGTGTAGCATGGAGGTTGCACTGGCAGGTGGTGTGCATGCTTTGGTGATGCTTGCTCGAAATTGCAAGTTTGAGGGAGTACAAGAGCAGGTGTGCTATTTTCTATTATTAGGAGATATATTATGTGAAAAGGTGCATACTAAGATCTCTACAAGAGACATTGATCAATTTACTGTTGTTTGCAGGCTAAATGCTAGAATCAGAATTTGTTAGCTCTTAATATATTCCTTTTCATTTTCTCCTTTCTTGTTCTGTTGTATTAAATGTGACAACTCAACAGAGTTATAATCTCAGCTACATATAATTTTAAATATTGTTGAACTTTTCAGAAAGAATGTGGCAAAGAGCCATCAATAGACCATGACGATGATGGTTTTGGGCTTTGAAAATAACCTCATCAAGGTTCTGTGGTGACTGGTGTATCCCCCATTTCTAAGCAATGCCCACCATTAATCATGGTGCTTGAAATCCTACTACTTGAAACTAAGGCTCACATGAACTCCATATCAAAATGCCTTCGCTATTCCTTAACACTCTGCAGTGCTATGACTGTAATGACTTAAATAAGGAGGTTCCTGATTTGAAATTTGTAATTTCAAGGGTCCTATTTATTTCTACCAATTATTTCTTTGAAAGATTTTTTCTGTGTGAAATTGATTTGTTGTAAATGATTAATGTATCTTCATAATGCTAGGCTGCTCGTGCGTTAGCTAACTTGGCTGCTCATGGAGATAGCAATTCTAACAATGCTGCTGTTGGACAAGAAGCAGGCGCTCTTGAAGCCCTTGTTCAACTCACACGTTCGCTCCATGAAGGTGTCAGGTAATTCCTTTGCAAATCTGTAGATGTATCCCTTATCTAAGCTTTTGTTTTCCCCTTGTGTTTCATATTTGTCCAATAATTTTGATTATCTAATCAATCTTAGCTTCTTTCTTCCTGCTATTGAATTCTTTTATCTCCATTCAGTCTCAGATATTAATCTTGTCCATTCAAATCATAATTTCTTACGTACCAGAGGGTGCAATTTCCCTTTATCTGTATCTATACTTCTGACAAGAAAAAGATAATAATGGTCCAGAGATGAGTTTAGTTTCTTCATTATTTATTGTGTGGTCTTAATTATCCTTTTCTTCACTGAGATATTGTCTTAGACTTCAATTCCCATTATCATCCAAGGACCAAGGAGTCAATGAAAATCCATCTTGAAGGCAACTTAAAATTCTTTGATGCTGTTCTTACCTATTTTATCCAATTGCTTGCTAACTTAACCTTGATGGCCCTCCCGTTCTTTTCATTTGATGTTGCTTACCTTTTTGTCTATTTTCCTTATTTGGAAAGAAAGGAAAAAGAAGTACCTGGACTGCTTCCATCCTTTTATAAACCAGTATAGAATCTCATGTATTATGTTTTTTTGATCTTTGGGTGTATTTTGGTGTTTGAAACTATGGTTGTTGGGTTATGTTTTAGTAAAAAGTTTGTGTTTGCTCAACTTATTTGAAAATTATAGTGAGTTCAACTCTGTAGCATCCTGTTCTTGCAGCCTAATCACCTTAAATTTACTGGGCTTTAGTATTTGGAATCATTGTTTCTAATGTTTCTCCTAGTGGCTGTGGTAAAAAGCTGTATTCTCTGGCCAATTGTAGTTTAGAAATCTACAAACCAAGACTCTTTATATGCACATGCATATTACATAATTATCTTCAATATTTTATCTGATATGTAGTACTTTGATTGCTTGTTAAACAGGCAGGAAGCTGCTGGTGCATTATGGAACTTATCATTTGATGACAGAAACCGAGAAGCAATTGCAGCAGCTGGTGGTGTTGAGGCCTTGGTAATATATTTACTTGCTACCTCCACGTGTAGTTTGTTTGTGAGATCCATTGTAGCATTGACACACAATAGGAAGTGCTGCAATGAAAGTACTTCATATAATGTGCGTGTTTGAGAGAACAAGGTGCCTCTTTGTTAGCATTTTAAAGACTAGCTAGATTATGGATTCTTCATCAATAGAAATATCAATTTAAAGATACAAAATTAATGGCTGGTGCATGATTTATTTCTTTTTCTTTGTTGAAGTCAATGCATTATAAATATGGAAGTGACAGAAAGTGAAGCAAGACTTGCAGGGTTAATATTTGACCATTCAAAGCTTTAGTTGGGTTTTTAGTAATTACTTAATATAGCTAGTAGCTTTTATTAATGAGCTGATTCTATTTCCTGTTTAGTTCACTCTCCTGCGCTTCATTATCCTAATTATTCGGTTCAAGTTTCATATGGGACTAATAGCTCTAGTGCTTGTATAAAGCAACCTACATTAACATTGAAGACCGATTATTATTGTTGGTTCATCATATAAACTGATCTTGAGATTGATTCTTTATTTTGCTTTTCTTCATCCTTTGGTTTTACATCAAGTGACGTCATAGAGGGTTTCAAGATTACTGATTGGTTTCCTCGAATTTGTCCCTGTTTACATTTGTGATTTTGTCATGGATCTCTTTCTTTTTAGTAACTTTCCAATTGTTGGTCAAGATCATTTGGTTGTTTTTTGCTTGTAAAAAAAGTAAAAAAAGCCAAAAGAAGTCATAGAAAAGTTTTTGGCCTCACCGTGGGGTTAAAGTTTATATCACGTCATTTAGAAAACTCAAGATACGATCTCACAAGATATTGCCGGTGCATATCTCGACTCCAAAAAGTATTATCATGGGATATTACTGCTACATGTTGCCATTACTAGGTTACCATGAACTAGCGATAAATTGCTGGATTCTCTAAACAAATCAGATCTCAATGCCTACAGATGGTAACAGAAGGAACGTCATCAGGAGATCCCTGCATTTGGAACCTGCTTCTGCGACTAGCCAAAGACCATATGTGGAATAACATTGCAGCCTTTCTGGAATCCTGCATTCTAATCTGAACCCCACTGGCACTGTGTTCCATAACTGGTGTTCTTGGTGCCACTGTTGGCATCTTGTCCGAATTTTTGCTACTTCAACACTCGAGATTTTTTTTCCAATTAGGGGAGAATGATGGAAAATGAAGCAAGATTTCTAGGATTAATATTTTATAATTTAAGTTTTTATTTTTTAGGAATTCTACTGTGTCCTTTTTAGCAGATGGTGATTTTTATTGGGAATTTAGTCTATTTGGTATTTATTAGGGTTTTCCTGGTTTTGTTTCTTCTGTCCTTGTTGGATTTAGTTTCGTATTTGGATTATGAGTTTATTCGATTTCATATTCATTAAGCTTTTCTGTGGTTTTGTTTTTTCTGTTCATATTAGGATTAAGTTTTCTCATTTGGAATATCTTTGCTGCCTATATAAAGCATCCTAGCTAGTTGATCGATTTAATAAATAAAGATTGCCTCTCTTTATTTTGTTTTTTAAATCACTTGCTTGTACATTAATTGAATACTCATCAACAGAAGGCTTGCTTTTGTGAGGCAATATGTTTTCCTCGTTTTGAGGTGAAGTGTTTGGAAACTGAAAGCTACATTTATATAGAAAACATATTCACCTTCAGTGAGAGTAAAAAACACTTCTGAAAGGGAAGACTGTCGTTTTGAAGTCAAGCTGACGTTACAAACATAAGCATAGTAAACTTGCTTGCTGCTTAAAAATGGTAATTTAACATCTGGTGGTTCCTCTTTCAACAGTTTCTAAAAATCAAGCCAGATGTGTTTTATGTTTTTGATGCCTCTCATCTGCATTTAATATGTGTTAACTTTAATACAGGGGCGTCCTTTATATTGACTCATGCTTAGTTCAAGTTTTAAGAGAAACATTTATTCACTGTTCAAGATTTTGCTTTCAGAGGTGGAAATTCCTCCAATTATTTAAGTTCTTGTTTGCTCTGTTGGCCAATGATGTAAGCAGCAGCAATTTTACTTTTGTTTCTTAGTTTTATGATTTTTTCCTGATTTCGTTTGATGACAAATCATGTATTCTACGTGGTAGGAAATTTCACCATATATAGTCTTAAGGTTTCATCTTATGTGGTGTATTCAGGTCGCCCTTGCACAATCTTGTGCAAATGCCTCTCCAGGTCTTCAAGAGAGGGCTGCTGGAGCTCTCTGGGGATTGTCAGTGTCAGAAGCCAACAGGTAAATGTGTTGGTTCAAGTTTTGGATCTCATTTTATTTTGTGTATTATGTATTGATAGATATTACCTCATGTACCAAGGAAATATGTATATGTTTTTGCCTGCATGCTCCTCAACTGAAGCCTACCTGTATGGAAGTTTCCTCGCACTTGTTGTATGGGGAATTCTTCAAACCAGATAATTCTCTCATTTTTGAGCCGTGAAAGGTAGAGGGATATAAGCTGCATCCAGCTGGTGGTGCACTGCACATTGTTTGAGAAAATGCATTTGTGATTAGCCTCATGATGTGTGATGATTATTTCGAGGATAGTAGGTTTTGCACTAGTAACTAAGTAAAGAATGTTGAAAAGTATTGCTCCACACTAACACTAATTAGTCATTATAAAGATAGATATGCATGGCATCTCTGTATCAGCAAAATGATGCACATGTAGTTGTATAGCTGCAATCAAACTATTTTTGTATTTTATGCAGTTTAACTGTACAAAGTGTGTTTATCTTCATTTCTATGTTGCAATTTTATGTTGTCCTTTTGTTTTGAATTCGTACTTATGTAGACTAATAAACCTATACATCTTAAATAAATGAAGGTTTTTTATTCTTGATTTTAGCCTTTATATTAATGCTAAATATATATTTGTTGGTTTATATTAGCATTGCTATTGGACAAGAAGGAGGTGTGGCGCCTCTGATTGCTCTTGCACGCTCTGAGGCTGAGGTCAGTTTTTCAATCTCTTAATAACCAATTTTTGAAATTTCTTATCATTATCAAGCATTTCTCCTACTCTTTTGAAAATTGTTATCAATTTTTATGCAACTTTAACATTGTTGGCATATATAATCAGGTTCTCTACAGTCTGCAACTGCCTCAAACTTGCAAATTTCCTTTTGTTAATAAAACCCGACAAAACTTTAATGCACGTTTTCTCTTCCAGGATGTTCATGAAACTGCTGCAGGAGCTCTCTGGAATCTTGCTTTTAATCTAGGTAATGCTCTTCGTATAGTGGAGGAAGGGGGGGTTCCTGCGCTTGTTGATCTATGTTCTTCATCAGTATCAAAAATGGCTCGCTTCATGGCTGCATTAGCATTGGCCTATATGTTTGATGGGAGGTACTTACACAGTGTCCATTTTGGGTGCATGAACAACGTATAATTATGCTCACTAAATATTCCTGCCTTTCAGTTAAAATTTTATTTTCTTATGCAGAATGGATGAATTTGCATTAATAGGAACTTCAACAGAAAACATTTCAAAGAGCGTGAATTTAGATGGAGCTAGAAGGATGGCTTTGAAGCACATTGAGGCCTTTGTCCTTACATTTACTGATCCGCAAGCATTTGCCACTGCTGCTGCATCATCAGCTCCAGCAGCATTAGCACAAGTAACGGAGAGAGCTCGTATTCAAGAAGCAGGACATCTGCGATGCAGGTGCCTCTCTGTCTCATGCACTAACTTGTGCGGCTTACACACTCCTAGTTATTACTGTTCCAAAAAAAATCATCTGCCCTAATTTGCAGCCTATTGTTGCATGAAGGAAGAACTATATAGGCTGATATTTCAATTTGCAGTTAGCCGCTTTATAATTAAACTTGCTTGTTAATGTAATTCAGTTATGATTGCTATTGAATGAATGTAGATAATGCTGATTTTGTTTGACATGTAAAATTCTATTCTTGAACTTGCATCTAATTTCGTGGAGGTCTTCTCTCTTCAGCACCACTTGCATCCAATTTCCTGTAGGTCTTGTTTCTTCAGCACTAAGGCCATATCTTGGGCCCACACTTTATGACCCCTCTCTTTTCTTAACGGGCTGGGCTGCTCAGATAGTGTAAATTGACCAGGCTACCCATCTCGTGTTACCCGTAATTGTTCACCAGTGTCATGAATGATTTCAATTTTATAGCGCTGTCTGGTTCTTTAGTTTACCATAATACTCATGAATGAGGTTTCGCACCATTTTGTACAATAAACCTGAGCAAACTTTTTTCTTCTCCCTTTCTTCTTTTTGTGGCCTCAGTGGAGCTGAAATTGGAAGATTTGTTGCCATGCTACGGAATCCTTCTTCTATACTAAAGGCATGTGCTGCATTCGCCCTTCTCCAGGTAATCTTTCTCGCTGAGACTCTTAAAAATGCCAGTTCCAAGTTTGAGTTCATTATCATTTATATCTTTCTACTGAATATTTGTATGGGTGATTTCTTGTTTTCATGAATTTAATCCATCAATTACAGTTTACCATTCCTGGTGGACGGCATGCTTTGCACCATGCGAGTCTCATGCAGAGTGCTGGAGCTGCACGGGTCCTGCGAGCTGCAGCTGCTGCAGCAACTGCACCACTAGAAGCCAAAATCTTTGCAAGAATTGTGCTGCGGAATCTTGAGTTCCACCATATAGAATCTTCAATATGAAGGCAGTCTTAGTTTAGCTGATGGAAGCTAACAGACATCGAGTTCCAAGCTTCCTTTCTTACCCAGTGGAATAGAATGCAGTCTGCTTAGTATAATTCTCTTTCTTTCCCTGCATTTTTTTAGGTATTTAGAGGTGGTTTAGTTGAGTTTCAGTGATTTTTGTCCCCCTATGTAACAATTCCTTGTAGTTATATTGTAAGCACTTTTGGCTGGGGTTTGATCTACAAACAAGTACATAAACATTTTTTTCTCCAATAGTATTCATTGCGACATATTTTCCATACATCGATATTTGAACAGTTTGAGACTTGACGAGGCTTTGGTCAATTCCCTTTCTTCTTGGGGTCGTGGAAAATATCTGAGGAAAGTGCTATAATTGGATTTTGGTTTTCATGAACTTTTAAAGAAAACTTATGCAAACAAGAATATCATTAAAATTAAATTAAAAGAAAACTAATTTGTGTGACGAAATTCACTGCAGCGAGTGGTATGGGTTTCGATAGGGCTCTTTTTGGGTCATGAGATTTTTTCTTCTTCTGATTTTACCTTTTATATGCTGTTTAATTTTATTTTTTTTGTTTATTCTAATTGCTTTCTAGCTCAAAAAATTATATTTTTTTGTTACAAAAATATATTAATAACAAAAACAAGAATTATACTAGAAAATTATTTTATTTCAATGATATTTAAATTATTTATATTTTACTGTTAAATGTGCGAGATTAGATATCTAAATTTTTTCTTCAGTTTCTTGAATTTTTAATGAGTCTTTAATTAATATCAATAATTTTTTTAACCCACATGATTTTCTATTTATTCTCTACTTATTTTATTAAATATAAGTATCAACTTTTTAAATCATCAAAAAAGTTTTTATGATGTTAGAAAACACGATAACAATATCTATATTTATTTTTTACATTTAAAAAGAAGAAGCTCTTGATCTAGTAAGAAAGTTTTCTTTTGACTATAATTACTATAATTACAAGAGTTATTTGAATGATAATTGTTAGTATAAAATTTTCTTTCTATTTGTATTATGAACTCATATTAGACAAAAGAAACATATTTAATTACTTGTACTCGGAAGAAATAAAATATATATACTTGATAGAAATAAGAGCTATTTAAGATAAAATGTTCTATCACGTCAGTCAATCTCAGGTAAAATATCCATCCATCCAGACATGGACAAAAGCAATCCAACTTGGTGATTGCAAAAGATTGTGAAGTACTTAAACTATCCGTGGGCGCGTACTTAGACGAATTCGAATTCTGCAAATAATAACGTGGAAACCAAGGAAGAGTTCAATAGAATGATATGCAAGAGAGTTTCAGGAACGGAAAAATGACCATAAATGGACAGATATTGCGCGAAGAATGAATTTATAGTTCTAGTGTATATTTTCCTTCTTCCTTCTGGCTTATTATCGGGGCAATAAGAGTTCTGAATCTACTGCCGAATATCAAGTAAATGTTGATCGTCAGTGCGTCCAACCAGCTCCATGAAGTTGTTCTTGATTGTTGAAAACCATCTATCAGATGAAGATCCTTTTACAATCTGCAGACCCGGGGATGGTGCTTGTTCCTCCAAGTAAGGCAATACGTATTTCTTCATGTCAGTTTGCGAGATATCAAGATGCCCCCCAGACACGTTAATGAATTTAACTTTTCCAGCTTCATCCAACGTTTTCAAACCGATCCAGTCTTCAGTGTAGAGCAGAGTCTGCAAGGCGTAGACCAAGTTAAGAAATTTAAAAGCTAAAAATGACCATAATTGAATGACATGAAAGCTTGACCTCAGATTATCGCAGCAAAATCCAGATAATTGAAGATGCCTAACTTGAATTAGAGTATGCTTGTAAATCATTACCTCTTGTGCAGGCAAAATAGTATCAAAGGATCCATCTGGATAATATCCAAACCAGGAGGTTTCCTTCGGTACCAAAACTGTATCTTGCTCAAACTGATAATGATCACCAAGTTACAATGATTAGATTAAATCGAAAGAACGTTACAGAAGCACAACAGAGGTCAACTCACCATGATAAGAACCAAGTTCTCTAAGCTAGCGAACCGTTCCTTGTATGTAGAATTTCTGGTATTCTTGATCTCATTGTTAACTTTGGGGAGGAATCTACATCCTTTTATATAGGCTGGAATGTCCTGTAAGAAACAGATTTACCTCGCTATGACAATTCATTTAAGGCAAATAAGAAGAATGATGACTTGCATGGAAAATTGTATCTTGGCCCAGAAAAAACTTGATCATGTGACAATAGCACAAAACAAATTATTTGCAATTAGCTACTTCTTAATCCAATATAACTTTTCTTTTCTTTTCATACTGCTTCATATTTCTCTTAAATTTATTCACTAATTTATATCTTGCACCCCCACGAGGAGGAGCTGAGAACCTGTGTATATCACCATAGCTGAAGAACTAGACTCACTGTTGGGATTTTGATATAACCGCTGGGAGCCAAGTGTTCCTGCAATTTCATCAGAGATAAGTCAACATGCACTGAATGCCAAAAGATAGAATATATGAATGGGGGGCAATGAAATTATCTATCCTTCACAGGAATTGTCAGCTCCTAGAAAGTGATTTTGCCAAGAAAACTGTTCGCTTAGTATAAATTGCTTGTTTTGTCCCATTGAACATGACTTTAAATTACAATCTCAAAATATGACACTCAAACCTGAACATAACTGCTGTAGATCTCTGACTTGATCAAATCATCCAAAAGAACGCATACAATGGTGCACTGCAAAAGTCAGAGGCTCAGAGAATATCAAACTGAAGGCAACAGTAGCCCGTGACAATAAAAATCCACAACAATATCTCTAAGTACTACTACGGGTTTCAATTTCAGCACAATACACTGTCCTTAAAACTAGCAGGAATTGAAGCAATGAATTGAGTACGCTTAGGCAACAGCACTTACTCCACAGAAAGGAATTGAAGCGATACCAGCATGGATACCTGCCAGCGTAATCAAATTCTTCACCTGTCCCCCACATGGGCAAGGGATATTAAGCCAAGGCAACACAATAATAAGGGAATAAAAGGACATTGCGGTATAAGAAGGATATAGCTATCTTTTCAGTTTCTTACAGGAGGCCCCCCCTCACAAAATTCGATAACCCCTCGAGCAATCAAGCTACCCTGTGAAATAAAGGATTGCACAAAACATTAGTGTCTTTTGTATTGTGGTGAAAGTGTTTTTTAAAAGTTTTTTTTTCTTGAAAATGTATTAAAATGAATTTTTTTCAGTTTTTTTTTTAATTTTTTGATATTAATACATCAAAATCATCGGAAAACACAAAAATACCATTAATTTGATACTTTTCCATGCCAAATACACTTTTGAAACGCACCCAAACACAATTTCAAACACAAAAACAAAAAAGCAAACACAACCAAAACCACCAATGCAAATCAAAGAATAAAACAAGGAAGCTAGATGACAATCGAGATAGCCATCAAAGGCAAGGCTGACACATCGGAAAAGAAAAAACTCCAAAAATTTAACAGATGCAGATCTCCAAAACTCCATCACTCAACAAGTCAATCCTATATTGAATATAACTCCTGGGGAAATGAGAACATTTAAAAAAAGGTATCTGTGAGGGATAAAGCAACTCATAAGAAGGCAAAACTGTACAAAAACGAGATCAACTTATAAAATAGTGAAGACCTGTTACCAGTGCAATAACTTGATCAGTTCATGCCTTCATTGAAACAAACAAAGATAAATAGAAAAACTAGGATCATTCTCCATGTATGCTCTTAATGGACAAAAGAATAACTTAAAAAAATGTTATAATTCTAAAATTGCTAACAGATAACAACTTATCCTTCAAAATTTTAATTACCTGAGAAAGTCCAATTAAGTTGTAACCATCGCTCAGTTCACTCATACTCTTCACCTGCAAATTTCGTTGACAATCTAAATTTGAACAACTGGACTTCTAAGTGAAAAACCAATGAAAAAAAGCACGTAGCTTTAGCACCTTCTCACAAGCAATTTCCGTCTGCAACAAAAGTGAAAATAAATTTAGTTTAGGGATATGACACTGTCAACAGTAAATACTCCTCAAGCCATCAGTTCAGCCGTCACCTGATCTTGAAGGGGCATAGTCCAAGAATCCCATGCTCCATCTCCAATTTCTCTGAAGAGAAGAAGGGGAATCAAATGATTACATACAAGCTGTTGATCAGACATAAAGTGATTTTGAGTGGAAGTAGATCACCAAATATATAGAGAAATGACCATTGCCCGTTATGACTAGCAAAACAATCCACAAATTAAATCATACATGCAATGTCCTTGAATGCCTGACCACTTGCTTAAAAGCTCAGTGAACTGTTTGACTCCCTTATTACTGCATTTGTCACTAATACCTAACACAAAACATATACAAAAAATATCATCATTTTACTATAAGTCTGATGCACATGGCAACAACTATGATAGAGAGTAAAATAAAAATATTTGAATTAAAATGATTGTTTAACATGCTATCAAAATGACCAAACAATTATGAATTCATATTTCACCACCCCTTCTAACTAATAAAGTTTAGTACAAGATAACAATGCGTTTATACAAGTTTCAAGCTTAAAAACCTTCACTCAACTAAATGTGTTAAAATAAAACCGCTATTTGTGTAGAGAAGTCGATTTGATTAGAAATTCGGAAAAGTGGAGCTGGATATACTGAAAGAGAGCAATATTTTACAGGTCTAACAGTTAAGCCAAATCAAAGTTTTTTATGAACTATGAAGGCACGTAGTCAACAAATTTTAGCTCTCAAAGACTAGATTATTAAATCATGTCATGTTTAACTTATGAAAACCAATAAAACCCCAAGTTTTCTCTCACTTGCAAAGATTTACTGAACGAATGCAATAAATTTATGAGCCTTTCTGTCCTTATCACTCAGTCTACTAATACACAAACACAAAGAAGCCAATATAACAACAAACAATCAAAAAACCAAACATGCAGTAATTAAATACTCAATTGAGTAAAGATTTTCCAGTTTCCTAAATCCCAAGAAAATGAAAATGAAAATCCAAGAATAACTAAAATGATAAGCATGGCCTTTATCAGTTGTTAGCCATAAGAAAATAAAAATGAATAACTGACTTTCATCAACAGAAACAAGAAAAACTACAGCTTTCAAAGAAAATGACCACCAGCCAAAAAAAAAAAAAACTTACCATGAAAAACTACGAAGGGAACAGAGTGTGTAAAAGGGACAGAAGTAAACATCAATGTAATGATCATAAAGGCTGTTGCCTTAACGAATAGGGAAAAACCCATGATTGTTGTTTTCTTTTCCTAAGAGAAGAAAATAGAGGTGGCAAGACAGGAGAGGTTTTGGGAGATAAAGTAAAGATACAACGCTCAACTACTTACAAATAATATACAGCACGCTTGAAAGCAAGGGAGACTGCTAGATATGGCTTCGGTTAGCTTGGCAGAACGGTGACAAAGCGCCAACTACCATTCTTATCTTAAGAGTTTGTTCAATGGTGCTGTTTTGAGTTTTAATTGCTTGCTCCGCTGCCCTTTGACCATTAGCTAGAGACGAGGACTTTATTACTCTTTGTTAGATACGATCGCAGTTTCTAGTCAGTCTCCGAGATAGCTTTTGTGTAAGCAATAATAAAAAAATAAAAAAATAAAAAAAAAAACCGAGTCGGATTTTAGAGTCGATAATTTGATTTTTTAATAAAAATAATTCAAAAAACCAAAAAAACAGAGAGAGAGAGAGAGAGAGATGAAAAGACTAAATTGAGTACAGAAAATCTAAAGGATATTATCTAAAACCACGACAGCTAATTAATTAGTTTCGTCAAACTGGGTGTCGTTATGTCTGGTGATGCATAGATTTGGCAGACAAAAGTTCGTTGTCCCTAACTAGCCGCTACCCATTACATTTGTCAGTCACATGAGCATAATAAATGGTCGTGACAAATTTTTCCATCAAGAAAGAACTAACACCGAACAGCAATTTTAGAGGTCAAAACCTAATTTCAAAAGTAATTGAAACATCAACACTCCAATTACCCTTCAATTGTGGATTTAAATAA
>Ga0325414_1004060_pt1 | contig 15297 bp, 9 predicted proteins | sample PopdelMetagenome_8_FD_206183 | JGI IMG/M metagenome (GOLD analysis project Ga0325414, IMG submission 206183) | Populus deltoides microbial communities from Bellville, Georgia, United States - Leaf-PdKOR-R3 | ecosystem: Host-associated > Plants > Phyllosphere > Phylloplane/Leaf | place: USA...
ATAATTTAAATTTTGCCCTTCAAACCGCCCCCCCCCCCCCCCCCCCCCCGCCCCCCCCAAAAAAAAAAAAGAAAAAAAAGAAAAAGAGAGAGAGGAGGAAATATCTTTCACCAAGATTTACAAAGGTTAGTTCAAATAGTTAGGCAAACATTTCATGACAAACAGAAAATGAACAGGTAAGGAAAAAAGGACTAAGAGGATCATGTTTGAATTTAACAGACATGTATGAATACATACACAGACACAATAGCAGGAACCGAAGAAGGTTTTCTATATAGAAAGTAGAAGTAGAAACCTACCCATCCAACACTAACTTCAGGTGATGCACAAGAGCAGAAATGTGACCAATAACCTGATGAAAATAAAATAAGAACATCTGTCAGTTAGCCATAGGAATCCACAATTACATGTGCATATACATTGGTGTCTGTACACATGCTAGCATGTGTTTGGTTACACAGCTTTACAATATATCAAGAGATCTGTTTTTCTTCCATTTATGGAAAAACATTTTAACTACTATGACAATATGATTAATATAGAGTACATCTCTGGATTTATCATTATAGCATGACACAATGACCATTAGCAGTCCATTTTAATGCAGGAAACAGAAGAGATTTTACAAGCCGAGAACTCACCTGTACACAGGGGATCAATCTTGTCAAAGTTTTGATGGCGGCCCGCCTTATATCCACAGAAGCATCCACTTTAAACAATCGAATAAGTGCAGGAAGAAGTAGATGCATATGCTCATCCAATGTCCCTAAATTGTGCAAGCATGATGAGAAATTCTCTACAGGCTGGAACTCAAAAGATCTTTTAAAACAGAATGTTAAATATCCACTGCAACATCCACTCTAAAAGTATTCCAAGTGGAATGAGAAAGCAGTATGGAGTTCTTTGATGTATGCATCAAAAAATGCCAATTTCCTTCGTAACACAACGGCACAATGAAACTAATGTTGTCCATAGTCCATGCCCAAAGATGACTTGCATTGCCTCAACATTTTACCATTAACACACAGAAGAGCACATTATCCAAGTGTTACCATATAACTTCCTAGTAGATTCTAGACTCCTAAATGGAAGAGAGAAGGTTCTGCATTCTTTATACACTTATACTTGATTAATACATTACAATGTTTCACCATAGTTGCTAGTAATATGTCAATGAATGAAACAAACAGGTGTCGAATAAGAGAGTACTAACCACCAAACACTTCAAGCGTGTGAAGTATATCGAGAGCATATGTATAGTCATTACACCTTTCTGCATCGCTTAGAACTTGAATACAACTTGGCAAAATGACAGGAAGATGCCTTCTGAATTCATCATTGAGAGCCAGGCAAAGCTGTTCCACTAAATGCAAAACCTGAGTAGAAAAAAGAGGGCATGTTTGAAAGAGAGGAAGAGACCAAAATATACAAGAGCAGCCTCCAAAAATGACATGCAGGTTATTCCATCTACACCAAATAACGGAAACATAACTTACTGGAAACCCACGAGAAGGACGAATAGTAGCTGGCAAGCTGAAGGATGACCATAATTCAGATATTAAAGAGAGCAATTCAGGCAGATATTTACGTATGTGCTGCACAAGAAAATCAAGAACCCCATGTATCATTAAAAGACAAAAAACCAAGAGGCAGTATATCTGTGCAACCACTTCAGGAAATCATAACTCACCTGGCGCACAATAGATACCAGAGTTCCAAGCTTCCACATTATAAAATCTTTAAGATAATCATCACATGTACGAACAGTGTGAAAGAGATCCGGCAAAACCTACATAAAATAGGAAAGGGGAACGCATGTTAAACAAGTTTAAAACAATAAATGTTGTCCAGGATACCAAACAAAAATACAGCTTGCAAATACAAAATACCAAGCAAGCACTAAATCCTCCAACATATAACTATGTTATCTACCAACATTTTAGTTCCAAGCCAAACATAGAAATGAACATGGAAAGATAACATCACCTTTAGAATAAAAATACTCTTTCTTAACCTCCTAATTTGAACTTGTGTAATTAAAAAATTTCCATTTTTGTATGTGAGTGGAAGAAAGCGGACTACAACTGGAGAAAATGAAACAACGCAACATAGTAACCGGTGATCTTTGTAATTAGGAAGTAATTTTTCATTCATTCACAAATACTAAAATTTCCAGTGGAAAAATAATATTTTAAGGAAAAAAAGAAAAGGGATAAATACAGCTGCAAATTGATTCACTAACCTTGGGTATATACGGTACACAGCCAAGGCCCATTGACTAACCTCGCAGATCATAAAAAATCCCAGCATTAATTGATGGTGTCAGGCATCAAGATAAATTAAGATTGTTTAGCCATTTTTTGTCAATGAACAGAACTGGAATATACTATGCTATTTTACCTTAAATATGAACATAAGAGATCCTACCACCTTTTGGTGGTAGCTAGCAAGTGAAGGATCTCTGAGAATTCGCATGAGGGAGTTGATCGCAACCTGAATTCATTAGAGAGGAATATTAACACCAAGAAGAGTGAAAACAACAACAAATGTAGTGTCAGTACTACCGTTGGGTAATAATCTTCTGATGTAGCAATAGATGGCCAAAAGTCCATAGGTAGTTCATCCATTGATGGGATGTGTTGACCTGAATCACTGGCTGCACGAGCAACCTCACCATGTGAACCAGGCAGGCTTTGTTGGTTTCGTTTATGCACAAGAGGATCCAGAGCTCCCATGATGCCGAGAACCTGAGAGCTAAAAAGTTAACCTTGCATCAAACAGTTAGAACGATATATCCAAATATTTTAGTTGACATGTAGCTACCTTCAATACTTCACGTCTGGTAGACCACACTAATTCGCCATTCAAAAATTTGAGGAGTAAGCCAAGTAACTGTGGATACTCATTATATGGAGTTATGACATACCTGTCAGCAAAAAGAAAAGGGACCTACTCAAGCACTAATGATAAAAAATAAAATAAAATAAAATATAAACAAACTAACCTTGTAATAAATGACTACAGATACCTTAGAATTTATATTATCTACATCCCAAAAGTGAAAGTAAATTTATTTCAATGTGACCTTGTTGTCGATAGTAGGAAGGAAAAAGGAAAACCCATCAACACTGTTCACAATGGAATCCTACTTTGTTGAAGAAGACTGGCTAATCATAATTTATATGTTCAACTTTCCTCAATAATATTATTCCCTCGAGGTTAAATAAAGAGAGAAATGGAAGAGAAGAGGAAGGACCATATGGGACCTTATGAACAGTTCTTGAGAATGTACTGCTAGTCCAACACTTGCCTACATTTCTAATCAACAGTCAAAAATAGAAGAGTAAGTGCGTCATCCAAGATGGTCAAAATACCGCAACATTTTTCATGTAAAAGATGTTTTATTAAGAAAGAAAACTATTTATGATCTGTAGCATGCAAAGTACAGCAAGCTGAAAACGATCCCAAATAACAAAACAGGTATTGTGATAGTGCTGTTGCCGCATTAGGCGGAAATCATGGAGTTTCAGAAAAAGTAAAAATGAAGAAAAATCCCATACTCTATCCTGACCTAAAAAATGACATGATATTAACCATGGAAAAAAAATTAACATGCATCATTACTAATAAAGATTCACATAAAACCACCAAATAAAAAACAGAACAGCAATCTTTATCAAAGTAACAAAATGGCAAGCCACATACCCAGTGCTTTGAACAACTTGCCCAAGAGTTGCAACAGCCACTTCACGCTTTGTAGCTGCTGCTCCATCTAGCAAAGCTTCAACTATCAGAGGCATAAGCTCCGAAATATATTGCCTCATAGCAAAACCACCCTAAACAAGTACCACAATCATAATTAACCATTTACACATCATAAAAAGAGAGAATATATTTTAGACAGTTGCATGTAGATCAGGCTAGGATGCAAAACAACGTGCATGGAAAAAAACAAATATAGAAATAGCTGATATAGCATGTCCCTTAGTCTATTGTTCTAGCAAAGAAATGCACCGCATAGATAGACTTCAAGCCTTATAAGGTTACGGGTATGAAATCAAATATCCTAGAATGTACATGCAAGAAGTTGATTCCTAGTCCAACTAAAACTTCAGTTTAACATCGAAGGAAAGCATGAGAAGCAACCAGATGCAGTCTTAAAAAGCAGGCTGAAGTTTCTTACTTATATCAGCAACAGGAAGTGCCAAAAGAAGAGTTCTAAGTATTTTAATGTTAACAAGCATCATGGAAATGAGAAAGCAAAAGAAAAACTTATTAGCGTAACTTAAGGTGCTTGAGGGACAAGCCCAGTAAACAATTTATATTCTTCACAGCCAAAGATTTTCCAAATAAAGATGTAAAACCCAACACATTCCTCCCCACCAACCCCACACACAAAAATAAATAACATCTCTTTTTTCCTCATTGCCTCCCAGAGAACAAGACAATTTATAACATCAGAGTTCACCCACCACTCTAGCAAGATCTCCAACAGTTACGAGAACTCCACTGATAATACCATTATTGGCATTTACTCCTGTGCCTTCATTAAGTCTTGCCACAAGTGCCTGCACAATTGGAAATCCAATATCTCAAGAAGTATGATAACTAAAAGAATGAAACAAAATAAACACAAACATACATATCAAACCTTGTGTATTGGAGCAATGTATGGAAGCACAAGTCGTTCACAATTACGTATCAAACAACCTAATAACTTTGCACTTTCTTCTCTGCATTTGTTATCTGCACTGCTGACATTACAAGAAAGTTCCGTATCAGACACCTTTACAGATTGGTTGAGAGGACCTCTTTCTCTTCCAACCCCAATTACCATATTTTTTGCAAGTAATACAAGTTCACACGATAGCACAATAGCTAACTGCTGACATCACCTTTGTTTTAGATAGGTCAACAGCTGTATGAGATGACGACGGAGGGCAGGAAGGACATATGCGGGATTCTTTTCTGATAGTCTTCCAGCCAAGGAGATTGCATATTCTCTAACGTCAAAATCCTGTGATAACAGCAATATCCTCGTTTTGACAAGAATTACAAGAATGGGACGCCAGAAATATCCACATGCAGGCATACAACATTCAACAACAGAAACATGCACTTTATGAAATTGGGTAATACAAAGTAAAACCAAACAGAGACCTCAACCGAAGATTATCAAGATAAAAGGCCCAAATAATGGCCAACACGCTATTTTTAGGGGAAAGATAATAAGAGAAGTATCAGAACTAAAGCCTTACTCAAATAAGCAGAATCTACATTACAGGAAAAAAAAAAAAAAAAAGATGGAAATCAGAAGACTGTCTCAGCTATAAAATTACAACAAACACCATTGACAGAAAAAAGGTAAAAGAAATCTGTCCATTAGGTTTACTGAAACATATGTGTGCAAAGAAACAAGGTTAATATTGAAACCAGGAACAGAAAAGGGAGGGAAAAGGGAAACTTGGAGTAGGTGTGTGCCTACATTTTTCCATATCTATGAGAAGATGCACCTTCTTAGGGATTTCTCCCTTGCATTTTCTATTGACTGTAAAAAAACCCTATCGCTTAATTTCACAAACTAGCAGTATTATAAACAACGAACCATGATCAGAAGTAGAATTGTTGATTCTGAATTCTAAATCAAAATAAAAGCACCTCACAAATTTCAATGGAGAGATAGAGAAGAGTGGGTAATGCATTTACCAAGCTACTGGAACCAGAAATAGTAGTAAGACATCATGTACTTTCCAGAATAGACATTACAGGTGAGAAACAGGAAGCAACCAGTCTTGCCATGTAATCAAATAGATAGTAAACCAGAAGATTATCAGACAAGAACCCAAAATTAAATATGAAGATAAAATTATGTATGCAGATGTCAATGACAGGTGAAATCTTATTGAGTGGTGCAATTTAATCCTGAGTTTCCGATGCCAACAAATTAAATATTCAGTTAAAAGATGTACCATTGGATACAAAAATATAACTTCACAAGAATAAAAAATTATCATGGAAAATCTAGGGCAACTTTCAAATCAGATACACTTTCCACTACAGATTAACTGATGATAAAAATTTATCTGCCTCAATAATATTGCATAACCATGAAAGTCTTCCATCGGATGTAATAAATCCAAGAGTACACACCTCATCATTCAAAGCAGCAAAAACTGCAGTGAGACTATCAGCTTGTGCTAGAAAATTATCGAAACCTCTATTTCCATGAAGAGAGGAAAAGATAGATTGGCGAACAGTGATATCAGCATCTGCAACAGCAGCGATGAGAAGCTTTTCCACGAGCTGCAGATGCAAAATGTGAGATTACAAGCAAGAACAAAGAAAGCTCACACTGTCTACCACACTCAACTTTTTTTTGGCGGAACATGATAAATCAATCTTAATACAGATCTCAACTAGTTGACGAGCTTAAGCAAACTTGAGGTTGACACATTAAAATATGTATCCAATCTGTCGATTTGTGTTATGTATAGCATACAATTGATGAACAGCTGTAGACATGGCATAAACTGAGGAGATGCAAACTGGAGGATACAGGCAGGAAAGAAATGACGGGAACAAACAAAAAGGTTTTGACATGGGGGCATAGAACATCATTTAACAAAAATAGAGCATCAAAAGATAGGAAATGGAGGAAACTAAACCTCCTCGACAAGACGCCATCGCTTTCCCCCATTACGATTGGACCTGATAGAACCAAACTGTGTAGATGTCATACCAGAAAAGGAATCTGCAACTAATTTACAACAACAAAGTGCAGCATCTTTCCGGGTAGCTCCATCTTCATCATCCAAATATACAAGCACTGATTCCCTAGCAAACTCGAGAAGCTCATGCCCCTGGAAAACAAAATAGCTTCAGAGCAGAATCATAGGTGCAATATGATTCCATTTAAACATAATGTTAACCAACCTTAAAATTAAATCGAGCTACCTTAAAATTAAATCGAGCTAGTGTCTGCAAAGTAAGTTGCACCAGGGCAGAACCACTGAGGTCTGATACTTGCTGAGGTGCAATAGCCGCACCCCCTCGAACTGGAGGAACAGCTGTCCTTGGCTGAGAATAATTGGACTTTGAAAGAACTAATGAAATGCAGTCCAACAGCCGCTCTTGAATAGTCGGCAGCAATGATGGAATACTGAAACAGCAAGTGATAGCATGGAAGACTTTAAGCTCTTAAGCATTTTTTAAGGACAACATTATAAGAAAGAAAGGAGTAATTAAATGGCGTGCAATACCTTACACTTATCTGCTCCAGGGCATCAACAAGGGTGGAAGAGAGCCCCGCAGAGAACATAACATCCAAAAGGCTGCGAACAAAAGGTTCCATAGCAGGCCCCATGGCTTTTGCAATGTTTCCAACACAAACCAATGCCTCGAGTGAGGGTTTGGCCCTGCGTGGAGCAATCTAAAAGGAGGGTACAGAGGGAAAACAGAAAAATACAAATAAACCCCAAACTGCAAAACATGACATAGAAAGAAAAACAAAATCACTGGAGAAAAATAATGTCATCCACATAGAGGCTTGCTCACTGCATCACGTAAATGAGCTGTAATTGTCGGCAAATAATGGACAAGTTCCCCATCCAAAGCACCAGCCATCTCCCCGAGGGCAATGAACCCACTTCCACGCTCAGCTGGTATTCTCAGCACGGCAAGAATATGATTCATGCATATCTGCAAGACATCACAATTTGATGTTGTTCATAATGGTTTATGTTCTAGGATGTTTTATGTTCCAAAATGCTATTTTTCATGGATGCTGCAGTATGATTTAGGAGACAGTGAAAACCACAAACCTCTAAATAATTTGTTACAAATCTATCCCGCAGAAAGTGGGCAATGCGAGGTAGCAATGAAGTTATGCTAAGGCGAACAAGTCGATCTCGATGCTCAAGGTATCTAAGAACAATCTCAGCAACTTCTCTGTACCTTGACATCATGAACTCACCAGTATTCCTACATAAATCATGTTCAATTACATGAAACATTAGGTGCTATAAGAAACCAAATCAAGGTAGTCATTTCCATTCAACCTTTATCAAACTGCCAGCAGTTATAGAATCACAAAGAATCATGTGGAGCTTCAAAATACCATACAGGTTACACGATATCAAAGCCCTACAGTCCTGAGAAATAAATCAATCTATTCAACATTTTATCAAGTGCAGCTAGCACCCACATATATCATATATAATCAGAAAGGTAGCATTGTACTTATAAATACTTTTGCATGGCATCTTATAATCATGACAGTAATTTTGCCAACAAAAAGAATGTCACGTCACTGCTACATGTCATTTTTCTTTGCATTTCTTCTTTACTAGCTTAAGAGTAACATACATTATAAATTAATCTAGGGCCATAAAATTTGGAACATGCCTTCTTGGATATAAGATGGACCTAAAAGTAAGACGAAGCCATGAATATTGATAAAATAACAAATCTGCCACCTAGAATATATCACAATATTATGGAAATTCGTCCATTCAGCAAAAGTTTCCAAAGTCTTTCTCAAAACTTTTCCATGACCCCATCATATCAATACTTCCTTGCCAAATGCCATGACACCCACCCTCCATAACTATTTTTGCAGTATAATTGATGCCAGGCTAATTCAATGAGCAAATCAACCTCCAATTTTCTTGAAATGCAAATGAAAGAAACTAACTCCAGTCAATTAAATAGTAATTACACCACTTGGTCCCTACAGTCCCAAGAATCTCCTTGCAAATTTTTCAATTCTATTTTTATCAAAGCAAGAATATATAATAAAACCATAAAATTTATGAAAGACTGGAAAGTTCTTAATCAGAACTAAAACTCAACAAATGAAGCTGGCGTTGCTCTTTCAACATAAGCAGCTACAAGTATTTACTCTTCGACGGCATAAGCCTCAAGGAAGGGCCAGATAGGATATAGAAGGAGACTAGCAAAGTACAATTTTTTTGTCAACACAAAAAAAAATGGAGGCATCAGTAAAGTTTCATACCATCAAGAAAAATTATAGATCAAACCCGCTCAGGTAAGGTTTATTGATCATGAATTTTTTTTTGAAACTTGAGCCAAAGCTGACATGATGTGACCCACTTAAAACTCGGTTTGATATGAACAAAAACAAAATTTTCTAACCATACCCGAGCGGGTTTGATAGCTTAATTTTTTTATAACTTTTTTATCCAGCTACACGAAAATAAAAGCTAACATGCACATGAAAACCACCGAATAAAATTTATAAAATGAAAACCATAGTGAGGGGCTACAAAAAAAGAGTGTCCGCTAATATTATAAAAAATAATGCTATGGACTTTTTCAAAAATAAACAAAAAATCAAAAGGTATATAATCCAACAACACCAAAAAAAAATTTAGCGATCAAATAATTTTTTTAAAAAAAAGAAGAAAAAAATCATGTAAGGTTGTATAAAAAATTTTTTTTGCTAATATAATAATAAAAAAAAGGCTATGATCTCATAAAAAATCAATGCTATCTAATAAAAAAATTAAAATTACTTCTTAACCAATCTATTTGAACAGATCCAAGTGTAAAATATAGAAAACACCAAAAAAATAAAGAGGAACAAAACAGGCCAGGTGCATGGGACTACACACCTGACCCATTAGAAAGAGGCCTAGCCCGCTTTTTCTTATCATACAATGGATGATGCGTCATCCACCGTTTATTTAAAAAAAAAAAAAAAAAAGCACGTCGTCTACCGGTCTAGATTTCGATAACCAAAGGTCCCTAAAAAGTCTTGGTAAGGGTATTTCATACCCAAGAACTTGTTTTTGAACACATTTTTTACCCAAAAACACCTTAAAAGCACCCTAAAGACCTTAATAAACCTATTTACAGCCTCAAATAACCAAAAAAATGGTTAAAAAAACACCCAAAATCATCCAAAATTCAAAAAACTTCTCATTCCCAAATATGTCATCTCAGGTAAGGTTAGGTCAAATAACACACATTTGAAACTTCTCTTATTGAATGAAACCCGTGAACACCAAGATCGATTTTTTTCATAATTAGAATTCGTGCCAACAACAATTTTCTCTCTCTTCAACCAAAATACGACTACTCTATGTCTCCTCTCTCAAATCAAAGGACTAAAAAGCAAAGAAAATAAATTTTTTTACCAAAAGTTAATTCTCAAAAACCAAAGGAGTTGTAATTAATAATTATGTCAATTAGAAAGGAGGACCAAAGTTAACTTTTCACAACAAATTTGAAATTGTCACCTAGTTTCCCCATGTTTTTCACTTTGGTCCTCTGAGTTTGAATCTTTTCATTCATCAACAAATTAAAAGCAATTAATCATTAATTTAGCTACAAAAGGATCCAACCACAAAGAAAAAAAAAGTTTGGTGACCAAAATGAAAAAAAAATCCTTTTGAATCCATAGTGATTTGTGAGTGTGCATAGTGAATTTTGCTAAGTAAAAACGTTCCCTCTTTTAGTTTTTTCTATAATCATGCCCTAAAATAACCCTGACTACCAACCTCAAAATAATCAACATTTCTATTATGCTTGTAGTAAGGATTGGTGTGAAGTTAAGTGTAATGTCTTAATAGTTTGGTATGTTGCTCGCAGGAATGGGATTTTATTTAGAAAGTTGGGCCCTTTGGTTTGGTGGCAGCCAAGTGTTGTCCAGTTTAAAAGGGAGGAAAACGCTGTACTTGTAAGACTTAAAATGATATTCTACTTCATTATTCTTCCATAATACATGTTAAACATATATTTACATGAATAAATTAATATCACATGCATGTGTGTTTGTATGCATGCATGTATACAATCTATGTAATAGATCATATAAATTTTGTACAGAAAAATGGATAGAATAGAGGAAGAAAAAAAGTTGTTTTTCAGCAAACACCAAATGGGCTGAGAAAGTTTTCCATCACATTTTCTATGGCAAAGCTAAGAAAGCCTTGAACATTAAATCCCATAATTTATTATTTTTCATGATTCATGTCTGCTAAAACCTGTTATCAAAGTTACTGCATGAAACTGTTTTTTGAGCATGTTCGCATAATTGTTTACCTCTTTTATTTATCTTTTTTCGTGTAACTGATAAAGCATATGTTATAGGAAAGGGAAAAGGAGCTTCAATGGTTTGCTCATAGGCAACAGTTTGTCACGTAGCATGGGAAAGGGCCTTGGTTTTTAAGCTCATAACAACACTTGATCCAAAAAAAAAAATAGGGCAATAATCATAATACATATAACTTACAGCAACATGATAGCTAAAAAATAGGCAAACAAACCGACTGCAACAATTCATTCAAGCTAGAAAAATCAAAAGGTCCTGTCAGAAACATTTCCACAATAACAAACGCAGCCATTTATACCAACCTTAAGAGCTCTCCAACAGCAAGTAAAGAACCATGTATGCTGTGAACAGGAGCATTTTTACCCAATCCATCTTGTGTAGCCTCAAACATACGATAATACCTGCCAAATGCCCAACCAAATTGACTTGTTTACTCAATAAGCTTGATGAAAAATTGCTTGTAGAGAATAACACAAACATACAGTTTGAAAGTCATATCATGCAGCCAAAATCAACAAACTAGTGAAAAAGCAATGTGAGATATTTAGTTATAACAATTATCCACCAAGTATCCTCCCTTATCTAAAACGAATAAAGATGCAGTAGGAATTAGTTCCTAGTGCCCCTTGCAACAAGAACTATTACTAGACGAACCCCAACAGCAAATGCCTGCTTTGCTGCTTCATTAGGCATTGGAGAAAACAAAACTTTATAGGAGTAATATTCAAAGATTAAAGTAAGCCTCCTAGATCAAATTGTGTTAGGACTCTTTAGAGAGTCCCAATCAAATCTTTATGACACACAAGATACTCAAATGGAATGTTGAACTAATATAGCTTGTTTGTTTTAGTATAGTGCATTACAGCGAACATTTGATGGGAAGTCCTCATAAAATCTTTATGCTAGTCAGGTAAGTAGCAGAAAGAAAATCTCATTTTACACCTACAATAGCATATCTTGTGACAATCAGGTAAAATAGTAGCCAATGCTGACATCCCGACAACATAAGTCTAGGTGAGATTTCAACAAGTGCTTTTTAAGCTTCCAAGTATTTTTCTTTCTTCTTATTCTTCCTATCATCACCGCTTCTTTAGCATACCTGATAAACATTGGACACCTAAAGCTGGAAAACAACCCCACCTAATTACTATTACAAGCACCATTCAAGGCCCTAACTATTTTGCAAATTGAAAATGACACTTCTCCATTTAACAAGTCAATATGGTACTAAAGGCCCAAAAACTTGAAAATCTTTTTAGACAAGTTTGGTCCTTTGAAGAGAGCCCCTTTTCCCCCACCATAAAAACCAACTTCGGGATGCAAAATGTATATACTTCTGTAAAATCAACATATTATAACTGACCACTGCACGCGCCAACGTGTCTCACGCTTCTCGATAACTCGAAGGCAAGCACGCAATGCCTCCACGGCCTTCTCTCTAATTGCCAATGTCGGATGCCTCAGTGCAACCCAGATAGCTTCGACAAATTCAGTTACATGAACATTGAAAACTGTAGAAGCATTTTCTGCTATTTCCTACAATAATAAAGATTCAAGAATGTTCTTAAGATGTAGAAATTTTCAAAAAAAAATAGTAAAGCAAACTAAAAGTCTTTAAGATGGCACGAGACGGTCTTTCCAACATCATCGAAAGGACAAAACAATACGCTATCAAATAGAATAACAAAAAACTGTGCAGCTAATTTGTCAACACAAAAAAAAAAGGAAAGGAAAAGTAAGTCACACTTACTTTTAAAATTAAGACGGCAGCAAAAAGGCGAAATTCTGCTTTATCTTTGCGAAGCCAACCTAGTGCCATTTTAACCTAACACAACCAAAAATATCAGACACCGCACAAAAAACAACACGATCAAACCAAATAAGGCCTAACCAACCTGAAATTTCACTTCATCCGCAGTCATTGCTCCACCAGCCCTAGCTAGATGGCCAAGAACTCTACTAGCAAGTGTCAACACATCAAGATCCCGCTTTACCTCGAACACACTCCGCATATAAACAGCAAACTTAGACACTTTGGATGCATTCTCTCCAAGTTCTATGTCTATTAACTCATCAATTGCTCTTAATGCTCCCAAATTCTCAGCAACCTCATTGGTTTCTAATAAACTTGAAATTCTTTCGTATAAATGATCCATAAAGCGTGGAAATGATTCTCCACTTAGATCGCGCGCTTCTTCCTCTAGATGTTTTCTCAATGCTAATGTTGCGCCCTCCTTTTACATAACAGCACGAGCATTTCACCATCAAAATCATACAAAAATTTAAATAAATAAAAAAGCAACACGTACAATAAAAAAGCCTAAAACTCTCATTTTCTGTTGTGGTCTTTCTATAACTTCAATACTGGTTAGTAATTAATACGAATGCCTAGTCAAAAATTCTTTGTACCAATTTCTACCAAGTATTAAATCAATCACGAATAACTAATTAAACAAAAAAACCTGACAAGAAACACATCCCTCCATTCAAGACCAGGAAAATTAATTTGGTCAAGAAAAAACAACAAAACGCATAACTCAACGCACTCACGTTTCCACTTTCACCTTTTTTGATTTCTAATATTTCTAGTAACTCAATTAGTAATTAATACAAAAACCTAATTCAAATTAGCTTTGCTTATTTCTAGTAACTCTATCACTGATCACTAATTGAACAAAAAAAACTACACGACAATTAACCTCACTGAAATTAACGAGAGAGAGATTTAGCGAAACCTTAGGGTTGCCGCGTATGCAGAGGTCCGCAAGGATGCGATTAAGAGCGTCAAAACTGCCACCACCAGGGCCGGTGGTTGCAGGCCCAGCCAGAAAACGGAGGGACTGCGAGGTGGAGGCCATTTTTAACAAAAACCTAACAGCTATTAATCTCTCTGATTAAACTTAATTTAGTAGTAACTACTGTGTGGATCTTGTTTAAGACATCGATATTTCTCGTCGAGTGGAAATAGAGTTTTTGTCCCTCTCTGTTTTTTTTTTTTTTTTTTTGAGAGAGAGAGAGATATATAGACGTTATAAGTAGGGCTTGGTGTTGTGTGAGTGAGCTTTTACAGAAAGGGGAAGGGGGAGGGGCATCCCTTTTCTTTCGTTCTTTCTTTCATTTTTGCGCTTTCTGTTCTTTGCGTCGGGGATTGGATGTTAAAAGTACATATAAAAGAAAAAATGGAACTACGTTGAATCTGAAAAATTGCAAAATATATTTTAATTCGTTTTGGATTTTTTAATATTTAATTCATTTTTAATTTTAATTATGAGGGATTTGTTCAAGAGCAAAAAAGTAGATGGGATTCGGGCTGGAATGGGAAATTAGACAGAGGAAAAGGTCGTTGGAGAGACAAATTTCTTCAAAAAAAATCAGGGCATATCACTCGACTAACTATAAAATAAAATAAAAATATAACCGTGTTAGCTCAAATCATATTTTGAAATATTTGTACTCAAAAAAGGAATTTGGCATGTGAAAATTTTAAATTGGAAGAATTACTGATAAATTAAATTTAAGAAACAAAAGATTAATAAGTTATATAATTTTTTAATTGGTCAATGTATTGTCTTTTATTATATTATACTAGTACTAAAAATACTGAATCATCACTAACCTTCTTCACTTATATATAATGGAGTTTTTTTTTATTTTAAGTTTGTATTTAATTTATTTATTTTAATTTCAGTCTTGATATTTAATTGCTTTTTTAATGAAATTATCATAATTTTAAATAAACACCATGATATTTGATTTGTATTTAATTTTATAATTATGCATTTTTATTATTATAAAATTAAATAAGAAATAATTTTTAAAAAATTATTAAATTCAGTTAAATTCATTACCCAAATTACAGATTTGATGAATTAAGTCATGAAACTTGGATCAATTCAGTGTATCATTGTTTCAATGTTTTAAAAAAATATATCTTTCTATAAAAAAAATTAAATCAAACTATTTTTTTACCGGTTATCTAGATTATTACTAGATTTTTAAAGTTAATTAGATTATATCAAAACAATTTTTACATAATTTAAATTTTTATTAAGGTTATATATTAAGGGGGGTCTATGTATTTCAAAGTTATCCCCCTAAATTAAACTTAATAATATTTTTTTATATTTTAAAAAAATATAAGACAAGCATCTAGTACAGCCCAGTAAACTAAGTACTCTCTAAAATATGCAGTTATTTTTACTGGCCTCGTATTTTGCAGGAGA
>Ga0325414_1004061_pt1 | contig 15296 bp, 9 predicted proteins | sample PopdelMetagenome_8_FD_206183 | JGI IMG/M metagenome (GOLD analysis project Ga0325414, IMG submission 206183) | Populus deltoides microbial communities from Bellville, Georgia, United States - Leaf-PdKOR-R3 | ecosystem: Host-associated > Plants > Phyllosphere > Phylloplane/Leaf | place: USA...
TCTGAGAAAAAAATGTATTTTTATTAACTTATTCAATGATATTAGGATCATGAATAAAAAAAGGAAAATATACTGATTTTTTTTTTATAGCTACGAATTTTTACCAACGCCAGAGTTGGAATTATTCGTGGTGGAATTTTTACCAACGCCAGAGTTGGAATTATTCATGGTGGAATTATTCATGGGGGAATTTTTACCAACGCCAGAGTTGGAATTATTCGAGATCGAATATTCACTGGCGCCAGAGTCAGGAATATTATAAACAAATCATCATAGCATAAGCGAATAAATGTTTAACAATTTAAGACAAAATCAGCAATGCAATCTGCCTCAGGTAGAACGTTTAAGGGGTGATAATATCTTTCCTTTTACGTAACCAGTCCCGTACCATAGAATCTCTGTTGACCAGTTAGGGTTCCTAGTGACCATAATACTAGGTGGCGACTCCTTAAACAAGACCTTTTTTCTAAAAGAACAAGATGTCAGAAATCTATTCTTTTCCAAAGATTTTAATTTTTTAAGGCCGCCGCGATGTCGGGTGCGACACTTATAATATAAATTTACAGCCTGATATTATACAAAATTGTTAGAAAACACATACGAGGGAGGGGCCCATAAATATTTTTAAAATGACTCTTGAAAATTTTGATTTTTTTATATTATTATATTATTATATTATTACTAAATATATTGGGTTGGGACGGCCCAACCATCTAGGCTAGACTCAGCCGAGTTGGGTTGGGCCGACAGTGGCCCTACAAACCTAGCCTTTTTATTTATTTTGTAAATATGAGTTGGGTTGGACCTGGCCCATCCTTTTAGGCTGGGCCCAAATGGGTCCAGCCCACATAGTTGTTTGCCCGACCTAGCAACCATATTAATTAATTTACCTTTTTTCGTGCAAAATGAATTCTCATTCTGTATGTAGTGGCAAGTCTTGTGGCAGGGGGAGAAGAGTTACATCTAGAGTAGGGGGTCGTGGTTGGTGGTCCTGCTAGTGATGCATGGCATGGCTGGAGGTGGTGAAGTCAGCAGTTAGTGTTGGTTACTAGATGTGGCGTTGGTGGAAGAAAAGCCTGCGATGAAAAGAACAAAAAAAAAATTACAATGACAATTCCTTACATGAAGGTGGCTAGCTGGTGCTCGTATTGGCAGCTCGTGGTGAAGGTGTCGAGGGAGAAGCAAGCGGTAAGGTGGTTAGTTACTGTAGAGGCCGAGGTCATCATGGCAAAGGAGGAGAAAAGTGATAATGGCAGAAAAACTTGAGGGAAGGCTATTTTTTTTTCAATTTTACATCCGATTTTCTTCCCCTTTAAGCCACGAAATTCACCCCTATTTATAATGGTGGAAGATGAATACTTTATCTTTAATAATGTCAAATCTTGATCCTTGATTCAACTTGAAAGGATCTCAACCATTGGCTTAAAGTTATAATTATGGCTTGAAAAAGTTGTTGTAGAAGGGTTGGTCGAGTTGGTCACTTTAGGGCGACACTACAGCCGCTGTGGTGTCAATTGGCCAGAAAAGACCATACTAAGGTGTAGTTAGATGTAGGTCATTGTTTGCGTGCAAGTTTTGTCAAATTTTGTGTAGAAATGAAGCATTAAATGCCCTGAAGATGAGGCCAGTCGAGCATCCTTTTCAGATGAAAATTAAAAAAGAAGATGAATAGTAACCATAACGGCATTGTTTTGGTTAAAGTTAATTTAGTCATTTGATTTGTGATTTCTCTCAATTACACCCTTAATTGGCTTTAAAATTTCAATTTTGTGCAATTTTACCCAGACAAACTTACAACTTTGGATTTCTTCAATTTAGTTCCTAATTGACCATTAAACTTTCAAATCTCTTGAATTTCACCCCTGATTTCATTGAATTTTGTCCCTATAGTTAAGTGTTTTTTTTAAATGATCATTAGCTGTGAATTTCTTTAATTTAGCTCTTAATTGACTCCAAAACTTTAATTTTGTTGAAATTTTACCTCTGATTTAAACTAATTGACTTTGTAAAAATTAAGTTTGGTCTCCTAAAATTTTAATTTTCTCAATTAAGCTCAAAATGGGCTCCCAAACCTAATTGTTTCACCAATTAAGCCCCTAATAAAATTAATTTGACTTATTTAAAGTATAATTAAGTACTTGCTCCTAATTAAATCCTTCAATTGAACCTAAATTAATTCTTAAATATAATTAAACTTTAATTTGGCCCAATATTAAATCAAATTGACCCACTAAAAATCTAATTATGTCCCTAGGTTTAATATTTATGCAGATTCGTCCAAAAATCATTTAATTTGACTTGGAATCTGCATTGTCTCTCTAGTTTTTGGTAAAATATGGTACAATCATGCTCCTTATTCTATTCAAAATTGTAGCTTAATTTTTTTCTTGATTTTGCTAAAATGTCAGTCTCTTTGCTATTATTATTTTATTTTATTTTATTGGAAAGTAAAAAAAGGTGAATTTGAGAAATAACCGAGAAATGAGTTATGACAGTGATATAAAGCAACAAAGAAAAAACATATTCCATACTAGATGTCACATAACTAACAAGGTATGTTATACGATTATTGATAGTGAAAGTTATGTTAATGTTGCCCTTGTTCTATAAACATTCCTTTTTTTTCATAGAGTACAAATTTATCACATTTAAAGACCAACTTATAACTATTTTTGCTCAACAATGATCCAAACATTAATTTTATCTTAATGTCAACCACATGAAACACATTATTAAGGGTTAGAAGTTTTTTGAAAGTCTTCTTTAACATGATCTTCTCAACACATAGTACCTTAGAGGTTGATGAATTCTTCATGTACACGTGTTCACCATCCACTTCTTTATAAATGGAGACAATCACTTTCTCGATACATACATTTCAAGTTACGCTAGTGTCAACCCACCATTGCTCAAGATATTTTTAAAAAATAATTAGATTGACTTCGAAAACAACAACAACAACAACAACAACAATAAAATGTTCATTTTTTAGATTTATCAACGAGGTGATCAACCTCATTAATATTGGCTTCAACAGTCATTTTTTTTCTTGGGTTACTTCGCTAAGACTTATTTCGTTCATTATAATATCACCATTTCACTTTAGAATTGTATTGTGTATAGAAATAGTATCGTGTGACTAAAATTTCCACTAAGTAAGTTCTCATGAAAGGTTGGAGGGTTCATAAACAATCTTGCTTAAAACTTAATTTCCATGTACATAACTTCCTATACCATATTTATTCGCCGCACTAACTTTCCATATATGTGAATTATATCGTATACATGAATAGTGTTGTATATGTGAACAAGCCCTACTAGATAAATTTAATGTCATTCTTAGAGTGTATAAATTTATTACTCTCAAAGAAATTTTATGACTATGAACTTTTTCATACTAACAACTTTAGTCTTGAACATTTTATCCAAAGCTTTTCAAACTGTCTTTTCTCTCTTGATTGAGCTATATATATCATATAGTGTACTGTACAATCCATTAAAGATGTAGTTCTTGCACATTCCAAGCATCCATAATTGCTATAAAAGTGGGATCGAATTCATCATCTAAAAATTTTAGCACTTCTTTAGACAAGAATTTAGACAAGTTCAAACTGATCACAAAAAACAATATTTTATGATTGTCACCTCTTAAGATTCAATCCTTTGAACTTTTTAGCTTCTCACCATTCTCATTAAAAGGTAATGGTAGAATCCTCACTACTGAACTAATAGTTGTCGAAGCAACTTTGGTAGGTTTCTCACAATACATCACAAAAGATAATGGAAGAATCCTCACTTTTAAAGTAGTAATTACCAAAGCAACATTGATTAGAGCAACCAATATTCCAGATAAAACCAAGATAAATATAATTTTTTTTTCTAGCAATAGCCAATAATATTTATAAATAAATATTTCAGCTTTACAATAAGCAAGTAACATAAAACAAAACTTGTAATCAAGTAATTGAAGTAATATATATATATATACACTATGGAACATTAAAAAAAAAACTTTTGTTTATTTTAGTTTAAATTAAACATGAATTGTGTCAAAATAATATGTTTAAACAAGAATAACAAAATGCATGATCACACCAACAAGTTTACAAGTAACATGTATAAACTGAACAATTATATAAGCATGGTTTATTAAAGGGTAGTTCATAAAAATATATATTATGCAACAAATCAAATAGATTCAAATTATTTGCAAGAATTTAGCAAAACAAATAAATGATAAACTATAATAATTAAAAATTAAAGTTGGTAAAAACCAAATAATCTTTTTAAAATATTTGTTCTAAAAGAAGTTTAACATGCATAAAAACATATGATAAGTTTTTTCAAGACTGGTTAAAACAAATAACAGGCATGGGAACAAACTAAACAAAAGATATGCTAATACTAAAGCCTTAAGATTATAAGTAAAAACTTTAAGCAATTAAGCAATATTGTCTAGTTTAAAAAAAGAAAGGCATGCTAAATATAAGAATATTTCAAGAAAAACCTAGATTTCATACAATTTTAAATCTATAAGCATGCAAAGTAAAAACTCATGGCAAACATGTTTTCAACACAGTTATAATAATAGAACTAGTATGCATACTAAACATATACTTAAACTTGCAATTGATATCAATTTAAAGTTCTAGCATGCATACTAACAATAAAAACATTTATGTTTAAATTAAAACAAATTAGGGTACTTACTTGCTAAAACACTTCAAAGTAATGAAATTTATTATTGTCAAGGATAAATTCTTTGTTCTTAAAGCTTTATTGCTCCTTACTTCTGCAGCTAAAATGTTTGCAATATGCCACCCAAGATTTCAACAACACCACCTTAGTTTAAATGCATTTCTAAATAAGGTTTTTGAACCAAATATTATGTAATTCAAATATATCTCAACAAGATGAACTTAAACTATAGTTATGGGAGAAAAACCAAACATAAAAGAAAAAGGAAAAACATTAAAATGAAGCGAGGAAGAGTGAGTAAAAATTTGGAAAAAAATACTTATGTAAAACTCTTCATTCACCCTCATTTTATAGTAGATTTTGGAAGTTAAAATGTTAAAGCATTAATTCTAGTAATAATCAAAATTAATTCCCACCATTATCAATCTTTGATTAATCACCATAAATTAAAAGTTCAATTTAAACATAGTGGCCATAAATCTAAATTTTGTTTTAGCTGAAAAAACTTTTCAGATTTGCGATAAAAGCTTCTAGAAAAGACTGTTAACATTCACAGGCTAGATTGGACAAATAATAGGCTGTAAAAATAGTTAATCATTGACTATGGCCAAGTCTAGGCTCGACCTAAAGCTTGAGCATGAATCGGGCTAAGCCAGCACGCGTGCACATGTTGGTTTATGTCCAAAGCCCATTTTGCTTACAACCTCTCTCCTCTAAAAACTTTTGTGCTTTTTGGGCTTAATTTTAACTTTTTAACTTTCTACTTTATAAACATTAAGAATATTTGAGATTAATTTCTCATTTATCCATAATTTATTTACATCATGTTAATGTTACATGTTAAAGAGCTTATGTTGGAGATTAAATTCTAAAAAAGTTTTATTCCAGAAAGTGAGAGGATGTCACTTTTAATTTCACCTTAAATATGCCCATTAACTATGTTTTAACAAATTTATCAACATGTATATACTCAATCTATGAATGTATGCAAACTTTCCTATATAAATGTTTAGGAAGTTAAGCATCATTAAGAATTTTAAAGAAACTAAACTTAATATGGATTTGCTATCCAATTGAGAATTATATGACCATGAAGTTTTGCCTATAGTTCTTTCTTCCCCCTCTCATCATTAAAAATTGTTTTTTCCCTAATTAAATATAAAGAAGGAAAGCCACACACACGTCAATTTGAATTATTAGAGTGTGGAAAGCCCATTTAATGACCTTAATAAAATACCATTTTTATTATATAATGATCACAACAAGATTTGGATAAAGATATCTGAATTCAACCAGTAATTTAATATTCAAACTACACTAGCCATATTCTAGCTGCTAAATTGACAAAAACAAAAAAAAATCAATAGGTACTCATTAATGATAGGCAATTCAACCTAATTATTATCAATTTCACATAAAATTGATTTTCTTTAAATTTCCAACTTAACTATAAAATTGAATAAAAAAATTAATTGGTACCCATTAGATTACTCATGATTTCTTCAATTCTAATACGTCTAAGTTACAAAATCATACTCAATTTCATCAAGTGAAAAATTAAGTCCATTTCTTCCATATCTCAAACAAACACTAAAATAAGAATCATACATTAATATAATAAAATTATCATTTCAAAACAATTTAAACACCTAAATATACATAACTACAAATTCTACAAACAAATTTCAATAAATTAACTTTAAACATAAATGGATGTCACAATAAAAATGGTTAGGTTTTCTTACTTGGTGGAGTGAAGCTTGACCAGAAATGGAACTATGAGAATGAACTTGCATTGGTACTGGTGGGTTGAGTGGCCAAGTTTTAGAGGGGGGCTGTCAGAAATTTAAAGAAATGGAGTTTGAGTTTGAATTGAAATAAAAGGGGGGGATTGTTAGGTTTTAATTGCTTTTAAAATTGCCAATGGAAATTCCATCGACAATTTGACAAATAAAAATGCCAACAGAATAACAAACATCATCTTTTTTATTTCATCGTTGTTTCCATAAAAAAATTACAAATATAACTTCTTCTTTGTAATTTTCATCGATAAATAGCAACATCATATTTTCCACGGGCATTTTCATTGCTTTTTTTAATTTTGTTTTTTGGTAGTGAAGATCTTATTTGTATGCAAAATATATTATAACTAAAATAAATTGTACCAAAATTTGAAACATCAAAAAGAATATTAACAAGAAAAAATCATGGGCTATATTTTATAAAAAGGGTCAAATTATAGCCCTTACCCAACCACATCAAACCAATTTAGCTTAAAATATATTTTGATCAACTCATTAGTTGCTCATTTAATTTTATGTTGATTATTTTATGATACATGCCCATTTAGAATAGTGGTATAATTAGGCTAATTGGTATGTGTATCCTTTTCCACCTTGATGTGGATGATGCATTTTATAACTTAATTGTATTTATGGTGATGAAAGTTATTGAGGATTATTTTTTTGTGATGAAAAATGACATGTCTTCCACATTAAGAAAAATAGCTAATCCGCTGAATAATACAATTGTAGAGCAAGAGTGTTTTTACTCTGAATTTGCACTTTTTCCCCTTCTGTTTCAGGCCTTAGGCTATGTGGCGTGTCTACAACCATGTTTTTCATGCTTTTTCTCATGTTTATTTCATAAGACAACAATTCATTTCATGCTTCGGTTGTGTTCCCCACTACGACTGAGGCTCGGTGAACAGCAGCTTGTGGAGGTCAACTGAGCTTGTTTGTCATTGGTTGTTGTCAACGAAGAGGGAACTCAACCATCACTAAGCCAAATGCATGGCTTTCTTTTAATTCTAGCTAGGTTGGACTTTAATGTGTTTTATACAAGGAAACCGCACTCAATCGACACAATGTTTTCTTGGTGGCTGGGGTTTTCGATAGGGATACGATGAGAATTATCTAGGCAAGTTATTGATTGATAAGTGTGGATGTTCTTTCTCTCAATATTGTTAGCAGAGTTGCTGGTCTTTGTTTTGTTTGACTTTCTGGTTAGTTTCTTGGTTTCAATGCTTTTTTTACGGGAGAGTGGAGGTTGTGGAGGTTGCATGAAGTTTCTTTTTCAACATGGTTTGGTTTTTTTCTAGATCGTTGATTTTTCTGCGTTAAATGCCCTATTCTTTTTTTTTTATCACCATGTTATGCCCTAAGGGATGTTTCTCCTTCAATACCAAAGCTCCCACACTCGCAACTCTGCTTATAAAATGCTTTGGAAAAAGAGAAAATGTTATTCCTTTTTCTGTTGGTTGAAATTGGTGTCTTGCTCTTTATATTTTTGTTTTTTCCTTCTTTGTACAACTGTTGTGATTGAATATTAAATGTTTGTGCTTTTAAAATCATTTCTAGCTCTTTTGTGTTATGTTTGATCTTTTAATCTCTTATGGATTTCTTATTGTAAGACTAGGTAGTGTATTATTTTTTTCCCTTCAAATCTATTTTTCAATTTTCCTTTCACACTATGCTTTTATGATGTTTTCTTCAATTTATTTCCCTTATAGATTTATGGAGGACGTTGCCCTTCACCATTATTTTAGGTTAGGGTGCTTGTTATGTTTGTTTGTTCATGGGAGGTATTTTCATCGATTACTTATCCTTATCTTTGTTTGCTTTTTCTTCTTCTTCTTTTTTAAAAGTGATCTTGTTTTAGTTTTTTTTTTTTTTGTTCTTTTCTCTTTGGACTTAGGTTGCCTTGATTTTTAATGCATATACGCTTCTTTTTTATTGAATGGTGTTATTGTGTTTTCCTAATGTATGAATGTGGTGTCTCCACAATTCTATTTAGGATGGAGATTGCTACTTTAAAGTATTTTTCTTTTGGATTTTCTTGGTTCCTAGTCATTTATTTATTTATTGTATTGTTTTTTTATCTTTTATAGTTGAGTGAGAATCTACACAAACATGTTGATAAGGATAAAAACCATTGAGTTTAAATTGGATAGCTTGCAAACGACGTTGCCTCTTAGCATACTGTTGAGCAATTGTCATTTAACTTGTATTGAAATATCTCATGTAATTTATATCTATTGTAACGAACACATAAGCTCTTTCTCTTATCTCTTATAATAACTTTGGTTATTTATGAAAGAGAATATACATGTCTCTAACAAGGTTTCCAAAGTTCTTTCAATTCTTTCATGGTATCAGAGCTATTTATAACTAACGTTTTTGTCGATCCTATAGCTACTACTACAGATGCTTCCTTTTCTTCCACTACCTTTCACCTTCCATCTCAAGTTATCTCCATCAAACTTGATGGAACTAACTTCCTTGCTTGGAGTGCTCAATTAATTCCTCTGTTCCGAAGATATGGTTTTATAGGAATCATTGATGGTTCCGAACTGAGTCCTCAATTTTCTAGTGATGAACAAAAAGCCCAAGGTATTCTTAATTCTGCTTATATGGTATGGCAGTATAAGGACCAAACGGTACTTGACTGGATTATTTCTTCTTTATCTCCTGTGGTGGTTTCCACTATTTAAGGTTTTGAGACCTCTCGACTTACTTGGCAAGCTCTTGGCGCATGGTTTGATGTGCCCTCAACATCTTGAATTTTTCTAGGATTTTTAATGCAACGATAGGCATAAATGCAGAAAAAAAATAAAGCAAGAGCAATCATGAAAGTACAACCTTTTTAGAATAACAAATAATTTCAAAGTTCTATTAGCAAGATCAATTTTTTAAGGAGGTTTGTCACAAACACTATAGGGATAATTATGTATATTACTAAGTTGTTGAAATGAAAGAGCTCTGATGATTTTAATGAACTAAAAAGCAACAAACTACTTTTCAAAACATAAAGACTTGTCTCATTAAACCTCAATTATATGACCTACCAAGGCTTGAGAAACCCCTGAGGCTATACATTTCAATAATAGATGGGTGAATTGGCAACATATTGGCATAATAAAATGACACTGCGCATGAACAAGATATGCATTATCACAATCATATCCTTACAAAAGTTTAAGAATGTTATATATCGATAGCAAAACTATGTATGCCCTTGTATATCACTTTTGTTAAACTACATTATGTTACCAATTGATATATTTGTTATTGTAAAATTTATTTAATAAAATACAATAAAACCTTTCTTAAAAGGTTATATTGGCAAATAAGCTTTAGCATTGTTTGAATTTAACATACATTACATTTTATAAAAGATAGTTAAAGGCTAAACTTTGGTAGATCTCTTAGCTGATCACCTGTAAACCAACATCAATCATGAGATAGAACAAGGCATCAACATCATTATGGAAAACCTTGTTCCATGGCATTTATGGTTTAATAGGTTAAAAACAAAGAACATGATTGGTGCGAAGGTGTTAATAATATCCTAATGGGTTATAAAGTGACCTTATTATTTTAGCCTAATTTTCCTTACACTAACAATCAAGTTGAATATAAGGCCTTTAACATAGGGCTGTAAATACTCTTAGATTTAGGAGCTAAATCAATTACAATTATGGGAGATTTGTAAGTTATTATTAATTAGTTAGTTAGGAAATATAAGTGTAAACATTTTACCTTAACTTTATACCACGTATTGACCACAAACCTTATTCATAGGTTTTATGGTCTTGTTTTTGTTCTTATATTGAGAGGAAATAACATAGAAGCTAACAGCTTAGCTAAACACAGGTCAAGATATAAAGTAGTCTTGGATCATCATGGCATCACCCCTGTAAGGATAATTTATCGATTAACTATTGTTATCATTCTTAAAATGATTGTTGATTGATCAATTATTGTTGATGTCCAACAAGGATGCAATGATGACTAGGTCAACATAGATTCCATGATAAAAAAAAATACACAAAATAGTAGTAACAAAACTATTACTAAAATTTTCTATAAAGTACAAGTAGAAGGTCTTGATAATACTAGTGTTCTTGATCCATTTAAGGATTAGAGTGAGGAAATTAAAAAAATTTTAGAAGACACTACATAAAAAGTTTCTAGATATTTCATACTAAAAACGACCAACTCCTAGCAAATAAATTAGTCACTCTTCATCTAGCTTTTATTTCCATCTATTCGAAAAAGGTTCTGTTTTTTATAGTCCATGATAAATTCCTCTATTTATTGATTCATTGGATGATAAGATCAATGCAACCATGAATTTCTATTCAAATAAAGGTTATGTGTAACACCCCCTACTTGGAGATAAAAAACAACACTCTCATGTCAACCAAAAACAGATATATATATATATATATATATATATATATATATATATATATATATATATATTCATGGTTTTCATATTAAAATTTACCGAAATTTTGACGAAGTCCCCCTATACTGAAAGGTCCCAAATTATTAATAAGTAGCCTGTTTACACTTCTAATAACTCGCATTTCATAACTTAATCCCAACCCAATCGTCTTGGGTTTCAATATCCATAATATTCTCACACCTATTACCCACAATATTCATGATATACATTATATAACAAAATATCATTATGGATGAAAATAAAAGTAAATACTTAGACATGAAAGATGGTTACATGAACTACAGAGATTAAGTTCATTCAATCAAGTTTAAACATTAATTATACAAATTAAGTTATACAAACATTTTCATGTTTACAAAATATAAGGGTATACCCCCTATAACCTAAATTACAAGAAGGGAAACATAAGTTAGGATCTACTCCTGTCGTGCATGTGATGTTCCTGAAACAAAATACATATTATTGAAAGGTGACTATCACATAAAAAGAAATAACAACACGAAATCAAGCAATTTTAAAAGGGTAACATGTATTCATATTTTATTCCCTTCTCCTTTCTGGTTTTCATTAGAATCTCTTCCTTATTCAAACTATTAATAACCGTTCCCTCTTTCACTATTAACCTCCATTCCAGACTTTATAAGATCAAACATGAATATCTTCGTTTAACCCATTTCTGATACCCCTTTCACTGGTATCATCATCATCATCCCATAGGAGTCGATGCACGGTGATCCTCTTACCCGAGATCCTAACATACACTAAATGTATGCTAGCTAAAACATGGTGATCCCCTTACCCGGGATCCTAACATACACTGAATGTATGCTAGCCCAAAACATGGTGATCCTCTTACCTGGGATCCTAACATACATTAAATATATGCTAGTCCAACCATGGCGATCCCCTTATCTAGGATCCTAACATACACTAAATGTATGCTAGTCCAAACATGGCAATCCCCTTACCCAAGATCCTAACATACACTAAATGTATGTTAGTTTATGCCTCAAATCACGCTTCTCATATTTCATTTGTCAGTGATAATTTCCCCTTGAGTACACATACATTCAGTAATTCACATTTCACATCAGTAATATATATTAAAACATGGAATTTACGTAGAAGGTAAAAGTGTGATTCACCTACCTACAATAGAAGCTCTACTCGTGCTCCCTTGCTGCTACTGTTGCACCACACCTATTATCCCTCTTGCAAATCACAGGTTTATCTCATAAATTTTCCTCACTCAAGGATATGTTTTATAATAACCATATCAACAACCAACAAGTCTTTCTTTCAGTCATTTCTTAGTACTTTATGTTTTTCTCATTTCACTTATTATTATTGTCGTTCTTTGTCCAATCCTAGTTATCATTCCTTTCTTTATATTTTGACTATCACTGTCCAACTGTTACTGTCTATTTTTTGAACTGTTACTGTCTGACCTCTCCTCATATTTTTAACTATATCTGGAGTTATAGAACTCCGATTCAAGCAAAATTTATGTCGTTGGAAAGATAAGACATGAAACTACAAGTTTTATGATTAAGGAGAACCCAGTTTTACCTTTAAGATAGCCAAAATTGCTCATCAACAAACACTTGGACTGTTACTGTCCGTTTTTCGAACTATTACTACCTGACCTCTCCTCAGATTTTTAACTATATCTGGAGTTATAAAACTCCAATTCATGTGAAATTTATATCGTTAGAAAGATAAGACATGAGGCTACAAGTTCTATATTTAAGGAGAACCCGGTTCTACCTCTAAGATAGTCAAAATCGCTCATCAACAAACACTTGGACTGTTACTGTCTGTTTTTTGAACTATTACTGTCTGACCTCTCCTCAGATTTTTAACTATATCTAGAGTTATAGAACTCCAATTCATGCAAAATTTATGTCGTTGGAAAGATAAGACATGAGGTTACAAGTTCTATGATTTGAGGAAAACTCAGTTCTACTTCTAAGATAGTCAAAATCGCTCATTAATAAACACTTGGACTGTTACTGTCCAACTGTTACTGTTCATTTTTGAACTGTTACTGTCTAACATCTCCTCGGATTTTTAACTATTTCTGTAGTTATAGAACTTTGATTTAAGCAAAATTTGTGTTGTTGGAAAGATAAGACATGAGGCTACAAGTTCTATATTTGAGGAGAACTCAGTTCTGCCTCTAAGATAGTCAAAATCGCTCATCAACAAACACTTGGACTGTTACTGTCTGTTTTTTGAACTATTACTGTCTGACCTCTCCTCAGATTTTTAACTATATCTAGAGTTATAGAACTCCAATTCATGCAAAATTTATGTCGTTGGAAAGATAAGACATGAGGTTACAAGTTCTATGATTTGAGGAAAACTCAGTTCTACTTCTAAGATAGTCAAAATCGCTCATTAATAAACACTTGGACTGTTACTGTCCAACTGTTACTGTTCATTTTTGAACTGTTACTGTCTAACATCTCCTCGGATTTTTAACTATTTCTGTAGTTATAGAACTTTGATTTAAGCAAAATTTGTGTTGTTGGAAAGATAAGACATGAGGCTACAAGTTCTATATTTGAGGAGAACTCAGTTCTGCCTCTAAGATAGTCAAAATCGCTCATCAATAAACACTTGGACTGTTACTGTCTATTTTTTGAATTGTTACTGTCTGACCTCTCCTCAGATTTTTAACTATATCTGGAGTTATAGAACTCTAATTCAAGCAAAATTTATGTCGTTGGAAAGATAAGATATGAGGCTACAAGTTCTATAATTTAAGGAGAACCCAGTTCTGCTTCTAAGATAATCAAAATCACTCATCAACAAACACTTGGACTGTTACTGTCTGTTTTTTGAACTGTTATTGTCTGACCTCTCCTCAAATTTGTAACTATATCTGGAGTTATAGAACTCTGATTCAAGTGAATTTTATGTTGTTAGAAAGATAAGACATGAGGCTACAATTTCTATGTTTGAAGAGACTCAGTTCTGCCTCTAAGATAGTCAAAATCGCTCATCAACAAACACTTGGACTGTTACTGTCTGTTTTTTTGAACTATTACTGTTTCACCTCTTCTTAGATTTTTAACTATATTTGGAGTTATAGAACTCCGATTTAATCAAAATTTATGTTGTTGGAAAGATAAGACATGAGGCTACAAATTCTATGTTTTGAGGAGAACCTAGTTCTGCCTCTAAGATAGTCAAAATCGCTCATCAACAAACACTTGGACTATTACTGTCCGTTTTTTTTTTTTAACTGTTACTGCCTGACCTCTCCTCAGATTTTTAACTATATCTAGAGTTATAGAACTCCAATTCAAGTGAAATTTAAGTTGTTAGAAAGATAAGACATGAGGCTACAAGTTCTATGTTTGAGGAGAACCCAGTTCTGCCTCTAAAATAGTCAAAATCACTCATCAACAAACACTTGGAATGTTACTGTCCAACTGTTACTGTCCGTTTTTTAACTGTTATTGTCTGACCTCTCCTCAGATTTTTAACTATATCTGGAGTTATAGAACTCAAATCTATAGTTTAACATCCAGACATCAATTTATAATCGACTTTAAAATAACTCATAAGACCATGTTTAGAATATCTTACTCGATACAAATCAAGGTCTCGATCCCTCCTTTTCTTTCTAATGACAGCCGACCCTCCCCTCTTCTCTTCTTGTTCAATTTTTTTTCTTATTAATCCCTTGCCTACCAGTGTTATTTTTAAAAGTACTTATTTACTTTCATACTTTATTTATCCTTTTTTTGCTTTAAACTCTTGTTCTTCTTTACCTATTATTGTTCTTGTGTGGTGCTACTTGAGATAAATATATCTTTCTTAAGGTTTAAAATCTTCAAACCCTATATTCCATCTAGTTTTATGATTCAACCTATCTTTACTCAAGATTCAGTTCCTAGTTGTAATTTTTTTTTATTAAAAGGAAGAATAATTAACAAGTAGCATAATTAATTAGAAGACTAACAACTTGTAAGTTTATTAATCAATTAACAAGGGTAAATTCTTTCTCTTGTATTCCTAGTGCTTGCCAGATCTTTAAGCATTGGTTTGAACCCTTTATAACTATCTAATTTAAAAGAACGAGGTTTACCATTATTCACGTGAGAAAAGAATGGTGGAAGATCAAATTATATATATATATATATATATAGGCAAAACAATTATACATAGACTCACACTACAATAATGAAATGATGTTTTTGCCTTTCCTAAAAAAAACTAAATACCTTTGTGTTAGGGGCACTGTGGTCCTACTACATGTCGCATTAATCATTAAAGATTTGTGGAGGGGTACAATTGTCTTTTCACCTTTGTTAAATATAGTGGAATGGCCTAAT
>Ga0325414_1004062_pt1 | contig 15296 bp, 9 predicted proteins | sample PopdelMetagenome_8_FD_206183 | JGI IMG/M metagenome (GOLD analysis project Ga0325414, IMG submission 206183) | Populus deltoides microbial communities from Bellville, Georgia, United States - Leaf-PdKOR-R3 | ecosystem: Host-associated > Plants > Phyllosphere > Phylloplane/Leaf | place: USA...
TCTTAATATATAAAAAAATATAATATTACATTTTATTTTTTTTTAAAAATTAAATATATATAATATATCTCACAATATATATATATATATATATATATATATATATATATATATATATATATATATATATATATGGTTTGTTATCGGTTTGGTTGATCAATATATTTTTCGTGTATAAATTTCATTTTCATTGTGTATTGGTATGTCATGAATATTTTCTTGTTTATTTACTGGAAAATAATTTTTTTTAAATGAATTCCTGAAAAGTGAATTATTTTTTTATATTTGATAATATCATGAAAAATGAGTTGCAAAAAACTTTTTATTATTTGACTATGTCATGAAAAATAAGCTGGAAAATTACTCATTAATGTTTTAATTTATTTTTCAAGTTTATTTAACATGTATAAAACATTAAATATAATTATTTGACCAGTTATAAGAAAAAAATGAGACATAAAAAATATAATTGTAGAATTTTTTTTAATTATATCATCTATGTTAAAATTCAATATCAACTAGGATTTAAGTGTATAGGAATTTAAAGTTTGCAAAAGTTCTCAAATTGTTAGAATTCTGCAATGCTAGATCAATATCTATTAGAGTTTTATTATTGTTACGAGTTAGCTAGTTGATTAGTTTTTATTTTAATTAGAAAAAGATAAAAGTCATAGTTCTAGTAAGACTTGTAAAGCTATATACAGTCACCTTAAACATTTAGAATTACATAGAAAAAAGTATAAAAAAATAATAAAAGTAAGATGTTGTGTTTTTTTAAAAGCAAAACTAACATGAGTTTTGTTCAACAATTGATATTAGAGTCTATAGGTTAAAAATGGAGACCAATAGGTTGGGAAGAAGGAAAGGCGCACGTGAAGCAGCATTATCTTTGGTATATCTCCTAAAACAGTGACAACAACAAGATTTATTTTCTAGAAGGTTGGAGAACAAACCCGAGGCAACAATAGCCTCACGTAGCAATGAAATAATCTAGTAGTGACACTTGTTGTCCAATTGCTTGTCTAGTAGACGTGGCAGAAGTAGAACTCTCATGACAATCCAGCAGCAGATAACGTTTCAAACAACAACCTTCTCATTCATTATAGTAGCTTGTATCATATGATCCAACAAGAACAAACAATATAGCAAGAAAATTAAGATAGCATACTTCATCAGTTGAAAAACATGACATTAACTGTAAGAACATAGATGTGTGGCAACAATAATGAATCTTGCAGCAGCAAAACCATAACAAGTACAATGATATTGAAATCAACAGTAATTTCCTTGTAATAACATACAACAAAAGAAAGTTGTTTTGATTAATTTCGGTAACAATAGGTAGAAAGGTCAACATCATGTGCAATAGAAACAATAGTAACACTTAGGAGTAGTTTATTTTATAGCAGTAAACATGAGAGATCTTCATATTGTTAAAGGGATCAAAAAGTTTAACAATCAAAATTACAGTATATAGTCTACTTGTATGATGTCTTATATGCAAGGTTAAGATATGTGAGAAGTAGTCAATGGTAGTGAAGATACATAACTAGCTAAAGATATGAATGGAGGTCTATGCAGGTGAAAGATTAAAATTGGTAAGGAAATGTTTGCCTTGAAAACTACAATTGAAAAAAATATGTTGGAGCACATTCAGGATACTACAATGCTAAAAGAAGCATGAGACACCATTGCTCGTCTCTTGTCAAAGAAGAATGATGTCAAATTACAACTTCTCAAGAACAAGTTATTGTCAATGACACAACAAGACATGATGATTCCTTAGTACATTAAAAAGGTGAAATCAACACGTTGTGAGATTTTAAAATTAGAACCTAAAATAGATATTGGTGAAACAAAGATAAAAAGAATAATCATCTATGGTTTAAAATCTGAATATCAGAGTTCTGTTATTACAATACAAGGATAGCCTACTCAACCATCATTAGTTAAGTTTGAAAATTTGCTTACAGATTAATAAAATATAGCTAAGCAAATGGAAGAAGTCTCGTTAAAAGGTGAAGAGTAAACATTTTACATCAATAATGACAAGAGTAAGTAGTGGCATACTCACGTAGATAGAAACCATAATTGACACATTGATGTTGAATTCAGTAAGGATGGTTAAATGAAAAAGAATTATCAAAAGAAATAAAGCTTTCATCAAAAGGGAGCTTCAAAGAATTATGGTAATAACAAAAGATTTGAAGGCATATATCATAATTATAGAAAAAATAGTCTCATGAAAAAACATTTTTGGTTTAAGAAGCTAAAAAAAAAACAATGCTACTATTTTAAGTTCAGAAAAGCAAGTTGAAGATGAATGGGATGCTAAGACATTATTTACTATAAAAGAGGAATAACAAGCATTTACAATGACAAATAAAGATCAAATCAATTATGAGAGTGATTGTGTTTTTTTACTTCGAGTGTTGTAATCACATAACATGTGATACGCAAAGGCTACAACATCTGATATAATATTAAAAAAATTCATGTAATGGTGACAATTGATAATTCAAGATTACCAATAACCTATATTAGTAAGACAACAATCACACCTTATAATAGCTCTAATGAAGTACATCTTTGAGATGTTAACCATGTTTTAAGTATGAAAGAAAATTTTATGTTCGTAGCACAATTAATATCATCATACTATTATGACTTATTTGGTCTACATGATGTTAAAGTATAATAGGATTGTGATTTTAACCAAGATTATGACCATAATCTTGATCATGATGAGGAGCTAGATTAATAACTAAAATTCTCTTATAGTAATCCTTGGAAAAAGAAGGTCTTATTACACGTTTAAGTTAAAAAATCTTTTGTTCTATATAAAGAAAAAGATGTTGGAAAAGATATATATATATATATATATATATATATATATATATAAAAGATCTTATTGATTTTGATAAGCCTGAAGTGTTTAGAGCATTTATTAAAAGGATGTATGTATATAATGAAGATGTCTCACCATAGAATATAGAAGAAAGTAACAATGAGTCTTATCCTAATGAAGAAGATAATTTTGGATCTCCAATATCTTCAGAGAACTATTTAAGAGAAGAGTTTCAGTGATTAGAGACTTTCCTTCCTTTTATGGATCCAATGCTCCATCTCTTAATAAGAAATCAATTAATGTGCAACAAAAATATTTAGGTCAAGAGAAGTTTAAAGAAAAATTAATGGCTAATGATGTTAAGGGTAAAAGCTCAAAGAAAAATCAGATTTTTATAGTGTCACTCTTATTTAAGAGGCAGAACTAAAAAATTCAATTGATAACATTGGAGCCAACTTATAAGAATTTAAAGACGTGTAAACTCGAAAGTCAATCATAGTTGGAAGAGCTACGAATCCGGTTGAAGGTCTGGAAACACAAACATGGTTTGAAAAAATGAAATTAATGTTGAGCTAAATGGTGAAACTACCTTTATCAATTTCAAAGAATCCATGTTTGGTAATGATGGAATACATATGACATCAACAATGTCGAGGAAGGACATCATAAAGAGAAGGAAAATATGAAAAAATGATGACATTTGATATTTAAAGGAAGTGTTAGAGTTCATTATCAACTAGGATTTAGGTTCATATCTATTAGAATTTACAGTTTGAAAGAGTTCTAAGATTATTAAAATTCTACAAAACTAGATCAATATCTATTAGAATTTTATTATTGTTAGGAGTTAGCTAGTTGATTAGTTTTATCTTAGTTGGATAAGGATAAATCTTAATTAAATAAAGATAAAAGTCTTTGTCTATCTAGGACTTTCAAAGCTATATATAACCACCTTAAACATTCAAAATTATACATAAGAAAACATAAAAAAATAATATAGAGAAAATGCTAGCTGCTATGTTTTTTTTAGAGCAAAACCAATATGAGTTTTGTTCAACAATATATTTATATATTATTTATTTTATAAAATATAACTACACATATAATATAAATATAGATATAGATATAATATTATAGACATATAACCATTTCTTGGTGTTTGGAGAACATTAAAAAATAAACTTTTTTTCTATGGTACTCTAATTTTATAACACAATTTATATGATTTAAAATGTATGATTATTATATAATAAAACATGTTTTGTATTCAAAAGTATTTTCTAACAACAATATATAAATTAAAGTATTTATATGCACTGATGTATCAAATTAATATAATTTATATTGTATATTAATATATCCTAACATATTATTTCCTACATAAATATATTAGTAATTTATTATTTTCTAATAATATTATATTTTAAATTATATATATATATATATATATATATATATATATATATATATATAAATGAATAATAAAATATTGCACTAATTTAGTTTTTAAATTTTTCATTGAAAGTGTTTTCCAATATCTTAAACAATAAAATATTTTTCTGCATCTAAAGCTGATATTTTTTTTATTTTAAAATGAATTTCATTAATAAGTTTCCGCAATATAGTCAAAAATTAAAAAAAAAATAAGAAAACTTTCGGATTGTTTATGCGGATGATGAACATTTTTTTTAAGCAGACAAGGCAAATGGTTTTTAACTTTTAACTGATAATAGGGTTTTTAGTGAGAAAGTTTTTAAACGTAAAGAAGGGTAGCTGGTGATTGGTGAACACAACACAAACGGAAATTTAAGCTGTCGGCATGACCAAACTACCATAATATTGTTTGGTGGTGGCTCTCTCTTGGTGGTAAGCATTTACTAATTAAAAGGTTTTCACACGCAACAATAAAATACTAATAATGGAGAGGAGAACCCTGGTTCAGGAGGCCCATAACCTCCTCAACTTGACTCGGACGAGTTGACTCAGTCAGCCATTACAGTTTGTGAAGTCACCCTACGTGGATCTTGGAAATGGGAGTTGTGTAAGGCATCCACTAATTCCTTGGCTTCTATTAGTGTGTTCCGAGAGGTCAAGCTAAACAAAGACTTTCTGAATTTCTTAAAGGTCAAATTCATGTGGAGAATGATCGTTGGTTGAAGTTTGAATGACAAAAATCAAAATGGGAATGAAAATTCTACTCAAAATAGTCGTGCTTTTTTTTTTTTTTCCATTCAAAAGCTGTGCCATCTTGAGATTAGTTACTACGATGAAATATGTTTGTTTTTATATTTTGAAAGTGTTTTTTTAATAAAAGTTTAAAATTTTTTTATTTTTTTAAATTAATTTTTATGTTATTTTTAGATCGTTTTGATATACTAATGTCAAAAATAATTTTTTTAAATAAAAAAATTATTTTAATATATTTTTAAATAAAAAATACTTTGAAAAGAAACTATTACCACAATTCACAATTCTTAGATACATTGGAACACTGTTTTTCTTTCCTATTGTTGTTCTTACTTCCTCTCTTGTTTGCATGACCATATATTATTACTTCTAGCTAGCTAAAATATATCATTAAAGGTGGTTTGGTATAATTGTGATTGTAATTGCTGTAGCCACGGGTGTGATTGTAAAAGTGTTTGATAAAACATGCATGATTTTAAAATATTTTCTTGTCAATCACTACTAAAAGAAAACTTCTTTCATTTTATAACTTCTTAGTACTTTTGATTATTCCTATGGTTTTCAAAAGCTGACCACGCATTTTTTTTCATTAATTTAACAAAAAAATAAACTAGAGAAAGAGAGCCAAAAACCAATGATTTCTCAGGTGAGCTCTAAACGGATATCTCCTTAACGAACATTTCAGGTTTTATTATTAAAAATCATGCAATAGATTTCGTTGTTTCTTCATGTGAGTAGTTGATTAGATGATAGTTTTCAGACCCAGTTTGATGGCCAGTCCGGTCTAAGATCCGGGTTTTAGATTTTGACCAGGTTGTCCAGGTTAATTTTTTTAAAATCAAAACGATGTCGTTTTAGTAAAAACAAAAAAAAAATAAAAGTCAACGGGTCGTAACCGGGTTTTTAACCGGGTCACCGGGTTAACCCGCTGGGTCACGCCAGGCTTTTTCTTCTCTTATTTTTTCTTCAATCTGGACCGGATTTCAAGTCAACCCGCTGGACCAGATCGGTTTCAAAACTATGGATTACACGTTAGAAAAGAGAAAAAGCTTTGTTCATTTATTATTTTATAAACTATATATACAAGCCAATCACACAAGTGACAAGAAGAAACGTGGAAGAATTAAACATGTACAGATCATGAAATAGACTTGAGGATGTAATGGCATAAAAAGTAACATCTTCTCTGCATAAAACAACGGGATCCCAGTTGTTAGGGTGAATGAAGAGTTGTGATAAAGGAAGAGTTGTGTTATTCTAAAACAAGTAATGTTGATTTAACTCTTTCTTTTTTAAAGATATATGTTTGTTTATTTTAAATAAAAATAATATTAATTTAATCTCACAAATTGCTTATAATATTGCATGAATTTTGTTATACAACCACTTACCATTGGTTTTTAACCCAAGATCTCTAGAAAGAAAACACACCCACTTCCCATTGGGCTGCTACATCACTTATGATATGTATATGCATTGATGAATAGTTAAATATTATCAACATCTGTGATAGTAAATGGAAAAAGGATGAAACTGTCTAGAAGAAAATATATGTTGATGCTCAGCTGTGATTTTTGTTATACATTGTGCTGTGTGAATCAATTTAGTTATATTATTTTCTAATATGATATATATTTGTAAAGTTAATCATGTTATTGCGATAAAACATGGTTGAAATTAATGTTAACAACAATAATACATTGGTTACCCTGAGAGTCGCTACTATCCAAGTTATCTCGTTGGTTAACCGCGTTTCTCATGGAGAAAAGCTAGACAAATTAAGCAGTGTGAATTTCTAGCTTATTTATTAGAAAATGAATCTCAAAGCTTTAAAGAAGCAATGTCAACCCCGAAATCACCATTCTAGAAAGACGCTAGAAATGTTGAGATAGAATATGTCATGCAAAATTATACACGGGAACTGATGGATCTTCCTCTTGGGAATAAACCATTAGGGTGAAAATAGATATTCAAAAGGAAAAAGAAAGTTGATGGATCTATTGATAAATATAAAGTCAGACTCGTAGTAAAATGTTACAAGCAAAAGGAAGGTATGGACTACTTTGATACATACTCACCAATTACAAGAATAATATCCATTCGAATGTTAATTACTATAGTTGCCCTTACTAATATTGAGATACACCAAATGGATGTTAAAACTGCTTTTCTAAATAAATACTTAGATGAAGAAATCTATATGGAACAACTTGAAGGATTTAAGGTTTTAGGACATGAAAGAAAGATGTGTCAACTTGTTAAATCTTTGCATAGTTTGAAACAAGCACCGAAATTATAGCATGAGAAATTTGACAACATAATGCTATCAAATGGTTTTAACATCAATGAATCTGATAACTATGTTTATGTAACACACTAATACAACATTTGCATAGTTTGTCTATATATAGATGATTTGTTGATTTTTTACAGTAATATCATTAAGACCACCAAGAAAATGTTGACTAGTAAACTTGACATGAAAGATATAGGTTTAACAAATGTGATTTTAGGAATGAGAATTTATAAAAACACATGATGACTTAATTTATCTCAATGTCATTATATTCAGAAAAATCTTGATAAATTTAAAGAGGATGAAAATAGTATAATCAGGACATCGGTTGATGTAAACCTACATCTATCTAAAAATACATGTGATGCAATATCTCAAGTAGAATATTTGCAAATAATTAGAAGTCTTATGTTTCTTATGAACTGCATTAAACCAAACATAGCATACATAGTTAACAAACCGAGTAGATATACAAGTAATCCTGGAAAGAACCATTGGAAGGCCATTACAAGGGTTCTCAGATATCTAAGATACTCCCTAACATATAGACTACATTGCACAAGATATCTAGCTATACTTGAAGGGGACATGCTAATTGGATATTTGATACTAAAGATTTAAAATCCATAAATGAGTTTATCTTTATTATTGGAGGAGCTATAGTCTATTAGAAATCCTCTAAACAATCTTGTATAGCCATATTCACTATGAAATCCGAGTTTATAGCTTTAGACAAAGCTGATGAAGAAGTATAATGACTTAAAAACTTTTTAGAGAATATTTCAAGTTGGTAAAAACTTGTGACAGCTATATGCATACATTTTGATAGCCAATTTGCAATTAGTAAGGTACAAAATAGTATATATAATAGTATGTCTTGACATATACACCAAAGACATAACGCTGTAAGAAAATTGCTCTCAAATGAGATTATCTTTATTGATTATATGAAGTCAAAGAATAACTTGTGGATCCTCTTATAAAAGGCTTAACAAAAGAGCAAGTTGATAAATCATCGAGGGGAATGAGATTAAAGCCTACAAAGAATTGCCATGTAGCAACCCAACCTAGTTACTGGAGATCCCAAGATCTAAGTCTAAAGAGACAACCAAATCATGTGTCAATTCAATAGTAGCACTCTTACTTATTCTTATGATGAAAAATGTTACCAACAGCAAAAACCAGGATAAACTAAGCTTTTAATTATTCTTATAACTCAGGAAATTCAAGTGGGTTATTACAAGATACTCTTAGTAAGAATTACCTATGTGAGTGTGAAACAAGGCCACTTCTATGAGAAATGAAAAAAAGGCTAAATTCTTTAAATTACTATTTAAAACCAAAACGTGTTTGGGGCCAAAATGAACACAAGCATGAGAATCAAAATTGTACGAAGAGAAACCATGTGATTTTTTTACTATTTAGGTTTACATAAAAAGCTAAACAATTCAAGACATCATATTCACTAGTTAGCCGAGTGAATCCGATAGTTTTTCATTAGGGAAGGTGCAAGGCCACTTTGTATTTTCTTCTCATCAAATAATTTTCATTCATGTAGGGGATTTTTAGGCTGAATAAAAAGCTACATCTAGTGAATGAAGAGTTGTGTTATTCTAAAACAAAGTAACGTTAATTTAATTATATCACTGTAAATATATGTTTGTTTCTTTTAAATAAAAGTATTGTTAATTTAGCTATAAGAAATTTCCTATAAAAAAAGACAACTCTGACATACTTTTTATTATTTAGAAAACTTCTTTCTTTTACCTTCTTTCTGTCAAAATCCCCCTACTCCTTTTTTACAAAGAGTAACATATAATTTTTTTTGTTCGCCATTTATTCTTGGTTGTGCTGCCAAGAATAAGACATTGAGTAAGCCTAGGAAACAATATTGTAGTCACACTGTTAGCACCATAGAGTATGCAATAAATTGTTTTAAGGTTAGAGGATTGATTCTTGCCTCAATCCACTTCTTCAAGTTTATTTTGTGTCAATAAGTATTGTAAGTTATTTTACTTTTATATGTTGATGTACATATCTATTTTATGTAGAAACTAGATCATAAAAACTATATAATTATCACTCGTAATAAGCAAGAGAGCATCATATCATCATTATTAACACAACCATTTTTGAAGATTGGATATTAACATTGTAGGTTCGGGCACAAGCTCAAATGTCTTAAGGTTATGAATCCATCTGTAAATAATATGATCTACACACAACCCATTTATAATATTTAGGAACAGCAAAAATTGAACCTAACAAACTTGATAGTAACAAATAACAACCAATATAAAAGAATCGAATCCCAATCTTTCTTTTTTTATAATAATTGCAATGAATCAATAACTAATGGCTTGTAATAGAAACCCTAAATCACAGTTCTTCATGTCCCACTTTCAACAAAACAACAATGGCCCCTATTTCCATGGAAACCACTCTTACCTCTTTTACTATTCCTATTTCTCTTCTTTTACCATCACCGGATTTCAATTCTTTCTTGCAACATCGTACCCGATTCAAATCTCAACAAACATGAATATGATGTTATTAAAGAGCATGTTTGAGATTGTAGTGCTTTTCACTTGAAAATACATAAAAATAATATTTTTTAATTTTTTTTTAATTTTTGATATAAGTACATCAAGATGATAAAAAATACTAAAAACTATTAATTAAAGCCTTTTAAAAACAACTTAAACATTTAGAAAAAAATGGTCCAACCCCACTCCTAAACGGTGCTAAAGAGGAAAACAACAACACACAAGATTTCAAAGTTATGCTAGTCGCCTGCTTATTATTGTTAGGAACCGATATTATTTTTTATAGCCTCTATTTTAGAGATTATTACATGTCCAAACTTTTCAAGGTAATAATAGTTAATCTTCACTGACACACACACACACACTCTCTCTTTTTTTCTCTCTCTCTCTATAAATTTTAATGATTGATTTAGTCCTTTTATTTCATTTTCTCTTGCATCGGGCGATAAATGGTGGTTGTAATGAAGGCAATATCGTTAGAAAAGCTCTCATGCCTTCACGACAGGGCTTGAATGCATCAAAGAGTAGAAAGTGGGTGAAGTCTTGTTGATTATGTTTTAAAAACAAATCCTAGTAACTTAAGAACAAGGCTTTTATGTTGGATAATCACTTAATCTCTTGGTCATAGTAATCTGATTCATTCTTATTAGCAAAGTAGACGCGTGGCTGATGTCTGATAAGTTAAGGTGGTCGATGGCCAGTACCTGCAAGAGGTCTCCTTTCATTGATTTAGAGAATCTTCAATGCTTAAGTAAGTATCTTTTTGAAAAAAAAGATAATGATATTTTAGAGAGAGACTCTAAAAGTAAATCTTTTAAAGGATTAAAATGGTCTTTATAACTCATGAGTCTTGCTCTTTTACGGAGAGGATGAGTTGAAGTGTCATCTTATCTTGATAGCATTAACAAGAGAAAATATCCCTAACATATGTACTACATAGGGGTAAATACCTCTTACACATCATTAATAAGGGATAAATATTGCTTACATGTCATTAATAAGGGATAAATGACAGGTTTTTTCAAAGACTTTTATATACTTAGAGATGTAAAAAGATGAGTACCCTTGACCTTAACATTTTATGTTAAGGGTCACGAGAAAAAAAAAAATAAAGTCTTATAGCCCAATAAGAGGTTTAAAAAGATTATTAGTTTTACATCTGTTCAGGCTCGGCAAGATGCGAGCCTAGGGATATCGGTTTGCTAAGCCCATATGTACTTGAGCTCAGCACGTAGATGAGCATAGGGATATTGGGTAATCACCATGCCTTTGGTCCCTTTTAAACATAGATTTTAGACAAAAAAAACATGTATAAAACATGTTGATCCATCAATAACCCCTCAAAGTCCTTATATATTTAATACGCAAAGATTTTGAGAGGTTATCAGCTTTAATAAAAGTCTTTTTACCTGGGTTGTTTATCCTATTAATGAGGACCTGTTTACCTTTCCAATGAAATTTTTCTTTACAAAACTGTTGGGATTTTTTGTAGCCATATTTCTTGTTTTTATTTGAAGAAGATGACCATGTGGCTTATGTTCATTACAAGGAGGTGTCCTTTGGAAAACAAAATTACGGCATGCATTCAATACAACAATTGAATAGACTTCTAGAGATCTAAGATGATATGAAAGGTCATTCATCCAACGGTAAGGGCAAAAGTTGTTTCCCTTATAACCCTAGTCATTGTTTCTTTTATCTTTTCTTTTACTTTCACTTTCTATAATTTCTGAAAAACTGTTTTGTTGAAAAACCCCAAGCCACTTTTGTTTTAATATGGGAAAAAAACTATCATTCTAGGTATTTCCGATATAAAAACTTATTTTTTTTACTTTGAAAAGGAATGGACCAAAAAAGAGTTAAATTTATCCCTTGAAACAAGGCGTTGTTACCTCTGAAGAGGAGTAGAAGTTTTAGCCTGAGACCAGGGGAAAAAGTAGGGGACAAGGGTCCATTAGACTGGCCCCCGTTACTAGAGGGTTGGAACCTCAACACCCATATCTAGTAAAGAGGAAAACAGTTCTCCCTATAGGAGTTCTTCCCCCACTACTACTAGAAATCCTTAAGGGAGATAAAAGTTACCTCAGGCCCCGAGGATGATGCTTTTATCACTATAGGGGTGGAGGATATAAATTTTGTTAATAATCAACAGGTAGAAGAGTACACAACTCAAATACTTATAGAGACTAAGTGTATCAGTCAACCGACCTTTGGCTCTAACAAGGGTCATTTTGAAATCACAGTCTTATTTTGCATGTATGTGTTAGGGTACACCTTCCCTCTCCAAAGATTTATGAGGAAAGTTCTTAGATGCTATCAGTTGGGTTTAGGTCAACTACTCCTTAACAGGTGGATAATCTTCTGCCTACAATAATTTCTTAGGCTCATCGTAATTGAGCTTATAATTAATATCTTTAGGACCTATTACCATCTGGTCACTGGTACCGATGATGGTAACGACATGTGTTGGTTCTTTATCTTTGCCAATAGACCCTCAAGAGTTATGAAGGAAACCACCCAGGGAAAACATGCTCAAGTCAGAAAATAGAGAGGTGGATAACAATGAAGTATAATGGGTCAGTCAGCCCTCCATATAGGATACAACAAATATGGAATTGTTCCCATCATTGAAAGGTACCTCTCTTTAAAGTTAATAGTAAACATCATCTATTATAGTAAAAGAAAACATGTGTTGTATTGACATCGACCTCAATTAAGTATGAAATCAATAGGATGGCTAGAGAGCACTGCTAGGTCCTTTTACAAAATATACATCTTCATTTCCTTTTATTTTTGTTACACCTAATTTCATTGCTGACTTTATTTTTATACAAGACTGACAATTGAAAGAGAAGAAGAAACTTTAACAAGGTCTATAAAGGAGAGTTCACGAAGAGGGTATTCGTCTCTTAACTTGAGTGAAGGCAAGATTGGAGAAGAGATGGGGGGTGCCCTATCATAGTAGATGGACTCCATGTCCATAAGGACACAATAAAAGGAACCAAAACTCCTGTAAAAATAGAAGTTAGGGGTAATCATACTTTCCTGTTTGGGGTTAAACAAATCTAACCCTCTAAAGTGCTTGTGGGGGATGTTGCCCACTTTAAAAGAAAAAAGTCTCTAACCCTATGAAGATTGATGTTCCAGCCTCAATTATAAAGGCTCTTGTGGTGGAATTCCCTCCCTCCAACTTCCAACTTTGTCTAAAAAAGTTGTAGCAGCTAAGCCCTCTATATGGGTTGTTCCCGAGGAGATTGAATTTGATGACACTTTTGTGAACCTTGCTCTTGGTTGAGCTCCTTTCAGTTTCCCTATCTTGATTAATGAGGAGAGATAACTCATGAAAGTTGTTGTTGGTAGAAGGTTAGGTCTTGAAGAGACTGGTTTTAAGGTGGTGAGACTACTAAAGAGGATTTTCGCCATTCCATCAGATATGTTAATGATGTTTGATGAGAGCTATAACCTCTATTTGGGCTTAACTGGATAAATAACCTTTAATGTAAGGAGCTTTATTATTTCTCTTTTTAGTTTGGTTTTATGACTATTATTCCTAACACTTGTTTAATCAAATGGATAGCCTAAAACAGGAGATCATTGAGGCACAAACCACTCAAAACAGTCTAAGGACTAAGTTTCTCGCTGACAAGAAAGGAGCCCAGAGTTCTTAGGCACAGCTAGAGGCTTTGAAGAACTCTCCTAGAGAGTTCCAAGAAAATTTTGAAGGGTCTACAACTATGTCCATAATGGTTAGGGACAAGATTTTCCTTGCCATGTCCAACATGTATTTCTCTAATTAATCAAGGGGAATGCATATGGATTTTAGTGTTTCCTTCCATCGAGTCCCAATGCTTGATTTTGCAGATGTGTTCCTTATTAGGGCCACTATTTCTTAACATAGAGAACATCTAGCTAAGGAGCCTAGGCTGGACATCTAAGCCTTCACTCCTCTTCTTCCCTCATTTAAACAACTCCGATCTTATTGGGTTTATCTATGTAATATTTTTGCATTATAAAATTTTATTTTTACTTTTCATTTCTACATTGACTTATGTAGTCTATATGGATTTAACAGCCATAGTAAAAAGAGGTCCAAGGCCCTTAGAAAAAGTCTTAAGATTTTGTATAGGTCCAATGCTCATACTTAGAAAAATATTGAAGGAATTCCCTAGACAATCTGTCTGGGTCCTACACCCATAGAGAAAAATTCCATATAGGGTCTAAAAGCCTTAGAAAATTGTTGAAAATCTTGTATTGGTCCAACACCCATACTTAGAAAAATATTTATCAAATTCTGGCAAGAATTGATTTTTAAATCTTGCCTAGCCTTAGTAGAATTTGCCCTCTACTTAGAATCGAGAAGACATCTAGGTTGCAAGTATATCTGTATATTCCTAACAAATAATTGAGTTGCTCCTAGAATCACATGGAGATCGGTGTTATTGCATTGTAGAGATGGAGTAAAATCCTTTAGAATTGTTGAGGTCTTATCAATCCCATCCTTAGAGAGTGTGTAATCGCACTTGAGAGATCATGCCAATCATTTCCAAGGTAAACTATGTAATCACATAAGGGAGACTGAATCTATCCTTTCCAAGGTAAATTATGCAACTGCACTAGGAATAATGAGTCCATCCTATCCTTAGAAGGTTATGGGCTATTAATCTGGTGATATGTCTCAGGCAACAAAAAAATAATCAGATTCGGATTATGATGTAAAATGTGCAACTATCTAGTTTTATGACAATAGTTATAATTCTCAATCTGATCATCAGATCAGGCTAAAAGTTTACGTGAAGTCTCCTGACATATTTTACTACCCTCGGTTAAAATTTCAGGTCAATTAGAGTTTGAAAAGGCATAACAATATTGGTTAACAAAGGCTGTATGAATTTTGTTATTTATTTCCTTTTAACTTGTGGACTTTTTATTGGGCTAGGATTCTTTTCCTACAAGGATATGACAACTGATTTTGGAAATTTCCTAGTCTTACAATGATATTTAATGGGCAACAACATAGTTTCCATGTGTGATATAGACTCCATATTAATGTGGAATTCTTATGGTGTATGGAAACAATTATTCTATTCTTATTATAGTAGGAATGTATCATTAACTAAGTTTTCAAGTCAGCTAAGAATACTTTACAAGCAAGGAAACTAAAGAGGAGGCAACTTCATATTTGATTCTCCTAGCTTGTATGAGACTTTTAAAGGGTATCAAATCTAATCCTATCATATTTAGGTTATTAAATTCAGATTTATTATTGTTATTATTATTTTCTTCTTAGTTTAGGGTTTATTTATATTATTTAGGTTTAATTATAAGTGAGCAACATATAAGTCCATATAAGGAGTCCATTAAGGTTTGTTCTAGTCTAGAGTCAGTATAAATAAAGGCATAACCAGACATGTAAGTTAGA
>Ga0325414_1004066_pt1 | contig 15292 bp, 5 predicted proteins | sample PopdelMetagenome_8_FD_206183 | JGI IMG/M metagenome (GOLD analysis project Ga0325414, IMG submission 206183) | Populus deltoides microbial communities from Bellville, Georgia, United States - Leaf-PdKOR-R3 | ecosystem: Host-associated > Plants > Phyllosphere > Phylloplane/Leaf | place: USA...
TTTTTAAAAACACAATTTCAGTCAAGTTTCCTAATACTATTTTAGTTATGTGAGAGAGGGGATTTGGGTGCTAGTGTGGTTTGTTTAGGAAGCTGGTTGGGTTATGTTAACCGGATTATAGTGAATATTAAATATAAAAAATTTTTAGTCGATAAATAAAAAATAATAACAATCTTATAAATAATCAGATTTTTTTAGAAAAAATATAAAATATTGTGTGTGTTACAGGGTTCAGGATATAAATTTTATTTTTTTAAATTATTACAAGTAAAAATTAAATCAAACTACAAGATGATTTTCACAAATATTTATAAAAAAAAATTTTCCCGATGCTTAAAATAAGTTCTTTTGAGTATAAATAGTGAGGGTATACTTCACATATCTTCAAGACATCCAAACTATATTTTTGTAATTGAATTTTAAACAGGTAAAATAGGAAAAAATTGATTGAATATGACCACACAAAAATTGTATCAATTTATTTATTTATATGTCGAAGAAAAAGGAAAATGTAAAAAAAAAACCTGGTTGGGCTAATTTGAGTTTGAAGATTGAACAATTTTTCTATAGACAATGGCAAAGCCCAGTTACATGATCTTTTGGGTTAAAAGCCTTGATCACAAAACTTTGATCTTTGCCATCTTTTGCCATAGATAAACATAGCTGCCATACATTCCATGCTCTAAAGAGAGAGGGGGAGGAGATGGAGTCAGCAAGCAACAAAATCCGCATTGCTACTTTGCCAAAACGACATTCACATCGCCTCTTATTTGATCGCCGTTACGGTTGGGTGTAACTCTCTCTCTCTCTCTCTGTATGTAAATACGTGTAGAGTAAATTTTCAAAACAATAAAGGATAAAGGTGACTGAATTCTGCTGTGTGGTGCTGCAGATTCGATGAATGGAAAGACCCATCAGAGGAAGCTTTATCCGGAGGCAGAGGAATGTAAGTACACTCCTACTACCTGTACTTCTCATGGGCTTTTGTTATTTTTTTGTAATTCTTTTTATTTGAATTCATATATAAAAACAGGTTTTGCATACTGCCTCTAGCTAAAGCTTTCTTGACGACAGCATCACAGTCGGTATAGTTAATTTCCTTTCTTTTCCCTTGTGTTCATTCCTTCTTTTTAATCCTCCTTTGAATTTGTCCTTTTTTTGTTATTATTTTTGTTTATGCTTATTTACTTCTCCTTTTTGAATTTCGAATTTATGTATCTGAATTATAGATGGGTTGAGATTTTTTTTTTAGTTTGTTTCTCTCTGACTACTGACAGATTATGGGCTGTTTTCCATTGATGTGATTACATGTATGTTTAATTTTTATCATGTAAATCATTTTGTACAGCTTCACAGTCTGCATGTTAGCTTTTTCTTTCTGCTAATCTTACTTCATTGAATTATTCTTTTTAATCCTCCTTTTGCATTTGTAGTTTGTTTCTATGTGATTAATTCTATTTATCTTTTGAGTATTTAAATTCCTTTTCATTCTTTGTTTAATCCTTTTCAATTTATTGACTGTTCATACATTATTTGGAGGTTTCTATTGGTTGGTTCATAATTTTTGTGATTGGATTATGCCTGTAAATAGTTGTGGGATTACATGCATTGCAAATTTTAAGTAATTACAGGGTAAGATATTTTTCTTTCGGGTTGATAAGTGTTGTAGATTATATGTAGATTATAATATGAGCTTGGGTACTCTTAAGTTTAATGAACTTCTTTAAGGATGTTTTTAGAGAATAAATTTTTTGATGAAAGCAAAATCTAGTCGACATGCTGTCACTTAAGGTGCTTGGTTGTTTCACCAACAGAAATTGACATCAATCTTCTGCTTGATGCTGAGTGAATTTGCACAATAGTAGAAAAAAGCTCAAGTAAGATGCCCCACTATTCTCGCCTGAAACACTTGAGGGCAGATGTTCACCTGCCCGTAGTATATCTGCTTCAAAACTAGCGAAAATGGGAAATCAAGGATAACTGCAACACAAAGAGAAGACATTTTACATGTCTCTTTCGAAAAAATGTCTCTCACGTGTCTTTCAAAAAAATGTCTCGCCATTTCAATTTATTTGCTATGTTACCTTCTGAATTTTTCATTGAATTTAAAAGAGTAATAGAGCAAATTAAAAAAAAAAAAAACAGGTTTCTAGCCTAGGATTGTGAAAGAAATGAACTCCAGCCTTATGTTAGAGGCCAGAGCTCAGGCATATTTAGAGATTAAAAAAGAGCAAGGGTATACAAAACTATACATCTTATAATCATGCTCCCTTTCTCATTTCCTCCCTCGTCAGCTTCAGGTTATAACAGTGGAGCAAAAAAGATTTTCCTGGTGATTACTGGTTGGGGCTTAACGTAAGGTGTTTCGTTAGTGCTAATCATACTTCCTTCACTAGATAAATAATTATTTAGTTTGCTAATTGCCAAATTAGTGAGTGGAACACTGATGCTTCCTCTGGGATATTAACACTTCTATCATGTATTGCAAATTGTGCCCTTTGCACGTTCCAGTTACTTTGCTGTGCAGAAGAACATGAAACTAAAGTTGAGATGTTTTTTGATCATTATGCATTGGCATGCTTTATCTGAAGTTCCCATGGATTGCATTCCTAGAGAAGACCTGAGCTTACTGGTGGGTATATTTCCTGTACACAGCTAAAGGACTTTCATCTCCTTTTTGGCTACCATATGACTGCATGGGTGCTTAGTCTTCATTTTGTCCCACACTTCTAATTGATCTTTGATATCTTTATTTTTAACTTACCCCTGATGAATTATGTCCATTGTTGCCATATTTTGAACCTTTTCTTTTTTCCCTTCATTGGTGCTATCAAGTAACTAAACCATTGTAACTTGTCTTACTCGTTTCTTGTTTCTACTTTCTAACAGATTGACCACGCAGCAAACTTTGCTGTCAAAGTTTTTGACAGTCCAGATCTTCTCTCCCCTCAAGCACTGCAGACCAGTCTCAGCAATCAGCTAAACAAATTCAAGTCTTGCATAAAAAAAGCAGAATTCAATCGTTTTGCTCTCGAAGAACATTCATTCCAAGCCCCCACTTCCCCTCCACATCTGCTATTTGAAAATAAAAAATCTCAGATCGATTGAAGTGTGTAAATTTCTCCGTGTGTTTTCTTGTTTACTCTTTCGTATTACTTCAGACCTATTCATGAAACCTTGTGCTTAGAAACATTCACATTAGCTGTGTAAACATTTATTGCTGCTCTTATGTGTTCATCAGTCATTTGTTGTGTATCGTGAAATCATGTCTAGAAACATTCACATTAGCTGATTTCTTATCGACGATCTTTATTATAGTTGGCCGTGATCTTTTAGTGAGATATAATTGCATGTTATCGCCCTAATAATCCTAAAATAGAGATGACTATTGTAATCGTCTATATAGCAAGCAGATATGAAGAGTTTGGTATTCTTATAGAGTCGAATGGGGAGGCAAATAATTTATTTTTAGTATTATATATATATATATTCTACATTAAAAATTATTTATTCTTTTCATAAAAAAAAGAAAAATTACTGCCCATTGAATTGGAAATTATAGAAAACGTGGCACAATAGAATGCCACAGAGATCAAGAGGTAGCAAAAATCTTATCTAACCCAATAGCCACACCCTGACCGCCAAAATTTGCAACCAAGGCCACAAAAAACATTCATAGATTGACCAATAGTCGATCGCCATACTGCCTATATGATATTTTTAAAATATTTTTTCTAAATATATTAAAATATATATTTTTTATTTTTAATATTATTATATTAAAACAAATCAATTTGATTTTTTTAATAAAAACATATTTAAATATAAATAAAAGTGCAAATACCAAACATGTATTAAAACACGATATTTTTTTTAATGAAATGATATTAATTATTTTTTTTTAAAAAAATCGTTCTTTACTTTGAAAAATTCATTGAAATTAATTAATTAGATTATGAATTTACCAGTCAATTCATTTAAAATTATATTTAAACCGATTAAAAAAAATCTAACTCAATCCAGCAAATCAACCCATTGAACCAAACCATGATAACTATCTATGTCAATTAATAAACATCTCAAAACAAACATTTTTCCTTAGCTTACTTTACATGGCCAGCTCTCCACTGCCTAAACAAGAACCACTGTCTTATATTATCCTACACCACACCCCCTGCTTAAAATGCGCACCCTCCTCAACTCAAGGCCGCTAACACCATTACCACCATGTCTCGCTTCAAATTTCAACTCTTCTCCATTTCGCTCTCTGTTTCACTACAGCCTTAGAACCAACAAGAGATTTCATTTCTTAACTCCTTGTTCTTCCTTAAAACAAAAAAAGAAACAACAGCAGACACTTAGAAAGACCAATGCCCCACAAAGTGTAAGGTGGTTCTTGAACACAAAAGGTGATGATAGTGATGATAAGGTTAAAGGAGATGGTAGTGAAGCTGAAGAGGGGTTGGAAGGAGACACTGCATTTAAAGGTACTCTTTTGGCCGGAGTCTTGTTGGTTGGTGTTGTTGGTGGGTTTGGTGCTGTTGGGTATATCTACAAGGACCAGATCAATGCTTTCTTGAACCAGTTTTCTGGGTTCATTGAAGGTAATTTCTCTTTTGTGAATTTGGGTTCTTAGTTTAACTTAGTTGCCTTTGAATTTTGTTAACTAGTGATAGAAATTCTGTATATTTAGGTGTCATTTTTATTAATTCAATGACCCATTTGAAATTTTAGGGGAAAGCTGGTTTCTTCAACCACGAATTTTTTGGATTCTCGATGAATTGTTTGCAATTGCAATGAGTTTCAGCTACAAAGTTATTACCATAATGTTGAGTGATTTTTGAAAGCTCGGTGAAGGTGTGTTATAGTAGCTTTAAATTAGAGTAACGAGTTGGGATTGCTGAGAGTTTTGTGTGGATGGGAATTTCCTTTTTATTTCTTAGAATTCAATTTCAGGCATGTGGATCAACAGTTTCTGCGTTGAAGTTTACAGTGGTGTTTTTCAGTTTCAAGTTATTATCTTTGCATGGAACTAACTTCTTCCGAGCTGTGAATTTGTTTGAGCTTGTAATTTTAGTTAAACATCTTTGGTTTGATGTTCAAAATGTCTTTTGATAAACCTCCAGCTGTCAGAGTGCTTTTTTTTTTGGTAAATATCTTTTACAGTAAAGTTGCTTAAGAGTATGTGACAAGAGGGTTGTGGAGGCTTTAAATTTATGAAGAAACTAACTGTGTAAAGAGACTTGATGGTTTAGAATGTCAAAAGTTTGCCATACCCGTGTTAAGAAAAAAGAGATTTTAAATCATCAATTGAAACGAGAGTGAAAAGAGACTTCGAATGAGAAATTATTTAGAAGTCTTCAAATGAAAAATGACTTTGAAATTGTCTAGTGTGTTTGAAGGGAGCAGAATTCTAGAGAACTGTTCCAGGATAAGGTTGGTGTTTGACATCTTCAAGCTGTAGTTCACCAAGGACTTCCAAAAACATTTAGCTGAATTGAATGTGATTTGAAGCCCTTATGAGCTGATATTTGTTTTGTTTGTTTCTCTTCTTTCTTAGAGTTAAAAAAACACTGGGTTAAAGTGCTCCATGGTGGAGACTATTAACTCATGCTCTCCTTTTGGCTGGTTCGAAAATGGCAAAGGATTACTTAGCCTTTCTTGGAGTCATCAGAAAACAGGATATTATTAAGGATGATCTTATAGGTCTACTATAGGAGCTTTTGCAAATGATGTTCCAGAGAGGAGCATGAATTTACTTTCACCGCCTTGGGTCCTAAAAAAAAAAAAATTCTTTTTTGAATGTGAAGATGCTTTTTTTCTTGAACATGAATAGCCACACCTTGACTGCAAAAAATTTGCAACCAAAGCCACTAGGAAAAAGAAAAAAACACAATCCTAGATTGACAAATCACCATAGATCTGAGAGGGTAATGGGGGATTTCTAACTTCCAAAATGGAAGATAAGAGTGGGATTATGTGGTGAATTGAGAAACTAATTGTAAGCTTAAGACAAAGGGGCCTGACCTTGGTCAATTGGTGGCTAGCAATTTCATGTTGGTAGGGAAATGGCTAGTATGGTTACTTCAAAACCATGTTTTATTTGGCTTGAGGTGATTTGAAGCTTGTGAAGTTAGAGTAAAACAATTGGGATGCTAAGGTTGGAGTTAAATCCACAAACTTGATGAAATCTAGGGTTCATTCTTTCTAGGAAAGTGAAGTCTCTCATGGAAAACCATGCCACTGTATTTAATGCAAGAGTATTTGGATGGAGCAAAATAGAGAGTTTTTTCCCACATCATCACAGTAGCAAAAAATATTTCCCAAACTAGCACAAGTGAGAAAATATTTCTCAATCTAGCATAGCCAGGGCAGTCGCGCATGTATTACATGCATGGCCTATTGATACGTGCATGTACTACATGCGCACCCATGCAGTTGTGCATGTAGTACATGTGCGACCAACAAAAATTAAACATAGGCCTCAAATAGGCAGTGAGTTGTCTAATTTTGTAAGCATATTATTCTTTCTCTGTGGCGTGTCATATAAGCGTGACCAACAAAATCCCATTTTAAAAGCCACCTTCTGTACCAAGTTATCATTTTAACGGCCACTGCCTAGGTTGAGGTAAAGCTACTCATCCAAGAATCCCACTACTCGCCTCACATGCCATTGATAGTGGAAATATTTAATGTTATCAAAAAGGTTTGGATCATCTATATCTTTTTATATCTCGTCATCCTAAAAAGGTTTGATACCACTTCAACAACAATCTGTCCACATGGTTTCTCATTTTGAACATCATTTGGATCCATATTTTTTAGCACATCAAAGTCACAACCTTTTTGCTTATCTAGTGTCAGATCTTTCAATGGAATGACATTCATACCCATCTTGTCGTGTTTTCCAACCTAAGGAAAACAACACTTCAATCATTAAATATTTCCACCATTAATGCCATTTAATGCGTGTGGTGGGTTTCTCCTTCGACAACTTAGTTAAAATGATGACTTGGTATAAAAGATGGCTTTTGAAATGGGACCCAAAAATGGTGGGGAGAAGGGATAGTGTGCTTCCAAAATTAGACAACTTAATGTCTTTTTGAGGACTGTTTAATTTTTTTTCCTCGCACATGTACTAAATGTGTGTATATAGGTTGCACATGTACTACATGTGCGTATCAATAGGTCACGCATGTAGTACATGCAAAACTGTCTTGGCTATGCTAGATTGGGAAATATTTTCCCAACTGTGCTTGTTTGGGAAATGTTTTTTTGCTATTGTGCTAATGTGGGAAAAAACTTGCAAAATAGAGATGTTTTTTAGATATTTGCTCACATGACCTTTGCTTTGAGTAGTTTCCGCTCTAATCCAAATGAAAGGGTTTAGTTCTGCCAGCCTCTTGCTGTTTATATTTTAAGAGAGATAAAGAATGCAGGCTTTTGGTTACTATATATTTTAATTAATGCACTCTTTGGAGTCTCATACGGTTCTTTTGTGGACAGGTTATGGACCAGCTGGATATGCTTTATTTGTAGCGGTTTATGCAGGATTGGAAGTATGCATTCTATCCTCTTCCTTGACCATAGTACTAAATGTCTCGTCTTTAATAAATTTACTTCAAAGATTTATACAGAATCCTTTTCTCATGGCATGTGAAAGAGATCTCGCCTCTTTGGCCCTTCTATTAAGGAAAACTCTACTCTGGTGGGATTATAACTGAATAATTGTTCAAGTGTGCACACACCCACATGTATTAATGAAAAAAGAAGAAGAAGATATAAGTAGCACTATATATCTTTGTGAGCACATGATAATATTCATTTTATGGGTCTATGTTTTCTTAATCCTACATCCTCATGATTGTTTTGTCCAACAATAGATCAATAATAGTTATTATTTACTGAAACTGATATGAAGTACCATCCTCTGCTAGATCCTTGCAATTCCAGCGATTCCATTAACCATGTCAGCAGGTCTTCTTTTTGGCTCTCTTATTGGCACCATTATTGTCTCTATAAGTGGAACGGTAAGCCTGCTCGTTTTTATTACAAATTTATGAGTAAAAATTACCTTGTGTCTGAAAGCTATAGCTGATAATCTTTTATGTTTTCAGGCTGCTGCAAGCATTGCATTTCTGATAGCTAGATATTTTGCTCGAGAGCGCATTCTTAAACTGGTTGAAGGAAATAAAAAATTTCTTGCAATTGACAAAGCGATCGGGGAAAATGGCTTCAAAGTTGTCACCCTTCTACGTTTGAGTCCTTTGCTTCCATTTTCTCTCGGGAATTATTTGTATGGATTGACATCTGTTAAGTTCATCCCCTATGTCTTGGGAAGGTTTGCGTGTTGTCCATCTTCTAGAATACTTGCTTTTAAAGTTGATTTTCTGCATTATGAGAGTTTGTTATCTGGTGGCCATTTAATTGTTTCAACTAGCCTGAAGGTTGATTGCCATTTATTTGTATTTTGTTACCTGCTTTCTTTGAAAATGAACAGTGACCCCTCCGTGGTTCATGTGTGTTTTGCTTAAAATTTGTGGTGGTGTAATTGTGTTTTCTATTGAGTAGTACTAGGAAGGCTGGAATGGCATCATGCTATGTCTGGGTTGTTCTTCTTTGCCCTGATGGTAGCTTGATTCCAGTTTTGAACAGTATTCTTATTGACAAAGCATGCATTTTTTGCTGATATAGAATTCAAGGTTTATGGTCATGTGGTATTTTTTTTTTTTTCAATTGAAACATCCAATAGAATAACAATATTTTTGAAGTTGTAGTTATCTTCAACAAAATTGCCGAAGGTGTCTGAAAATTTTTCTTGGAGGCTATTATGTAAATGTGATGATTAATCTTGCATATTTCTTTTGCTTGAAATTTCAAAGATTATTTATTTTTGCGAGAAAGTTTTGAAACTTATTCTTGGCTCTGCTGTGTCTTATAACATTCATAAAAACACATGTAATAATGGGAAAAACTTTGCTAGAATGTATCCTACTATGTAATAGTAATCTTCAACATCATCAGCATGATGGCTGTGAATTTTTTTTATAAGGATTTTGATTAATTAGGGTTTCGTGCTTTGATACCAAGTTGTAAAACAAAAACACATGAGAGATTCAAACAGGAGTTTTAGATGTGAAAAGTACTGTCCTTTTGCTCTACACTGATATTATATTGGAAGAGCAAGTGTAAGATATACATTAGATGAAATAAATGTGCTGACAAACTTAACTGCTTAATATTAATATGATTGTGTCAGCACTTTCTAATTGAGATTCAATGGCCATGCAGTTGGTTGGGGATGCTTCCAGGAACATGGGCTTATGTGAGTGCTGGTGCATTTGGCCGTGCAATCATTGTGAGTTTCTTCGTACTTCTTGGCTATACAGTGAATTCTATACATATTTGGGCAACATTTCTGAGCTCTAGTTTTTGTCTTTCAAATTGATACTTATTTTCTGCCACTGAAAGTGTAAATAAAAAGTCAGAACTGGTATAGGCTAATGATTATCTTATGGTTTTACCGTAGAGAAAATGAGCATGTGCTCTTAGTGGCGATGGCCAGCACTGACCATAGCATTAACAACTGAATGCATTGGCACAAGGATGGAGAAATCATATTTTCTGAGCATCTTTGAGGTCCTGTAATCTTGACCAAGACAAGCTCGTCTCTGTGTGTGTTGAGAGTGTGGTAGCGGTTGCTTTTTAAAGTGTTTTTCATTCCAAAACACATCAAAATAATGTTTTTTTATTTTTAAAAAATTATTTTTGACATCGGCACATTTAAATATTTTGAAAACATCAAAAAAATATTAATTTGAAGCAAAGAAAAAAATAAAAAAAATTTCAAATTTTTTCAAAAGCTCTTCCAAAACGCAATGCCAAACACAACAACCCAAAATCCGCAAGGGGGAAATTTCTTTTATATTCTTGGCATAATAATATTTATTGCATTATTTCATTAATGGTTAAAATTTTTAGGTTTTAAGGAGTTTAATAAAAGTCCAAGATAACTTTTAATCCGACCATTGAATTAAGTTAAAATTTTAATAGAAGATTTTAAAGGCCATGTTTCCTCGAGTCAAAATTTCATGATGATAAAAAATCAAGAAGGCATTCAAATAAGGCTTGAAATTACTTTGCGAGATTGTCTTTATTTTCCTTGTTGTATTTTGATTTTTTTTCTATTTAGATTAGGACTTTAAGTTAATTAGTGTTTTATTATTTATAAATCCTAATGCTATATGAATTCTATTAATTAGGTGAGTTTTAATTATGAATCATTTCCTATAAAAGATTTTAGTTTTAATTAAAAACCCTTTTCTCATAAAAGATTTTAAGACTAATATAAATAGGGTTGTCTGGTTTATTTTGAGGAGAACATTATTATTCATACTTTGAATAACACATTAAAGAGTTTTCTCTAAATTTCTTTATAACTTAGGTCTGTAACTTTAGGGCTTGAGAATCATAGATTTAACCACACTATATGCCATGTCAATTGGTATCAGAGTAGGCTGGCCTCTTTAATGGATGAAGATGGTAGCAACCCACTCCACGATGCAGGAGTGGAGGCCCTTTGAGGCGTTATGCAAGCTCAAGAGCAGAAACTAAATCGTTTGGAGCAAATCATAACAAATTAGCTCGGCTAACGAGTAACACAAACAAGGATCGTGAAAAGGAGGAACTTGCTTGGAGACTTACCTCAAGGCAAACTAAACCCCAAACCTATTCCTTAATTTGATGAGATTTCATTCTATGATGAGAAATTTTCGAAGAAAAAATCTATTAAGTGGTTGGAAGCTTACTTTTATTTCATCAAGGTTCCTCATCATCAAAAAGTAGGACTTGTCGTACACAAACTTTCTTGTGGTGCTAGAGAATGATGGTTTGAATTTGTAGACTTTAGACCTCGTATTGGTATGCATTTAATTTCTTCTTGTCAAGATTTGAGACAATCATTAATTTTAGAGTTTATACAAGATGATTATGAATATATTTTATATTGAGTAGATAAGCAAATAGATTATTATTATTTGCTTTATGTTCAACCTTCTTAAAGGAGGAAAAACACGGAGGAGTTTGGTGAAGCAAAACTTCAAAGTTATCTAATCATGTTGAGGATAACATGATCAAAAAGGTTGTTGACAGCTAGTTTCAGTCTTTTGACCTTAGTTGGAGAAGGCAGTGGTAAACAATGGTTTTTCATTCATGGATGAAATTCTTACAAAAAAAGACATGGTAATTTCTGACAATTCTCCTAAAAGTATTTTAAAAAATTATCTTGAAGTTTCTTTATATTCAAAGGTTGAAGTATTTGAATAGATGATGATGATGAGATCAAGCTTGAAGAAAAAGAATGTGTGAAGGAACTACAAGTGAACTTCATAAGAAGAAAAAATATAACATTTAATATGGAGTTTTCTTTAGCATGCGCATGTCATAAATTAAATTTTGAAGTTTATTGGGCAAGGACATGCTACTTAGTGAAATTGTTGGCTACAATTTGAAATATTTGTTCACTTGGAGTGGAAAAGTTCAATTCTTGGCATATAACTCGTGGACAAGTTTTTCAGAAGTAGAGATGACTAACTTGGAGAAAATTCTTCCATATTCTTGGCATAATAATGTTTATTGTATTATTTCATTAATGGTTAAGAATTTTAGGTTTTGAAGAGTTTAATAAGAGTCCAAGATGCAGTTTGGTGAATCAAGCATAACTTTTAATTTGACTGTTGGATCAAGCTAAAATTTTGACGAGATTCTGAAGGCCTTGATTCCTATTGGGTTAAAATTTCTTGATGATTAGAAATGCTTGGAAGTTACCATGCAAGATTATTTTTATTTTCCTTGTTGTATTTGGATTCTTTTTTATTTTATTTTATTTAGATTAGAACTTTAAGTTAAATTGTGTTTTACTATTTTAAAAATCCTAATGCTAGATGGATTCTATTAATTAGAGAAGTTTTAATCAAGAATTTTGTTCTATAAAGAATTTTAGTTTTAATTAAGAATCATTTCTTATAAAGGGTTTTAAGACTAATATAAATAGGGGTATCTAGTTTATTTGAGGAGAACATTATTATTCAGAATTTTAATAAAACATTAGAGAGTTTTCTCCAAATTTCTCTACAGCTTAGCCATGTAACTTTAGGGCTTGAGAACCCTCGCTTTAACCACGGTATGTGTCGTGTCAATACCAACTACAAAATCTCTCAAAAACAGCATGAATTTAAGGAAAGCAAGTGGAAGCAGAAACTTTCAAGAAGTGAAAGGAAATGTGATGTAGAACAGAAAAGAGAAGGGAAATAGGGAAGAAGTAGAGATGAAGGTAGAGAGGGGGAAGCAAAAACAAGTAGCAGAGAGAAAGCGGCACAGAAAATACTTTTTATTTATCATCCAAACTGTTTGACAATAAAAAACTAGGTGCTTTGTATATAGGCACCTAAGAAACTGTAGAATTTAAAAGAACATAAAATGAGATATCAATGCATTTTCCTCCTAATATAAAAATAGTAAAAATCCCAAAGAGGGCATCAATCAAAATGTTTTATGTAGCCATAAAAAAGGGGGGAAATAAAAGGAAAGAAAATGATGGTAGGCTAATGAGTTACCTGTAATTTATTGTATTAGTATGTTGATGAAGTTTGATTGTTAAATATTGTATGTTAGGTAGTTGGCACATTTTTCAAAGCATTTGTAGTTCCATGTAGTGTATCCATATTTCTGTAGAGATTTATGATACTTGGTCATTTGCAAGAAACAAGGTTAATTATCTGAGAAATGAAGAATGACACAACTGGTAGGAGCCTTCTAGCCCCTAAAGGACTAATGGGAACAAGCTACAAGAACTGAGGAGAACATGATCAACTAGAGAACTGGTAAGGAATAGAACTGAGGAGAACATGATCAACTAGAGAACTGGTAAGGAATGAGAGACTGAAGTCTCAAGTCTCAACTAGAAATGAGGAGACATGATGACGAGAGAATTTTGACAAGTCATCATTTTTGCTGATCAAGAAACTAAGAGTCTCTAAGCACAAAATTAGCCATTTAGTTCCAAGAGCAGTATGTCTTCTCTTTACTAGGATTACTACAATGATACAATAACAATAACAGATACATCCATATTAGTTCCAAAAAGACCTGATTTGCATCTTCTTATTGGATGCAATTCAGCCTCTACTGCTGATGGAAGTCATAGGTGAGGAAGTAAGGAATAAATTCCTGTCAGATGCTAACTGCGTTTGCTCATATATAATAATCTGTATATACAATATCTACACCGAGACAAGGTACAGCTTGTTTAATTCGTAATGATGGTTTAAGACATTATTATGGTCCTAGCTGGAAAGAAGCGTGGATATTTTGCAAAATCCACTATCAAATATTAATCAGACACTCTAATGCTTAAATTCAATACCACCTCAAATATAGTAAAAAATTTCCAGTTCTGGTCGCCAGCTTTGGCTTAAGAGTACATATTGTCAGCTTCCCTGTGAACAACCCCCACTGTTCTTTCTCTGCCTTTATTTCTAAATGCTATCTGTGTAATGTTTCAGCAAGAGGAATCTGAGCTCGGATTAAGGGAAGGTAACAGTGGGCTTTGGACCCTTGGACTGGGATTACTGGTCACAGCTATTGCTGCAACTTATGTAACGCGGCTGGCTAAGGTAAGATATCATTAATTAGAACTTTGATGAAATATATTTCTACTCTTAATCGATACTTTATTAGTAGAGGTAATGGTAACGAATGTAGTGGCATTGTGTATTCTGGTGGCAAGTTAAATCTAGCTTACCAAATACATTTTCCTTGATGCTGGGCTGATGGTCCATGTCAAATGATTAACTGACTGAACAGTGGTATATAGCATGGAATTCATGTAGTGAGTGGATCCAACAAACAATTGGCTGTGTGCACTACTCATATGGGCCACACATTCGATGGTGGTTGAATCAGGTGTAATGCATTCCTTGCATGATTTTGAGTAGAGAAAACCAATTCTGAAGCCACATTGGTTCAATATTTTCTCAAGATTTTTGAAACTCATGCCACCGAACTTAATCCTGCTCAGCCAAACATAATTATTATAATGAAGAAAAAAAAACAGATGGAGGTGTTATAGCAATAAAATGTATATAAAGTGCAAGTGACAATTGCAATAATAAATCAATAATTCTACATCTAAAATCTCTTTGAAGTAGATTACACACCAGTTATGAATGATAAGGGCAAAAGAATATGTTACTGAACTTGAAGTTCAAATGTAAGAGTAGATTAATGAAAGCATGACAAATTACATTTACCTATATCCATACAAATAATCTCGACTAGCAGATCAACTGGGATAAATTCTTGCTGCAATTCAGGTTTGAATGGATTGCATAACTGAATCCAAAAAATTGCCATGCAGTCCACTCACTAATTGTCTCTTCTTCTCCATTGCATTCTGTTGCTGGTTGCATAACATGTTTGATGAATCATTCACTGCAAAAAAATGCTTTGTCAGTTCCTCCGTGGTGTGATACTTGGATCTATGTAATATTCCAAAAGTCCTGGGCCATAAAATCTTAATGAGTTATTAGTACAATTTCTTGGAGTTTCGTTAAATTGGTTTTTCTTTTCCATTCTTTTCATGCATACTGTATTTGGTTACCATGTGTGTCTCTTACTTGTGTTTGATTTTCTACTCTGTTTATGATGCAGGATGCTGTAAAGGATATTGAGTAGAAAGTAAAACACATGGGGTAGAAAAGCCCTTGTCAGTAGTGTAACACTGTAATTGAAACTGCAAGATGATTGGTGCATCACCATCTTCTTAATCCAAGTACATAATCTAAGCCAAGCTAATGAAATTGGACAGTTTTTCGTCCATTAAGGTTATTTGTTACGTAGATAAGTTTTTTTTTTTTCCATCGCTTCAAACCTTCCTGCATAATATTTGTGATTGTACCAGGAAAGAGGTCTCCCTTTCGTGAGAATTATTATCATCATTAAAAAAAAAATATTACTATTTCTTTAGATATATTTTACTAAGAATGGAAATAGTGAACTTATCATCTTGTCCTTAAAAAAAGCTTTAAGCTAATAGTCGAAGGTAGAGTTGTCCCTGCAATGGAGGTATTTTAGTGTTTTTAAATTGATAGATGACGGGATGGGTATTTTTGAATTTCTCCGTGTGATTGATTTCAGTAACCAAAAATATCATTTTGGGATGTTTTTAGATTCATTTTGGCATCTTTTTCATGTATCGGTTGTGTATGTACAAGACAGAATTTTAATTTGGCTC
>Ga0325414_1004067_pt1 | contig 15289 bp, 8 predicted proteins | sample PopdelMetagenome_8_FD_206183 | JGI IMG/M metagenome (GOLD analysis project Ga0325414, IMG submission 206183) | Populus deltoides microbial communities from Bellville, Georgia, United States - Leaf-PdKOR-R3 | ecosystem: Host-associated > Plants > Phyllosphere > Phylloplane/Leaf | place: USA...
TTTAATTTTTATGTGATCATCTCTGTACGTAGTCAACAAATAGGCTCTTTAATTATTGCTCTTCCTGTTAGCGTTGTTGTTCTTGAGGTTTTGACTTCTAGGATGCCTTTACTTGAATTTTTTTTTTGTTTGTATTTTGTGTTTGTATTTTTTTTTTCATCCCTCATGTTTGGTACAAATTTAGAAAGAGAGAATCATTTTAAAGAAGTTAACATTTAACCCTCATTTCGTGGAGGAAGGGTAAGGGGATAAAGAAATTTTGAAGGGGAAAAAATTCTTTGTCTTGGCATATTTCCCTCCCTTTTTATTCCATTTCTCGCTTAAAACCATAAATATATTTTTTATTTTTTATAAGTAACTTTAGGTTATTTTTATAATTATGTTTAATTTAAATTTTGATTTGATTTATATTAGTATTTATTATTATCCATAAAATATTTTTTCTTAGTTGATTTAATTTAAGTTTAGTGGTGTTTACTTTCACATATTTGGTTTTAATTCAATCAAACTGTTCCGGTCAATAACATTTACGTATGAATCAAATTTAGGTCTAACTTTATCACATATAATACAATTGAAATTAGCAAGTTAATCGATTTTCAATTAAAATTTCTTCAAATATGATAATTCACTTTTAATTCTTATTCTCTTACCATCTTTTTTTCAAAATTTTCTCTTACAGTTGAGGAGTTGGAAACAGCTTTTAGTCCTCTTCAGTTTTTTTAGAGAGATAGAGAAATATAAAATGCCCATTTCCAAACAAAACATTTATAAATCCTAGCAATTTTTGCTAACAAGAATTTGTGTTTTAGACCAAGACTTGATGCATTAGGTATTGATGGGCGTCGTGTTAGTATTAACTTTCTGCCATTAATTAGTTGCTGCGAGTTGAAGATGAAATTTTCTAGGCATGTATTAAATTTAAAACTGTTTGGAAATTAAACGGTGTAAATTATATTTTTTTAATTTTAAAATTTTTTTATTTTAAAATTAATATTTTTTGTGGTGTTTATAAATTATTTTGATATTTTAATATCAAAAATAATTTTTTAAAAATAATAATAAAATTTTATTTTATAAATTTTTAATTAAAATATATTTTAAAAAACAACTATAACAAATTAAAAGTCTCAAACCTCTTCTTTAAATATTTAATTATAAGGACGAAGGGAATATGTATTGTTCCTTGGTATCTCACAAAAGAAGTGCACATATGTAGTGTAAATATGAACTCGTACTAACTCATCGACTGCAATTACAGGTGATCATGAGTTGAAATGTCGTTCCTGCCATAATCATGTGAAGGATTGTTGTCGGCAAAGTGTACTTGCTGCTGTACGTGTGTGTTAGTGTCTCTCTCGGCGACTCAGCCTGTCCCTCCTCTCCCAATATATTAATTAACACATTGCTTTTGTTCCACTGCAGGTGGGCCATAAATCAACCGATGCCATCCAGAAGGGGTCGCAGTAATTTTGCTTTAGAGCTTAGAGTCTAGTGGCGACCGGAACTCACACCTGACATGAGCACAAGAAATCAACTACAAATTAACTGATGCTTCAATTAAGGAAATTAAAGGGCCTCTTGCCTTCAATAGACAAAAGAGCTAATTGTCATATATTCATATTAAATATTGGCATTTTATTTTTGGTTTGTTGCTTAGTAGTTTGTGGCTTAAGGTTTTTTATTTTTTTAATTATGAGTTGATTTAGTGAGACACGAGATGACTTGTCCGCGCGCTGCCGCGGGCTTATAAAACAAATGCACTTGATAGTGTTATAATTGTGAACCAGCGCTAGATAAGTAATAGAAATTAAAGGTATGATGGAGCAAATATTTCATGACAGAAAAAAAAGTTGTGTTGGTGATCAAAAACTTAGAGACTAAACAAAATGATTTGTAGCAATCTACAATGTTTTGTGAGGAAAGATACAGTGCTTTCGCCACATGATTTAGCTTTTCAGTTAATAAAAAGCAAAAAAAAAATACAAAGCTAAATTCTCTACCAACTTAATATTAAAAAAAAACCAACAAAGATAATTTTGGAAGGAAAAAAACCCATGAGAAAAGATGTTGCAGTAATTGACAATGTTTTGTGAGGAAAATTATAGCGTTTTTCCCAATAAAATAAACTAAAAAACTATTTAGAGAAATATTATAGCAATCCACAGTGTTTTGTGAGAAAAACTACAATGCTTTCTTCATATGATTTAGCTTTATTGTAATTATAATTCTTAACCAACTCAATATTAAAAAAAAATTGACAAAGATAATTTTGGAAAAAATCATAAAAAAATCACTGGAAAAACACTACAACAATTCACAGTGTCTTAAAAAAAAAATAACAAAGCTAAATTCTTAATCAGCTCAATATTTAAAAAAAATCAACATAGATAATTTTAGAAAAAAAAACAAACACCAAAAAAAAGGGGAAAAATTATGTTGGAAACACTGTAGCAATTCATAGTGTTTTTGTGATGAAAGCTACAGTGCTTCCCCACATGATTTAGCCTTATTTGTAATGACTTGTAATTGTAATTCACAAACAACTCAATATCAAAAAAATAAAATTAAAAAAGATAATTTGAAAAAAATTATAACAAAAAAAACTATGCGGAGAAACACTGTAGCAATCCACTATGTTTTATGAGCAAAGCTACAATACTTTCCCCACATGATTAAACTTTATTACAAAGTTAAATTTTAACCAACTCAATATTAAAAAAAAAATAAAATGAACGAATATGATTTTGAAAAAAAATATTACAAAAAAAAAAAACACAAAAGAAACTGGAAAAAAACTATGTGAGGGAAAACTGTATCAATTCATAGTGTTTTTTGAGGAAAAACTTGTATTTACTTGTAATTACAATTTTTAACCAGCTTAATATTTTGAAAAATAAAATTGACAAAGATAATTTTAGGGAAAAACATAACGAAAACAGAAAAAAACCATGTGAGAAAAAACATTGTAGCAACCAACAGTAATTTTCGAGGAAAGTTAAAGTGTTTTCCTCACATATTGTAACTGTAATTTTTAACCAGCTCAATATTAAAAAATAAAATAAAAAAAGATAATTTCAGAGAAAATCATAAAAAAAAACCATGCGGAGAAACACTGTAGCAATAAACAATGTTTTAAAGAAAAAAAATTACAAAACTAAATTCTCAATCAGCTTCATATTAAAAAAAAATCAAAAAATATAATTTTAAAAAATAAAGAAATAAAATAGAAAAACTATGTGGAAAAACATCGCAGCAATCCACAGTATTTTCAAGAAAAAAATTACAAAGCAAAAATTTTAACCAGGTCAATATTTAAAAAGTAAAATCAACAAAAATAATTTTGGAAAAAACAAAAGAAAAAATAAATGAAAAAAAAAGAAAAATTAGGAAAGTTGAAAAAAAAAAGTAATTTTGAAAAAAAATTGAAAAAAAAACAAAAAAAAAAGTGGGGAAAAATCACTGTGGATTACTGTTGTAATCCACATCGAAATGTGTGTGGGGGAACAGTTAAAAAAAATTGAAAAATATAATTTTAAAAAATAAAAAAATAAAATAGAAAAATTATGTGGAAAACATCGCAGCAATCCAAACTATTTTCAAGAAAAAAATTACAAAATAAAAATTTTAACCAGGTTAATATTTAAAAAGTAAAATCAACAAAAATAATTTTGGAAAAAACAAAAGAAAAAATAAATGAAAAAAATAAAAATTAGGAAAGTTGAAAAAAAAATAATTGAAAAAAAAACAAAAAAAGGGGGAAAAGTAAAAAAAAAAAATGGGGAAGAATCACTGTGAATTATTGTTGTAATCCACAGTGAAATGTGTGTGGGGGAACAGTGAATCGCCCACACAGTTTAGTATATTTGTTAATAACTTTCTCTTTAGTGTAAATAGGAAAGCTATCTTTTATCGCAACTGATATCACAATAATCTTTAAAATTCTAATTATAAAAAAAATAAATATTTAGCATGTTAAAAGGTATAACTTAAAAAAAAGTCATCTAGTATTATGGTTATTAGAAATTTTAATTGGTTAACAAAGTTTTTATAATACGAGACTAGTTACGTAAAAGAAAATATATTATCAGCCCTTAAACGACCTGCCTCATTATCACCCCTTACACGACCTACTTGAGGCAGGTTGCATTGCTAATTTTATCTTAAATTGTTAAGGGTTTGTTGTATTATGTTACTGACAGTCTGCTTGTAATATTTTTAACTTTAGCACTAATAAATATTTGGATATAAATACTTTCAACTCTAGCATTGGTAAATATTATGCAACACAAAAAAGCATGGTATTCCTGACTTAGGTGCTGGTGAATAAACCAGTAAAATTTAAATTGAAAGCAAAGCATACATATTTTTTTTTTTTGTAATTTTTTTATGAAAAAAAACAAATATGTATCGCATACCAGATTCACATTTCATAGTAAAAATCTACAAATCAAATATACAATGAAATCATTAAAAAAAAAAACATGAGAGACCCAAAAATAAATTTAAAAGGATCCAAGGTTTTTTTTGAAATTTTTTGATATTTAAAAAGACTTATTTAAAGATGTGTTTTGCCAAAAACATCTTTACCCAAAACAAATTGAACTGTATGAACATGAGACCCAGACCCAACTTGGCCTCAGCTATTCTCTATTTTTTAGGCTGAATTGAGCCCAACCAGCCTAATCTAGTTTGGTTACTGGCCCAGACCAGTAACCTAGCCGGCTTTTACATGTAGGCGTGCGTTAATTTTTCACGCACGCTTGCTACAGTCAAAGGGTAATTAAAATGTAAGGGGAGGGAAGAAAACGTAGCGTAGCTAGGGGACGAAGATGAAGGCGAAGGTGTACTGGCTGGCCAAAGCTACTTTCTCCCCTCTGCTTCTGTTTTTCATGCGCTTCTCTTCTGGTCTTACTTCTTTTAATTCTCTCTCGGTTCTCTCCCCTTCTACCTTTCTCCTCTGCTCTCTGTTTCTTGTTTGTCCTTTGTGTTTTTCTTCTTCATCCTCTATTGTCTTTTTTTTCTGTCTTTGTTTTTCGTTTCTAAGTCTCTGTTTGTTTTTTTTCTGTCTTCCTGGTTTTCTTTGTTCTTTCCTCCACTCTTGTTCTCTTCTACTCGTTCGTTCAATCCCCCACTCATCTAGCCTTTCTCTGGATTTTATAAAGCTAGAGAATGTTGTGCGTTCGTGCCTCAAGATAATGAGGCATGTTCGTCTCTGTTTTGAGAAAAAACAGGGACCAACAGTCCTGCCATTACAAGACTATTGGTCACGACATCTTGGCATTTGAATATGGCATCGTGGGGGCGAGGTGGGCAGCTGGTAGGAGACGTGACCCGAATGGTTTTGCTGCAGTTTCTGCTGAATCGGTGGAATGAAGAAGGTGAATGAACAGTTTCTTTGAAACAACGTCGTTTTCATCTGAAATTCTATTTTCAATTTGCTCCCCTGAAGTTGAACCCTAGAATTGAACCCCTGGATTTTCATGCCATTTACAAAACAGTTATTGATTTTCAATTTAATCAATTCAATTTTTAATTGGCTTTTCAACTTTTAATTTTTTTAAAATTATTCTTGGAAAAATCAATTAACCTCTCATGTTATCACCACCTATTCACTTTAGTCCTTGGACTTTAAGTTTTTGCAATTTCAACCCAAATCAGCCCTAAACTTTAATACTTCTTCAATTAAGCCTCTGATTTTATTAATTAAACTAATTCTAATATTAATTAAGTTCCCAAACTTATCAATTCTTTGAACAAATTGACTTTCAAATTTATAATTTCATCCTTATTAGTTCTCAAACTTTCAATTCGTATTGTTTTAATCCAATTATTAAATTTTATTTATTTATTATTATTCTTTTGAAAATAAAAAAATTGGGATACCACAGTTTGATAGCCAATTAACTTGTGACTATGATTTTTTTTCACAATCAGATTTCCACTTAGAACCAACATTACTTTATCAGGATAATAACTTTTTTAACGAGAGAGATATATATTATATAAATACACCTAGTAGAGAAGGGACCAATTTTCTTCACAGCCAAACATAGGCTAAATCCAGAGATATTGCACACAACATACCTATACTTTTCCTTTTCTATATATTATTTTTTTCTTCTCTATAAATACTAACTTAATATTGAAAAGTTTCTTATTAATTTCAGGATAAATTATTTTTTAACGAGAGAGATATATAGTATATAATACACCTAGTTAGTGAGGTCCTGAATGCTGTCAAATTTTTCACAGCGACTCATTACTCGTATAAATGATGTGTAAATCCACTACACTTGCCCAATAAGAAAAAAACCATCTGTATATGCGTGCCTCCTTTCAAAGGTAATCAATAAGCGTTGAAATTCCTTTTTGGTGTGCATGGCTTTAGTGAGTAAAAACTAGATGAAACTTGACTAGACAATATGAGAGGTCATGATTAGTTGTTTTGTGAGAGAGGTGAGGCAGAAATCCAGTGATGAATTTGTCCTCTTCTGTGAGGTTTTAATTAGAGTCTAAATGAGGGATTTAAAAAACTCTAAAATCATGCGGTTTTTATATATATATATATACTATAATTGGGTCTTGTTTATTATATACATTCATAAAACACTGTAGATTTATTGTTTTTTAATAATAATTTATTTTGATCTTCAAAATTTTATTTTGTATGATTTAACCGTAATTGAAGACTAATTATTTATGATTTCTTAGTTAAGAGTGAAATTGAAAGAATGAGGACTAAAATAAAAAAGACACCAAATATAAGCAGCGTGCAAGAAACTTCAAACAAAATACATTTAGGTCCTTAATCTTTTAAAGTAACGTCATTCATACAATTTAGGTCTCTTGAAATTTTAAAAAATTATATTTGACACACAAGTTCATTTGTGTTATTTTCCAGTCTAGGGTTAGAGAAAAAGAAGATAAAGAAGTGTTGTCGAATTCTAACAATGAAAGAAAACATCACTGTTTAGTCTCTTTTCGACCACCAAAATAGGTTTTATTGGTGTCCACAAGTTCCTAGATATGAGAGGGGCTTCATGGTTGTTGTTTAGAACCTCAATTTCGCATAAAAAACTAGATCTAAGCCAAGAGAATCAAAACGAACCCGATTTGATTAAGATTTTTAGATTATTTTTTGGGTATTTGGAGTTGATAGAATGCTTTTTTGGTGTTATAAGGGTGTTGGTAAGGTGTTTTGGGAATTGAATGACTTAAAAATCAAGTTTTTTTTTTACCAAAAGAAGCATTGTCCTGATTTTCCGAGCACCACTATGGTGGTCAAATTCTAGGCTTGTAGATGACACGTCATTTGTGTTTTTTTCTTTTAAAAAAATAGAATCAAGCCCAAGCATGCTAGGTTGGGCTTGAAGGCCCACCCACATGCTTGGGCTTTTCCTTGCAATGACTTAGACATGCTCGCCCATGGGCCCAAGAGATCTTGAGCTGTTTTCTGGCCTTTTTTAATTAAAGGCTAAATAGAAATTTAAGAAAAACAATTATTGAACCCAGTTGATTCCATGACTCGAAATACATGTTTGACGACTTAATTGACAACATTCGAGCTTATTTTTCTTTCTAATCTTGTTGTTTTTAATTGATATCTTCTTTGAATGTCTCTTTTTTTAAATAATTTTTAAATTTATAATTCAATTAATATCACTCCTTTGTGATTTTTTTTTTATTTAACTTTTTTTGGATAAAGATTTTTTTAATGGTGTTGTGTGTATTTAGTTTTTGGAAAGATTATTCTAATTCATCTATATTTGTTTTTTAATTTTTCATATAGATAAAATTTATTTTTTAAAATAAAAAATATTTATTTTTAGATAATATTTTTAATATGTACAACATTGCATTTTTTTTCTTATATTTTATTTAATCAGTTTAATGTGCGTGGTTTGATTGAATAAAGAATTAATTTTAATAAACAAATTCAACAAGCACAATCGGGTAAATATCTTATCTTGCGAGATTAAATATATCGGTCTATATCTGTTTCTTGATTTTTTTAATTTTATTTTTAATTATTATTAATAATTTTTTTCTCGTTTTTAATACTTATAATTCTTAATTTATTTGATTTTATGTTTGCATGAACTTTTCAATATATATATATATATATATATATATATATATATATAAATATATATATATAAACATGTCAAAAAAGTCATTATAAACAATTTTTTTACAGGAAAAAATAACTAACCCATGATGCACGCGTCAGATAGCTAGTTCATAATCTAAAACGTGGGACAGCGCCAAAAAGTTAAGAGAAGACTAAATTGCATGCTATTTTATTAGAATAAATAACGAATCCAGACGTACAGATTCCTCGCCAGCTAATTAAGAAACCTTTACTACAATTTAAGAGAATAAAAATGACTCCAAAAATCAATGCAGATCCCTTTAATTATAAATAGGAATTATTAATTAAAGAATTCCTAACTTGCTTGAAATTAATGCATTTTATTATAATTTAAGTCAATAAAAATGACTCCACATCAACTCTAGACACAGAGTCCACGCCAGCTAAGTATGAGAATTAAAAATGACTGATCTAGACACAGAGTTCACGCCAGCTAATTAAGAAACGTTTATTATAATTTAAGAGATTAAACATTTTTATTGACTTTCTGTAATTCGACTAAAAACTTTATTTTCTCATTGTAGTTGGGGTTGCGGTTACGGTTGTGGTTATGATTATAATTACAGTTATTTTTTAAAATATTTTTATTTAATAGTAGGATATCAAAATAACTTAAAACACAAAAAATATTAATTTAAAATAAATAAATAAAAATTTAATTTTTTTAAAAATATTTTTAAAACACAAAAACAATTATAGTTTAAAGAATTAACATTGACTCCTAAAACTGAATGCAGATCCTTCGTATGCGGGAGTTGTTAAAGATTTCTTAAATTGCTTGAAAATGACTCCTCCGAAGTCTATGCTATCCTAATAAGAGATTGGTAGCCATAATCATTATATTTTTAGTTTGTAATTATACCCATCAATGAAGTTATTGTATCATAAAACAATACTAAAATGTGAAAAGTAATTTAGGATTTACAGTATACTATCTTTAATTTGTACCCAAACAATTTTATAGACATGATTTATATATATTGAGTGACTTAATCATAAAATTTGGATATCTATCAACTCAATTTTAAGTCTGTATATATATATATATATATATTTTTCATGACTTCTTCTTTTGAAAAATAAAGTCATAAATAAATACTTAGACATAATTGTATATTCTTTTCTTTTTTTTTTAAAAAAATAAAAAATATAAAGCTTTTACGAAATGATTAAAAATAATAATCCTAAACATGATTCATCGAGATATTAATTATCAAGCTTTTACGAAAAAAATCTGGTAGTCTCAAAAGCTTTTATGCCTCGCCGATGAACTTGGTTAGATATTAATATATATAATGTTAGGGTGGCTATAGATACAATACATGATATATATGATCTGATTGGTTGATTTGGAAAATCGTTGACTTTTAGCTCGACAGTTTCAATTTTATTTTATTTTGACCCGCAACGAATCTATTACACATGATAACAAAACGAGTTAGTAACTATAGCAAATTCATATTCTATTATTGTAGAGATCATTGAAGAAGAACAAATAATTTTCTAATTTCTTTTTTAAAAGCAGAACTTTCCAGCAGGCAAAAGAAATGATATCGCAACAAAAAATCAAAAAAGGAAAATAAATGCAATGATCATGTCAACGCTAGCTGTTAGCTAGCCTTTTTCTTTCTTTAAAAACTGAAGAAACAAAAAAGGTCTTGTGATCAGCTGAGTGCAACCTCTTCCCTTTGCTATCTAGCCTTTCATCTGTTTACATTTCATTTAGTGAGTTTCTCTAGGCTACAAGATGGATTGTTCTGAGAAAATGGATAGCATCATCTATATGGATCCTGTCTTGTTCAAAGCTGCAGAAGCAGGCAATATCGGTCCCTTTGAGAATTATCAAACCTGCAGCCTTGATCAGTTATTGACTCCAGACGAGAACACCATTCTTCATGTCTACTTGTCAAACCAAAGCAGTGAACCGGAATCCACTGATTTTGTTGATAAATTTCTTGAAAGGTGTCCACCACTGTTATTCCAAGCCAATAAGAGAGGAGAAACCCCCCTCCATTTGGCAGCAAGATATGGCCATTCCAATGTGGTAAAAGTCCTCATTGACCGTGCAAAAGCTCTACCTGCAGATCCGGAGAGCGGATTAACTAAAGCTAAAATGATGTTGAGGATGACCAATGGAGAGCGAGATACAGCGTTGCACGAGGCAGCTCGAAATAGCCGGAGCCATGTGGTGGAAATATTGACTAAAGAGGACCCTGAGTTTTCATATCCCGCCAATGTTCATGGAGAAACTCCACTTTATATTGCTGCTTCCATTATGCCGAGGCGGAGCGAAGAACGAGGAAAGGTGATCGATGAAATCCTTACTAATTGCATTTCAGTGGACTATGGCGGCCCTAATGGTAGAACTGCTCTACATGCGGCAAGCAAGATGGGAGATGATGGTAGGATTTTGCTCTCAAGTCTGGAGAATTAAATAATTTATATATAAAAGCCACGTACGTATATTTGATTTTATATATCCGTGATTGCTTCATAATTAGCTTTTTTTTAAAATAAAATAAATTATACCACTAAAATTCTTTGTGAGTTTAAGTATTGGATATATAGCTAGTAATTCACATAGACGATGTGAAATCTCTGTTGTTCATGAAGGATAACTTTTATTCCTTGTTTTGTTGGTTTCAGAGACAGCAAGAAAATTGTTAGAAAAGGAAAAAAAGTTGACGAAAACAACCGATGAGAACGGCTGGTCACCACTTCACTACACTGCCTTTTATTTCGGGTCTCCTCTTATAGTGCAAGTATTACTAGAATATGATGCGTCCGCGGCCTACATTGCTGAAACAGAGAAGAAGAGAACAGCTCTTCACATTGCTGCCATTCAAGGACATGTAGGAATAATGAAGGAGATTGTTTCTCGATGTCCAGCTTGTTGTGAGCTAGTTGACAACAGAGGTTGGAATGCCCTTCACTATGCTGTGGCAAGTAATGATAGCAGAGTATTCGAGCAATGTCTGGAGATTCCAGAGCTTGCAAGACTTAAAACGAAGAAGGATGACAACGGAAACACGCCCTTCCATCTAATTGCTGCTTTAGCGCGCGAGCAGAAGCAATGGCAACGTGTTTTATTTAACGTTAGTTATGGTTGTATTGGAAGGGAGATAATATGTGGTCTTAATAAGCGACAGCTAAGCGTCGACGACATATGTTTCGGAAATTTTGGAGAGATAGAGGTAATCAATCCTCTACGAATTGACTGTTGTGACAATTAATGCATCCATTAAAACCATATGTGTGTGTGTCAATTATGACATGGAAGGTCATATATGAATCAATTTCTCAATCTGGGTTTTGAATATCAAGTCATTTTATTAATTTTGTTAAGTTTTTCATCTATAATAACAACAGATTATGCATGTGAATCGCATGTAACTGCTTAAAAAAAACATATATTACTCAATAAAAAAACAAAAACTAAGAAGAACAAATGAACAAACAAAAAATACAATTAATTAAAATTTAAAGAATCCGAGAATTTTGAAAATATAAATACAAATAAAAAATGTATAAAAATTAAATAAAATCAAATGAAATAATTAAGCAGCTTATATTTACCCAACAAGAAAAACACCAAAATCAATACTTTAGACCCCGGCCGATTCTTTTTGAACAAACAAATAGAAAGAAAATTAAAGTTGAAAAATCAAATAGAAACTAATTAGCATAATCTTAGAAGCAATGAAGGAGAGTAACAATAAACAATAATATATTGGATTACCATCCTAACTAGGAAATGAATTTTAGAATAAAATGATGTAGAATCAATGGTATATAAAATTAAGTCCACATCGTAGTTTTCTTTTTGGGGATAATTGGGCTAATGCTCCACCCCATTATTCTATTCAGATTACCCTTCAATCCCTCTATTTGTCACTATAAATTGCCCCATGCCGTGCTGGATATCCACGTGTTGCTTTCTCCATGAATGACCTTTTTTCCTTCTTGTTTAGGTATGTGACAAAAAGCAACAGCGTCAAACTTCAATTTCGTCCCCAAGATATTACTCTATCACTAATTAAGTTTCGAAATTTTTTATTTTATCATTTTTTCTCCAAACGCAATCAATTTTAGATAATGGACCTATTTAGGAGTGTGGTAAATGTTGTTTTTTTAAAATATTTTTATCTCAAAATACATTAAACTAATATTTTTTATTTTTTAAAATTTATTTTTAGCATTATTGTATTAAAACGATTAAAAAACACACAAAAAATATTAATTTGAAGCAAAAAAAATTAAAAATTTTTAAAAGCATAGTTCAACCACACTATCAAACACTTCCAATATCAAATCTTCTTGTATTTAAGACATTTCATTCAATTTGCACATACTCATTAAATATTTCTATTTAAAATACTATAGTAAGCCTTCACCTGTCATAAAAACTAATTTAGTAACATTTTATGATAAACTCTATTAGCTTGAATGAAATGAAAGGCATGAAAATAGGTCATAATTTACCAACAATAAGCACAAACAAATACTTCATGAGCATATACAAAACAATATTAAAATTGAATGAATGAAAACAATGCGCAAAGAGCACATGAAAACAATGCTTCTGATCAGGAGAGATTATCACCGCACCAGCCCCGTTACTATATACATTCACTGCTCCGTCAAAAAACATGGTCCACCAATCTGTCTTTTCTTCTTCTGCCTCTATTGATAATAAATTTTCATCCGAAAAATCAAAATCCAATGGCTTGTAATCTTCAACAGTGTTATCAGCTAAGTGGTTAGCAATCACGCTTCCTTTCACAACTTTCCTTGTCAGATACACCATGTCATATTCTAATAACAAAACCTGCCACCTTGCAATTCAACTTAAGAGGTAGGGTTTATTACATATGTACCTTAATGGATCCATCTTTGAAATCAACAAAGTGGTGTGATACAACATATAATGACGTAATCTTTTTGTTGCCCATCCCAATGGGCAACATAACTTTTCAATGACTGCGTATCTCGACTCACATTCAGTGAACTTCTTACCTAGGTAATAGATAACCCTTTCTTTCCTCCCGGTTTTATCATGTTGTCCCAGTATACATCCCATAGCTGTTTCAGTCACTGTCAGATACAATATTAACGGCCTTCCTGATACAGGGGGAACAAGCAAATGCGGACTTTGCAAATAGCGCTTGATTTTATTGAATGCCTCCTCACACTCTTCATTCCAAGTCCCAGAATTCTTCTTTCTCAGTAGTCAGAAGATAGGCTGTGAATAAAAATGCAGTTTAATTTCAACCAAATTAGTTTTTGTTACCTGCTAATATATATAGTAATAAAAAGGATTTGATTGCAAACAAACTAGTTATGGAAACAAAAACAAAGGCTCGGAAGTTGATATATGTTAAATAGCTAAACATAATGGATTATTTATTTTAAATTTTTAGACTGTGATGGTTTTTTAAAAATAGTATTAGAATTTTATTGATCAAATATTTATAAATTCAAATCTCACAATTTATATTTTAATTAATAAAAATTAAATATGATTAAGGTTAAAAAAAATTTTCACTTACAAAAATAACCTAGAAATTAGTAATATAAAATTATTTTTCAAACCTCTTTAACATCTTAACATATTTTACTCAAAATATATATTTTTGCAGAAAGAGATCCTAGAATCCCTTAAAGATGTTGGCAGTGGACCTATTGGTCGCGGTTTCTTTGTTTTGAAAGGAGAGGAAGAGAAAAACAATGATGAGGAAAACAAAGAGGAAGAGGATGCTTTGAGTAAAGCAAGAGAGTCTCATCTAGTAGTTGCGGCGCTGATAGCAACGGTAACATTTGCAGCAGCATTCACCCTACCTGGCGGTTACAAGAGCGACCAAGGCACTGCACTGCTAGCTAAAAAAGCTGCTTTTATAGTATTTGTCATCTCAGATGCAATATCAATGGTGCTCTCCATTTTAGCTGTCTTTATCCACTTTTTGATTTCGCTGATTCATGGTTTTGAAATGGTCAAGGATAAAGTGATAGATGAGGAAGCCGCTGTAAAATTATTTGGGGTTGCCACGTTGTTTACCATGATTGGCATGGGTACAATGATTATCGCATTCATCACGGGCACATACGCGGTTCTAGAATCTTTCTTGGGGCTTGCCATCAGCACTTGTCTCATTGGTCTGAGCTTCTTCTTCCTTGTATATTTAGTGTTTATATTCATTCGCAAGAATCTAAAAGATTAGATATAGTAGTGAAACAATCAATTCTAAATTTTCTATCAAATAAAACTCTGATGTATTTTTAAAATTTTTTTATTGTTTTTGAAAAAAAATTGTGATTTTATATGTTCAGAAATCATGTGTTTGGTTCTCAAATCAATTGTCAATTTTTTATATTTTATTTTGTAATTGATATGTATCACAAGTTAAGTAGTCGAAAACTCTGACACTGTTTTTTGTTTATTTATTTATTTTCTTTTTTTTATTCGTGACTAAAATTTAGTGACACAACTATTAGTTGGGACAGCTAAATTTATTTTCCAAGTACAATTTGCTTTGAAGGTTTGTTTATTAGTCAAGACTGTACTTGCAAAGTATTTGTTTGTGTGTTTAAAAAGTATTATATATTAGATTTTTTTAACTTTGTAAATTTTAAATTGTTCTGATATGTTAATATTAAAAATGAATTCTTATAAATAAAAATAAATAAATTATTTTAATATATTTTTAAATAAAAAAATATTTTAAAAAACACTACAAGAATATAAGAAAACTACTATGAAAAGTGGGATATGCCAAGTTTCATTCTTCATTGGCAACTGTGCCGCTAGCTAGCTTGTTCCATGAAGTGCATGTATTGGTTGGAAGAATCTCATCGACTCCATTGGATAACAAGTCAAACCTGACGAACCAGACTGGTCTTGATATATACAAGAGCGTGTTTCAAAAATGTTTCTTGTCCATTATAGATGAAAGTAAAGACTGACATCTTTGCCGATGAAGGTAACGTTAAATAAAGAATGAAGGTAATATTAAACAAAGAACTTAAGCATACATTAAGCATAACAAATCGCAGAGTTTCCTACAAGAATTTAAATTTGGCATGAGGAGAGGCTCTTGGGAATTGGAAAAGAATTTCAAACATGCTTTAGCAAGAACC
>Ga0325414_1004076_pt1 | contig 15277 bp, 9 predicted proteins | sample PopdelMetagenome_8_FD_206183 | JGI IMG/M metagenome (GOLD analysis project Ga0325414, IMG submission 206183) | Populus deltoides microbial communities from Bellville, Georgia, United States - Leaf-PdKOR-R3 | ecosystem: Host-associated > Plants > Phyllosphere > Phylloplane/Leaf | place: USA...
TATTGTTTTATTAATTATAATTTATACAATTAACCTCTATGTGGTTCGACCCCGGTCTTGCCGGGTTATTTATTACTGTGACACTCCTGCACTTGGGATAAGACATCAACTCTTTGATCGTGTCACCAACCTTGATGGGGCTAGTGGCATCCATGTTTGGAAAACCGAGATGAGATTAAATATTTAGACTAGTTGACCTTGACGATGCTAGTGACATCCATGTTTAGATGACCAGGACTGAATGTGTAGACTAGCCGACCTTGATGAGGCTAGTGGCATCCATGTTTGGATGACCAGGATTAAATGTTTAGACTAGCCGACCTTGACGGGGCTAGTGGCATCCACGTTTAGAAATGTTTAGAGTAGCTGACCTTGACAGGCCTAGTGGCATCCATGTTTAGATGATCAGGATTAATTGTTTACACTAAATGAATTTTATGGGGCTAGTGGTATCTGAGATTAGAGTGTTGGGATAATGTTGCTTGAATTACTTCTTGAAAGATGTCGGTAAGTGTGACTTGTTTGATTTTTAGTAGGTTTAGAATTGTTGTAAGGGTAAATTATAAACATAAAATGGTGTGTATGAATTAGAATATGAAGATGAAGAAAAAATGTTTAAAGGAATGAATTTATAGGTAAATTAGAAAAGTATGAGATTAATTGTTAAATCTTTGTCATGTATTCTGAAAAATTGTATAAATTGTGAAATGTTGATAGATACCTCTAATCCTATAGTGGATCAATAGATTTCTATTGTTATTTTTTTTATTAGATTTAACTATGTAATTTATAGGCAAACTTCATTATGTATTTAAATGTTGAAAACTTTCTTTTTAATTATATAACTAAGTATAATATAGATGTTTATGAAACTAATGACATATAATGCATTAAATTATCTTAGTAGATCAAATATAAATATAAGTGATGATGATGATGATGATGATATATATATATATATATATATATATATATATATATATATATATATATATATATATTATGGTTAATTTTTACGTAAAGTATAATGCTTGTGCATTATGGAATTGTTGTTTTTTAATAATGTGGTTGTGAATGAGTTTAAAGAAAGGTCCAAGATGGTTAGACCATGAATATGGCATTGTTTTGGGATGTATATAGAAGTGTGTTGATAACTTAAGATGGTCCTAATATAAAGAAAACTTTGCTGAAATTTTAGTTAAAATTTGGTTAGACTATATATAGCTTACATTAAATGAGAAAAGGAAAAAAGAAAAAAATTGCCATGTTTTTCGGTTAACATGTGGGATAGACATAGGATTTTGCATGCTAAAAATTAGGTTTGTTATAATTGGTATCAAAGCTCTAGCTTGGATTCAGGGTTTATCATGAAAGTTAATGTATGTTGAAATGTTTTAGAATGGTTCGTACAAGACATGATATGAGGATAAACCCCTCTCCTGACAAGAGGAGGATTCGAGGTATAGATTATGAGGAAAGCTAGGGAGAAGATCCCTTGGCTGATACATCCTCTTATGTGCCCTCAACATCATTACAATTGAGGCAGGAGAAGTCATTTAGACTCTAAGAAGATATCATTTTTACATGGGTTGGGGTGTTGTAGTTAAGGGGATTTGGTCATTAAGGGCAAGCATTTGTGCCTCCACTCATGGCACCTACAGGAGCCCCCACACTTATTATGGATCCAACTTTTCTAAAGCAACTTGTTAGGGCGGTAAGGGCAAGCATGTCTAATACCACTTCTCCAGTAACTCCATCATCTATAGACCATGCAGTTGCTCTAGTCTGGTTAGTAAAAAAAATGAGAGAAATGGGTTGTGAGCCCTTTTTAGGAGAACAAGATGCCGAGGTGGCTAGAAGATGGATCAGAAAAGTAGAGATAACATTGATTCAGGTAGAAGTGCCTGAAGAATTACGAATGGATTGTGTCACTCGGTTAATTTCAGACAGTGCACAGACTTGATGAGAGACTGTGTAAAAGAGTAGAGCTTATGAGGTGTTATCATGTGGTGACTTCATGGCTCTCAAATAGAAAGGGATGTTGTGTGTCCAATGGTTAAGACTTTCACCTCAAGCTCCTTGATGTTTTCTTCATAAGCAATGAATGAACCAATAAACTCATCATAGTAAGGAGTTTTAATATTTTTGCCTCCTCAATAGCCAAGACTTTTGGTTCCCAAGCTTTACGTAAATTTCTCAAAATTCTACAAACCATTTCCTCATTTGTGGTTTTCTACCTAGACTAACAAGTTCACTAACAAAAGTGATGAATCTAGTATGCATATCACAAATGCTTTCATTAGACACTATTTTGAACAATTCATATTCTTTAGTGAGGCTACCCTATTTTGAACAATTCATAATCTCTAGTGAGGTTAATCAGTCTAGAGTTTTTAACTTGAATTATTCTCTCATGAGTGACTTCCTAAAAATTTCAAATATCAAAGGTCATTTTACAATTTTTAACCCTAGTAAACCCCACATGGTTAAGATCACAAAAGAATACATTCATAGCCTTAGCATTATAACTATGTCTTTTCTTTTGTTTATCATCAAATTCACTTATAGGTGTTAGAATAACCTCTCCATTCAAATTCATCTTAGTGGGTCGAGTATATTCACTCTCAACAATATCATATAATTTTTTCTATATATTCAAGAAAGGTTTGCGTCCTAACTTTTCAATAGGCATAGTTTTTACTTTTTACCTTTATATAAAGGAGTTCTAGTTAAACATTGATTGTAACGCCTTATAAGTCTTTAATGGAACTTAATATTTCCCAATAGTCATATACATGTAAAATAAGCTAAAAATTCTTATTATTATTTTTGGCAGAGTCTCCCCTATACGTAGCCCCTCCAAATCAATAAACAAAAACACAAGTTGTAGACAACAAGTATATATCAAATAGGCAAGGGATTTTTCATTTAAAAATAATGAATTTATCAAATTTAATAAAATTTTGATAGAGTTTCCCCTGTATAGAGCCCTAACTAAAATTTTATCCTACATTAATACCTGAAAACACAACAATAACCCAACCAACATTCAGCTCATGCAACCAATACTCATATAAAATTAGCCTCAAGCTCACCATTCATCAATCCTATTAAGAATATCTTTAAACATAATACACATGCATATTGAAAACCAAAAGGAATGGTCAATCCTTTTACTTTCTTACGAACCTCAAAATATTTAAAATTTAAAGTATACATTAAGTTCATTTACATGACATAAAATAGTTTTTATAAAATTCTACATAACACAAAAGCTATATAGTCCTACGAGAGGTATCATTGTTGTGATGGTGAATAACATGGACCTAAAATACATAGTAGTGTAGATAATAAATAATAAGCATGTAAATATACCTTACACTTATGTACTTTACTAAACCTTGGATACAAATGCAAGTCCAACAGTTCCATTTCATCTGAATTACTCTTGTTCAACCAAATCTCTATCACTACAATTGGCAAAATTCCTTAACATAGTCTCTGCCAATACGGTCAACTTATTACCATATAATTAGTCCTTATTAATGTGGCCAACTTAATTTTATATAATTAGTCCTTATCAGTGTGAATGACTTTAATTTACACAATTTATCTTCCTAGTGCAATCAACTTTAATTTACATAATTAGTCTCTACTAGTATGGCCAACTTATTTTAAAATAATTTTCCATAATTTATTTAATAACTCATTACATATGGATATGGATACTTTAGCAAAACCATTACTTCATATAAAGGAGTAGGGTGACGGGCATGTACCTGGCACTCCTGTAGTTTGTACTCCCTTAACTACTAGTCTAACCTCAAATGTCCCTTCTATTTTTTACAATTTCATATTATTTCATATTACCATCTTACATTTATCATATCATTTTACATTTTTCTTACTACAATTTTGCATTTAACATACAATTTTTTTTCATTTTCCATATTACTAACATGCATTTAACATACAATTTCACATACATGGTATGCATTAGACTCAAATACAATTTCATATTTTCTCATATTACCACCTTGCATTTATCATATCATTTTACATTTTTCTTACTACCATTTTGCATCAAACATACATTTTTTTCATTTTCCATATTACTAACATGCATTTAACATAAAATTTCATATTTTCTTTCTACCATTTTGCATCCAACATATATTTTTTATATTCCCATATTATCAACTTACATTTAACATACAATTTCACATACATGGTATGCATTAGATCCAAAATATTTTTTTTCCTAAAACTCTCATATACCTATATTTTTACCAAACATGTCAACCAAGACCCAAATACATAAATATTTAATTTTCAAACTCCAAATCAAGTTTAAGCATAATAACATTATTAAAACACCAAAAATTTACACAATTCTATCAATTTTCATACTTTCATCTTTCCACATTTAACAAATATAAACCAATCTCAAAAAACTTTATTCCAAGTGAATCATAATCAAGACTAAACAAACTATCATTATCATAACACCAACAATCACAATCTTATACTTCAAATTTTAGAATTTCCCCTAGATTTCCTTAGCTAAAACCAGCCACCATAGTCTAAACCCCACGATTGGCCCTAATTTATTTAATTCAATCTTTATTCATGTCATTTCAACCCCAATTAACTAGGAATTACACTAATTATCATTTTCACTCACAAACACATAAACCCTAGAATTTTACATTTAGATTTTTTCAATCCCCCACCAATAATGAAGAAGAAAAGTGAATTTAATTGAAAAGTAACATCTTACCACTAATAATTAACCCAATTTAATGAAAACCTTTTGTAATAATTCCCAAGAATGTTCTCTCTTCCAATTTGTAAATCTTCTCTCTCTATCCTTCAAACTCCCAACCTCTCTCATATAATTTTAGAGAAGATGAAGGGGATGAAGGGGAAGAAAAAATTTCAAGCTTTTTTTTCTTCTTTATGTCATTGGTTGCACTTTAAAAAGAAAGGGAATATTTTTCTTTATATTTATGACAATGCTACTCATTAAATGCCCCACATGTTATTTCTATCAAATCTCTAATCATTGATATTATTTGCATATAGGTTTATTTTTTTAATTTATCTGAGGTTTCACGCTGATTAACTAGGGATTTCACTCCTAGTCATAAAACTTTTCCCTCTTAATTTATTAGTTTTTGGTTGGGAATTACTCTATTTAACATGGGGGTTACATTAACCCTCTTATGCTATAATCTTTTCCTCCTAGGTGATTGAAACTCAAACAAGAAGTCCAAGCTCTAATACCAATTGAAAGACTTAAAAAAAAAACTAAGAAGGGGGTGAATTAAGGCTTTATCTAATTTTATATCGCTTTAAAAATTAATCTCTAATTAAACCAAGATAACTAAAATTAATCTTAATTTATTTAACAATGCTTAAATCAACAATTAATACCAAGATGCACAAATTATCTCTTAATAAGCCAAGATAGTCAAAACACCGAAGAAATATCAATTAGCATAAATTTAAAGAGATAAGGATAGAAAAGGACACAACAATTTTATAGTGGTTTGGAAAATTGCCTACTTCACTCCCTAAACCTTCATTCAAGTATTTATTATCACACAGTCTTGTTCATAGGTGACACCAATCTGATTACACAATTGTTTTTCGAGGTCAAGATTAAGCCTAATCCTTTTATGGGCTAAGGAGCAACATTTCCCAATCTTTTCTTCCGAACTCAAGATTAAACCCATCCTTTTGTGAGTCAAGGATTAAATATATCACATAATCTTTTTATGGGCTTAAAATTATAAAACTCTACACACAATATTTTCAAGAATCAAGATTGTAAACCTCTATTTGATTCACTACCAAAGGATATAATCAAGTGGTTCAAGTGCCATGTACACTTTCACAATTTGATTTCTCACTCACAAGAGAACTATTACTCTTTACAAAAAAAAAAAAAGTAATATAACTCAAGGATGTGAAAACCAGAATTGATGCACTCAGGGTTCAAAGCTTTTCTAAGGAATTAAAAGATGAATGAAATCTTTTTAGAATAGAGAAATTCAAAGTATCAAGTGGTAAGAATGATAAGAGTGCAAGAGAAATTTTATCTTCGATCAAGGAATGAATTTATAGTAAGATCCTAATATGGTTATTACTCACACACAAAAAAAATTATTTTGTGCGCTCTTTTATTAGAGAAAAATGGCCATGAAGTATTTTTATGAAGAAGAAAAAAAGAGTTATTGCAAGAGCATGCTAAAAAGGTTAGTAGATATCTTAGGTAAAATAGCTTTTGAGTTTTTAGTATACTTCTTTTAAAATCACAACATTATCACTAAGCTAAAAATACATAGAAAACTTTTATTGTGATCAAAAAGTATAAGGACATAGTTGACCAAATATATGTTGTCCATTTGAAAAGCATTTTAGTGATAAATACCAAAGTATATGACAAAATAATTTTTTCATAAAGTATTTTTCACTATGTATAGGTTTTGGCCATAAAATTATTTTGTGTTGATAAAATTCAGCAATTAAAAGATTATGAATGAAATTCATTTTACGATGCAATATTAAATCTTATAAAGACTTTATTACATAAAGATATAATCTTAAGAATCTTTAAATCAGGTTTACATCCAAGGACTCTGTAGCTTCATTTTGTTTTAGAAAAATTCATACAACAATAATACTTTGATATACATATATGATGCATATAATATGTTTGTTATCATCAAAACAAATAAATCAGAGGTGCATTATAACCTTTGGAATAAGAGTACAATGACTCCATTATGATTATAGTATAGGCCACTAGATCAACAAAGCTAGGAATCATATCTTATTTAGTGATAAACTTCTTGATCAAAACAACATCTTTTACAACTTAGATGTATAGATGTATATATGCAAAAATTAGAATCAATTTTTTCCATATGGTCTCTTATTTGGAACTACTTCAACTCACAACACCATCATTCAGAGTAAAAATATATCTAAACTAGGATTTGATATCATTCATATCTTACTAAAAGCTAGCATTTAATTAACCATAAACTATGAGTTCATCTCCATCATAGACCAAAACGACATTCTTAGTTCTTTCTAAGTACTTAAGAATGTTTTTAACTATTTTTAAATGACTCTCACCTGAATTAGATTGGTATCTACTTCTTATACTCAAAGCATAAAATACATCTAGTCTTGTATGTATCACCACATGCATGATGGATCTTATAACTAATGCATATGAAATTTTTTCCATCGTATCTTTCTCAATTTTATGTCGTAGGGCACATGTCTTTAGAGAGATAAATCTCATGTGAAATAGATAAGTATCATCTCTTGGATTATTCTATGTTAATTTTTTTTCACCATCATGTATATGTACATGGATCAAGATAATTCAAGCATCATTCTAGATTTATCTCTGTAGATCTTTATTTTTAATATATAAGTTTATTATCTTTATCATTTAATGAGATATTCGTGTGGGAAAACACCTCGGTGCTTACACTATTAGCCCAAAGGTCTCTAAGCTTCTATGGATTAATTATTTTAATAACAATAAGCATTAATGAAGTTAATATGTTTATCAAAGGTTTTAATGTTATAGAAACTTTTCCGTATCAAATTAAAGTAATATGAACTCCTTGAATGCAAACATGACTTAAAGATGCCTAAGCATATTTTTATGTAACCAAGTCTTTATATAATTTAATTTTCAATCACAAAAATAAATTGTATCTAAAATTATTTTTAATTGTCAACTTTTAACATCCACAAATATTTTTATTTTTATCTATTTTTTATTTACATAGTGAAAATACCTTATAAGAAAACAATTTATCAAATATTTTGGTATAATCACTCAATTCCTTTTAAATGAAAAGCATGAACTTTATCAAATGATCTCTTATATTTTTTTTATCAATAAAATGCTTTTTATCTATTTTTTTACTAAAAGACTTTTTCATGTGAGCTCTTGCATTTTTTATCCATTCTAGCTAAAGTGGTAAACTTGTAATTTTTTAAAGAATTGTACTTGAATATTTTTACATTCAAGAGCTAACTTGTCTTAAGTTGTTAACTTACGTTTTACTCAAGCTCTTGCAACAACTCTTTTTCTTTCAAAAATAGTGATAGTCATTCCTAATAGATGGAAAAACACATAAAAGATCAAAATATTTTTACTTCATCTCTCTTTGTATGTGTAATGACCAAGTGAAGAACCTATAAATACTATTTTTTCACTTCATGTTAATAAGCTCTTACAATCCTACTACTTTTATTCTTAATGCTTACAAATTATCTTATCTAAAAAGTTTTTATTATTTTCATAATCTTCTCAAAACTTTAAACATTCTTTGCATTGAATCACAATTTTATATTCTTGAGCCAAATTACATTTATAAAGAATTGAGCCATATTTATTGTAATCTTCTCTTCATTGTGAGTGAAAATTCTTGTGAGAGAATACCTATTGTAAAAGTGTAAGTGACACTTGAATCACATGAGAAAATATTGGTTGTAGGCGATTAAAAGGTTTATATGTTGATCCTTGAAAAATATTATGAGAGAAAGGTTTCCTAATTTTGATCTTCTAAAAAGATTAGTATATCAATAAGGTGTCACTCGTTAAAAAGATCATTAGTTTATAGAGAATTCTTGAACGGGAGCTCAAAGAGTAGAGTAGAAGATTGTCCAAACCATATAAAATTGGTATATCTATCTTTCTCTTTTTCTCATTTTATATGTGCCTGATGATTGTTTTTGTAAATCCCAATGTAAACATCAGGCTGAAGGTAGTAAGACCTTGTTGAGTAATAGAACCTCAAGATGAAGAGAATTGAATAAATGACGGAAATAAAAATAAATATGATGTGTAATGGATAAGATGACCTTCATGAAAGGTATTGTTGAAGTGGAAATAAGGATTATGAATTTTATTTTAAAATTCATATTGTCAGCAAAACCGGTATCGAGTTGCGATGGATAAAAGAATGAGAAAATGAGAAAAATGATCCCAAGGAATTATGATTGTCTCATGTGCGCATGTGGCATGGCGAGATGTCGAGGTTAAGAAGTCATCACCTAATTGTTTGGTTTAGGGTCATCAAGAGACCCTAGGTGGATTGGTCTTATTTGAAATTACAAGGTAAGGGACTGGTTATGGCTAGGAAAGGTATTACCAGCCCTAGCACACGTTAGTAAACTGCATTGTGTGATCTGGATGTGGTTTAAAGGTGTTGATGGATTCATAATCGATGGTCCGTCTTTGGCTCAAAACAAAGATTTACGCTTATGAATAAATCTGAAATTTTAAATTTATTATAGACTCATATGTCCAGATAAATATTTATAGGAAGAATCCATGAAGGAACCCTAACAGGGTTCACCTATCCTAGAAGGCGAAAGTGTTTTCCACAACTCATATATTATGATGAAAAATAGTTTCAATTTAGAATTGGTGAATATTAAAAAAATTCTGAGAACTCTTTAGTCAACTCTTGATATTTAAATACCGGTCTACTAGTATGTCTAGCATTTATACCAAAATATTGACCATTAATTTTCAGAGAAAAAAATTAGGGTTATTGAAATATTGACCAAATCTTTAAGAAATTTTACAAACTCATTGTAAATTTCCAAAAAATGCAAAAAAAAAATTCTAAAACAATGCTTAAAAAAATTTTCTCTTTTTTTATGAATAAAATGTAATTTTTTATAAGGATTGGGCCGAATGAAACAAGTAGAAATCATTTTTTTTAATGTCATGTTTGGCAAAAACCTTTTTTTCCCTTAAACCAAAATTGTTAAAATAGGCTTAGGGGTGTTTCCCGAACACACCTTTAAGTTAAAGAAAACCTTTAGCAAAAACATTGTTAACCAAACAGGATCTTAACCTTTGACTCGATTTTGACCCGAAACTTTTGGTTCGACCATAAACCAAACCAAAGTCCACTAGTTTGACCTAAAAAATAAACCAAAACCCAAACTAGAATCCAAAATGAATTCAAACTTAAGAAAATCACAAAAACTCAAAAAATATTTTATCGAAACAGATTAAAACCCAGAAAAAATAAGAACATGAAGAACATTGAAGAACATTCAATATGAACCCAACAACGTAGATTTCAAATCAGACCAGAGATAGATGAACCAAGGACAAAAACATGTTGAAAATCATGCAATGATCAATAATCTAGAATTCATGCTATCACTCAAAAATCATAATTTTATTAAAATGGGTTTCAGTTCAAAATCAAAACCCTTCAGACCAAATATAGATGAACCAAGGACAAAAACATATTGAAAATCATGCAAGGATCAATAATCTAAAATTCATGTTATCACTCAAAAATCACAATTTTGTCAAAATGGGTTTCAGATCAAAATCAAAACCCTAGGATTAAAACCTACTGAAAACATGTTATTAATGCACATAAACCCTAGATTATTAACTAATAAATTTTCCTGAAGGATTCTATGCAAAGAATTGGACCAAAACTTATCCAAATAATGGGACTATGGCAATGTTCTTTTCAATAACACAAAAAACACTACCTTAGAACCCAGAAATTGCCCAGATATAGAACCAGTCATTGTCAAACCCAGAACTAGCATTTTTTGCCACTAAAACATGTTTTCTTAGTTCCAAAAAACCACATTACCATAACCAAGCATATTTGAATCAGAAGAACCAACAAACAACATCAAATCATCCAGATTACACAAGATGTTCCAAATTCAAAAACTATTAACTTAAAACAGCCTACATATTTATGCAATATGGATTCAAAATTGGTTTTTCTAGGCTCATTTTTTGTCATGAAAAAACCTAGCGAATTGAGGATAAACATCATTGCTTCAACAAGCATTGCTTAAGTTAAACTAAAACAATATTGTTTTATATATAAAAAAAAACTTAAATAGAAGACTTTTATTACATCTAAAACATTAAAAAAAACTTCAGAAAACATAATTAAATTATCATAGTAACAAAAGGGGCAACCACAACGCTATTTGCCAAGCATTCTAAATCTAATCCCCATGCTTGTAAACTTAAATATAGACCAAATGAGAATAAAAAAACCACTTAAGCATGCCATATGGACTCCGCTTTTAGGTTAGAAAGTATACCTTCAAGCTTTTAGAGTAACTACTACTCTCTTTGTTTTCCTTGTAAAGTATTTGCTTCCACAAGCTTGTTGCCCTTTCATAGCTTAAGAAATCCTTATGCTAGGCTCTTAAACATTCACACTTAGAGTTCCTTTTTCACCTTTTTTCTTCTTTTTTTCCTCTCTACTCTAATTTTTCAAGGGGGTTTCTATAGGGTTTTTGATAGGTTCAAACATAGATTGATCAAAACTTAGCCTTTTGATCAAAATGAGAAAGTTCTCATGTACATTTTACAATTGTGAATTTTGTACCTATGTCGATTTTTTAATGGTGGTTTTGAAATTAGAGTACTTGATCAAAAGTAATCAGAAACACTACATTCATTCGCCAGAAAGTGCCTACTCGATTAGCCAAAACTGTCGAAGAAAAAGCTAAACAATGGCTAAATAACACGTCGTCTAAGTTAAACTCTAAAAATTAGGGTTTTTAATTTGGGATCTAAAAAATTTCATTTTATTTCCTATTCTTCTAATTGCTTTTAATTGTACTCGTAATTTCCTCTCAAACTTAATTTCACTCATTTCAAACTTAATCATCATCCATAAAGTTTAGTTTTATTTTTATCTTGGTCCTTAATTTTCAATTTGTGCACTTGGACTCTTAATTGACAATCAAACTTTCAATTTTTTTCAATTGGGCCCTTGATCGAGTCAATTTCAACCCCTACAATCACGTGCCTTTTTTCAGTTTGATCCTTTGTTTTGGTCATCTAACTTATACATTTCGATCCTCTAACTTTTCCACTTGTCATTTTGATCTTTACCACCAATTTGGACAATTTTCTAGGCTTTCTTCATGTATATCCTCTAGTTTTTTTAAATTTCTTTTTTTTATTTTTTTCTTTTCTTGATTTTTTTTATGGGGTCAAAAATGGGTAACAAATGATAATAAGGTATAATGATAAGAAGTAATTTTACGAAAGAAAATAAAAGAGTGATGGTGTAAGCACCGGTTAAAATTACTGTGAAATGGTATTAAGTTCATAAATGAAATAAATAATGAAAAAAATAAAGAATAAGGAAATGGTCTCGAGAATTTACTAAAATAAATGATATGATTCAAGCAAGGATTGAACAAGAAAATTCATAATTTTGATGTAAAATCACTTTTCAATCAGTTTTATGCTATCATACATAACTTTTAATCCGACTATTGGATCGAGCTGAAATTTTATGAGGCACCTACTAACATATTTTTCTTTCTATGGTTATAATTTTAGGTCAATTAGAATTAGGAAAGGCCTTCTGGGAGTACAAACCACTGGGTAAAATATGAAATATATATACATATATGTGTGTGTGTGTGTGTGTGTGTGTGTTTTGTGAAAAAATCATAAATAAATGGAAAATGGTAGCCACCTCCTTTATAAAAGGAAACAGTCGGCCATGGATAGAAGAAGTGCTTCCAAACTTCTTCCTTTCGTGCATTTTCCTTTGTAAAAGCACCTAAAGTTGAGTTTTAAGTTAGTTAAATTGGTTTGTAGAGATTAAACTCCATCAAAGTGAGTTTATCGATGGAGTTTAATGAGAGATTAGGAAAGATAAAGTAAGGGTTTAGAAAGAGAAAGTAACAAATTGAAGGTTAAATAAGGAATGTTGATAAAAATTCAATTGGGTGGCTTTCCCTAAATAAGGTGTTCTAAACATGCTTACCCTGTGAAAGTCTAAAATAATACCTAAAAGATGAGTGAATTAGGTCTTAATTGAAAATTTGATACTTTAAGAAATTTATTACTTCAATTTCAGCAACAACATATAATTATACAACGCACGAATAAAATGAGATAGAGAGTAAGAGAAACGTACCAATTTTATAATGGTTCAAACAATTTCCTAGTTCACTCCTTAAACCTCTATTCAAGTATTTACTATCAACTCACAATTTTTTTAATGGATGAGGTCTTACCAGTACACTAAAATTTTTACAAGATCAAGATTAAAAAACCTTTAACTCACCATATTTTTTAAAGGTCAAAATGAAACTTTTCAATGACCTATAACCAATATTTTCTCAAATGATTCTAATGTCACTTGCACTTTCACAATAGATATTTCTTTCACAGGAATATTCACACCTTGTAATGAAGAGAACATTAGCATCAAGTCTTTAAAAAATTAATTTAACTCAAGAGTGTCAAAATAGTAATTTGATGCAAAAAAAAAGTCTAAAGCTTTGAGAATATTATAAAAATAATAAAAGCTTTTTAGATAAGAAAATCTATAAATATCAAGTGTTATAAGATTATAAGCTTGTGTGGTTGTCACATGAAGTCAAAAAGTTGTATTTATAGGTAAACTTTCTGGAGTGTTCTTCCTCTTATTAAGAATGACTATATCATTAATTTTCAAAGAAAAAGAGTTGAACTTGAATATAAAATAATTTAGTCACTTGAGACAAGTTAGCTCTTGTACAAAAAATAAAGTGCAAATCATCTAAAAATAACAAGTTTATCATTTTAGTTAAAAATAGTTAAAAAGTGCAACAGCTTTCATAATAAATTCTTTTAGCCAATAATGGATAAAAATATTTTTGGAGATTAAAAGTGCGAAAGCACATTCATGCTTTTTATTTAAGAAAATGATTTAGTAATAATATCAAAGAATTTGATAAAAGAATTTCTTACAAGGTATTTTTCATATAGTTTTTGGAAGTAAAAATAATTTGGATGGTAAATATCAAAAATTAAAATAATTTTAAATAAAACTCATTTTTGTGATATAATATTAAGTTCTATAAAGATTTGATTACATTAATATAAACTTAAGCATCTTCAAGTCATATTTACATCCAAGAAGTTCATATTACTTTAAATTAATGTGAAAAAATTCCTGCAACATTAAAATCTTTGACATGCATATTAAATTTACTAATTATTGTCGTCACTAAAATAATTAATTCATGGGTGTTAAAGATCTTTGGGACAACAATATGGCATTTCCTCCTAATGAGCAGTATGAGATTTAGTTCGGTCATAATGATGAGGCCATGGCTATAGGCTTTAGATTATCAAATCTTTTGAGCATTTCAGACCTAGACCTAGTCCTTTATAAAGTGGTCTGTATAGTCATTGTGCCCCATGGTAACCCAAATAATGAACTTGATGGGCCTGTGATTTGGGTTATGGCTAGCCTAAAAACCCATAAAAAATCAAACTTCCAACTTTTATTTTAAAAACATTGTTGACTAATTTATTTTTTTTAATGAGATTGTGGTTATTTTTTAAATAATTTTTTATACTTAAATACATGTTAGTAATATTTTTTATTTTAAAAAAATTATTTTTAATATTAGCACATCAAAACGATGCAAAACATATAAAATATATTAAATTTTAATAAAAAATAAAAATTAAAATTTTAAAAACACGATTTGACACGTTCGCAAACGCTGTTCTACCGGATGCAGCCTTGATTTATGGTCACTTTCTGGCCATCTTCTTCTCTGTAAAAATTAAGTTGGATGATGAGTAAAGCACATTTGTCTCTATGAAGATAATACTCCACCTCTCCCACAACCCACGGTTATCTATCTCAACCAATGCCTAGATGATCTTTACCCTTTTGGAACTAACTAGGGAAACAAGTGCAGGTTTGGGATCTGCAGGCACAAATATTTCGAATTACCCTTTTTTTTCATTTATTTAAAGTGCTTTTATTTAATGACCGAATTAATTTCCATTTGAACTTATTTTGGGAAGTTGGTTTATTACATGCATGAATTTAATTATGGAATCTTATGATTTTATTGATAGCATGTGATTGAAATTTTAAGGTACCATGTTTATATCTTTTTGTACATCTTAAACGTGCACGTTGATAGGGGGCTTCTAATTTTTAAGATACATATTTTTTGTGACAGGGAAAGTATAATATTAAATGTTATTTTTTTTTCTTTTTATTGCATCAATTGTTTTTCATCAAAAAAAAAAAAAAAGAGATTGTTAACCCAAAGGTCTCTAAACACCCATGAATTAATTATTTTGATGATACCAATAATTAGTAAAGTTAATATGTTTTTCAAAGATTTAAATGTTGTAAGAATTTTTCCATATTAAATTAAAATAATATAGACTTTCTGAATGCAAACTTTACTTGAAGAT
>Ga0325414_1004081_pt1 | contig 15270 bp, 16 predicted proteins | sample PopdelMetagenome_8_FD_206183 | JGI IMG/M metagenome (GOLD analysis project Ga0325414, IMG submission 206183) | Populus deltoides microbial communities from Bellville, Georgia, United States - Leaf-PdKOR-R3 | ecosystem: Host-associated > Plants > Phyllosphere > Phylloplane/Leaf | place: USA...
TTTTTTTAATTTTTTCAGGTCAACTTCCAGATCAAGTTTGATAGCTATGGAGGTAACTTCTCCATGTTTTAGCTTCTTTTTTCTTTTTCTATTTTTGATAGAATGCATATAAGTGGCATTTCAGTGAGAGAAGCTATTTTAGCTGATGATTTAGGCAATTTCAATGGAGTTGCTGAAAGAGTGAAAAGGAGCTAAAGTGACAATTATTTCATTTCAGGTTTTTTTTTTTTTTTTTTTTTGCCTCTTGCCATAGAGATGCTGTAGAACAACTAATAATAAATCACGAAATATTGCACAAATAACCAAGGGATTAAGTGAAACGTACGTACGTTACGTATGAGAACAACCTCATCCATGATAAGCCAAACTTAAATTTTGATAATTCGTTATGCTGCATGGTAATCGTTGACTTTTGCCGGGAACGTCGGAGGTCAATGAGTGGCACCAGTTGTTTTGGAACTCGTAACATAGTTCTTCTTCTTACAAATAACGTTGTTTAAGAATCCCTCTGGTACTGCCTGCCTTTAATTATGGGTCGGTGTAAATGTGCTCAATTTCAACAAGGATCGAGCAGGCTTGACTCCCGAAAATATCCTGAGGAGGATTAAGCTGTGCCTTCCTTCATGCTTGAGAGGAGGTTTTCAATATTTTGACCATTCTTAATTTATACGGTACTGCGAGCCTTTTTTTTTATTTTTTTAAAAAATTTGCAAATCGTTTTTAGATCTCCATGTTAAAAATGAATTTTAAAAAAATGAAAAAATATTATTTTAATAAATTTTAAAAAAATTACTTTAAAATTAAACAATTTTAACATAACAATATTGAATTGACTCAAAAATATATGCGGCTACTTTTAGCTTATGCTGCGGAGACAATTTGACAATAGAATAACAACATGGATTATTAATTTAATCGGAAATGTCCTTTTAGATTGGTCTTCAAATATTAAATATATTTTTTTATGATGATTTTAAATAAATCTTCCACGCCTGCATCTAATTTAATAAAAAAAATTAAAATTAAAATTAAAATTAAAATGGCTTATACAATGGGTCAAACCTGATTTAATTTATCTAACAAAGAAAAACATCATAATTCTTGTCGAATTGGTTCCTTCCATGTAAAGACAGATTGGTTCAAAGTGTTTTTGCGTTTACAAGATCTTGAAACCTATCTTTGATACAACCACCACCCATTTGGATATCTTCCATGTTCCCATGGCGTTGCCATCATAATGCTGGTGCTGTGGGTAGGTCGTATTTGACTACGACACTTGTGCCATGGATGGCACCATCGGGGAGCTCAGAAATGAAGAGATAAAAATTACAAGCTTGCTGGTGGTGTGGTTATTTCTTCACATGTAACCACTAATTACAAAGGGTTCAGCTTAATCAAGACAAATTTATTTTTTCATTCGCAAAAAAGGGTGTCTAAATATTCTAATCAAAGGCAGGATTCTGAATCAACTAAAATATTGATAATGCAAGTCAAGCAACCAGCTCTGGTCTCCCATGAGCTAGCATTGCTCCACCACCCACAGGAGTGAATTTATATTTACTGCCGATTTAATATGAATAGAGGAGCTTGGATAAATAAATAGAAGGTGAATGAAAATCGGTAGCCATTCCTCCAACTTCAGACAGCACTGATAATGAGAGTGAAAGCTCTAGGTACCTGTGCAATAACTTTATAGCCCAGAAGCCAACTTGCGCTCATCTTCTTAATTTACTATATAGAAAGAGAAATACTAAGGACAACTCCATGGCATCTATCCAGAGCTTTCTCTAAAAAAGCCGGATATACATTCAAGACCCCTGAGCTTAGCTGTTCATCCATTTCCACTCCCCTATTGCCCATACTCCCACAACAGCTTTGTCAGTATCGTTTTATTCACTCTTGAGGGTCAAGTTCAAAAGACCACAATCTATCTTTACATTAAACTCCAACCAAGAATATTAGAGGGGGTATACTAGGATGGTAATGAAGATCCGGTGTGATGTGTGTGACAATGTAGAGGCGACAGTTTTCTGTTGTGCGGATGAAGCTGCTCTCTGCGATGGATGTGATCACAGAGTTCACCATGCAAACAAGTTAGCAAGCAAGCACTCGAGGTTCTCTTTAGTCCATCCTTCTTTCAAAGAATCCCCTCTCTGTGATATCTGTCAGGTACTACCAGCTAGATCCTTCACTTGCTTTTCACTTACTATGATTGTTGAGGTTATAAAATATAGTCTTCGTGGTTATTTTTCTTCAGGAGAGGAGAGCCCTTCTGTTTTGTCAAGAGGATAGGGCAATTCTATGCAGAGAATGTGACCTTCCAATTCACAAAGCTAATGAACATACTCAGAAACACAACAGGTTTTTTCTCACAGGTGTAAGGCTCTCTGCTTCTTCTTCTCTGCACACAGCATCATCGACCTCCACTAATAACTTCGACGCAAACATTAACACTACTAGCAATAGAAACCATCAGCCATACCTAAAGAATTCCAACGAAATCCTCAGCTCTCCTTCAGTTGAGACAGCATCAGCAACAACGGCATATAATTTCGAAGAAAATCATGTTAGTGACAATGGTTCAATTTCAACAAGTAGCATATCTGAGTATTTAGAGACAGTACCAGGCTGGCGCATCGATGATTTTCTTGATCCTTCATTTGCTAGCAATAATGGTTGCAATTAGGTTTGGAGTGCACCCGATTTCTAGAGAGAGAGACCTGTTTTTTTTTTAGGGAGTTGTATTTTTTAAGACTCATCTACACCCTTTTCCCTAACGTAACCCAATTTGATGCAGACTTGTGACCTTTTTTAATTTTGCCATTGCTGGATCAAGATCTTGAAAGCAACAGGAGTTCTTTTTCTACAGAAGATTTAGGCTTCTCGGTCCCTCAAGTTACACCCCACTTCCCTCAACTTCATCGTTATATTCCCCAGCCCGGTTTACCCCGTGGATTTAGTCAGTCAAAAGAAGCAAGCAAAATGAAAGTTAGTTGGGAATTGAGCGAGGATGGTCTTACAGTTCCTCAGATCAGCCCCCGATCTGTTAAGAAATCCAGGCATTTTCATTCACGTTTGTTTGATCAGTTTTTCAACTGTAAAACATCATCTCTCTTTCGTTGTCCTATGCAGTGTTTTTTCAATGGTCGCCCACTTCTTTTCAGTGTTTGATTTGTAGTTTTTCTAAGATTTTGTGATATAATAATAAAATCTTCAGGCATAAATTCAGTGCAGTTCCTTGATTTTTGTGATAGAATAATAATGAAGTTCCGTAATTTTTGTATATTTTAAGATTGCACGGGGGAATGCGGTAGTAATAGATGTTTAAATTATTTTTCATTTTAAAATAATATTTTTTTAAAATTTTTAAAAATTTATTTTTAATATTAATACATAAAAAACACATAAAATAGTTTTAAATAAAAAATAAAATATTATTTGAATGGGTTTACAAACTGTTTCTAACATAGTGTTTAGGAATGTAATAATAATTTCTTTTTAAAATATATTTATGTATTAAAATAATATTTTTTATTTTAAAAAATTATTTTTAATATAATACATTTGATTCAAAAAAATTCAAAAAAAATTCAAAATTTATTCTACCCCGTTTGAAACCAATATCAAACAGCAGCTAAAACAGTAAAGCGCGTGCAAGACGCACAAATTCTTGTTCTCTGTAGCCAGCCAAAGAGGCCGAAGCTGAACACCAATCTAACAACCCCAACCTACAAAATTTTCTGACATAAATTCAGTGAGATACAGATTTACTCAAGGCTACAAATATCATGTAATCCAAGCATATTGAATGTGAATTAAAAATGCAGTGGCATGAATTAAAATATGACACCACCACAGTGAAACTTGAAAATCTCATTGAAACAAGGACTGCAAAGCGCAAACCATTGTAGTTATTTTTTCTTCCACGATTAACGCCAATGGTAACACTCGAGTGTTCTCAGGAAATTTTCATCAAAGCTAATCTTAAGCATACTATGAACAAGTTCTGAATGAATTCAACAGTGAGTGTTAAATCGCTCGGTTCATTAGTTAGCACCTAAAATATCAAGATTCTCGGAGACGAAAACGGAGAATAAAAGATACACAAGGAGGCAGCGTTGCTCAGGTACACAGGGAAGAACACTTTCTCATGGAAGCATACATCGTTTCTATACAGCGTTATAAACCACAACATTCTGCTGCATGTTCAAAAATAACGCAACATCTTGAATGTACTGATTGTTTGTTTACCTTTGATCAAGTCTTATTTTACAGCCCCAAAGAGGGGGTGAGATTCAGAAACAATATATTGATATACCTTTTTGACAATTACATACAGTAAACTAATAAAAGAATTGTACCACCGTTCCACCGATGTAGTGAACAGGTAAACATCCACAAAGCCCTGCAATCGGGGGAAAGGAAACAAACAGAGAGAATATCAATTTATCTCCTTATTTTCACATGAATGACACTAGCAGTAGTCTGCCTTTCCAGATAGCTAGAGAGATTTCTGTTGCATGAGCGAGACTCGTGTAAGTCCAAGGACACAGGATCAGCAGATCCATTCCATGTGGGACCAATAGCCTCTGTCTGTAGGCTAATGATAGCTGGCCTTATCATAAATGCTCTGAACAAGCAGCAGTAAATGCAACCTCTATTTTATTTCGATGGTCCTCAATTTTCCTACGTACGTGTACATGTTCCATAACTACTTGTCCCGCAATACGACAAGGTGGTGTTAAGGAACCTAATTTTGTCCAATAGTCTTAACTTATCAGCAAATTAGAAAAAAAGAAGAAGAAAGAGCAGAACTAGTATACATGACCTTCATTTGGAGGGTGCAAGCTGCAATGTCAAGTAAATGCAAAAAGCCTATCTGCAATCTTTGTGCGACAAATTGGACACTCAGAACATGCAAGCGAACAAGATTTACACACTGCAAAAATAAACCAGCAGCGGTCACAATTGGAGATGATGGGCAGAAAGGTTAGAAACAGTTCAAATGCAGGCAACTTCACTGACTTACAACAAAAATGTCGACAGGGGAGAAGAATTGCTGCTGTTGGTGATTCAAAACATACTTTGCACACATGGGAATTAGCATCTCCATTTCCCAGTTGTTTGAGCTCCTTTTCCTTCATCTCTTGTATCCGCGCCTGCATGCAGAAAAATGCAATCTAGATTCAGGAACAAACATGACATTTATATCCCAGAAGTAGAAGGTAAAAACATGCCTCAAACAGATGTTTATCAAATGACCCCACAAGTTAAACTTTAGAAGGGAGTGAAGAATTATTACAGCAGATGGATACAACAAAACAAAGCAAAACAACAAAAAGACAGAAAAGAAAAGGATCAAACAATTCAGGTTTACCTTCAACCGAACAACTAGGGGCTCTTCCTTGGGAGTTTCATCAACTTGTGATGCATCCAGATCTTCTCTCTCTTTCAGGATGCTATTACGATCAACTTCAACACCATTTGTTTTGGGATCACTAGTGTGATCTATACCATCACTATGCCTTTCATCAGCATTCATCCCAGAGATAGCACTATCCTCTCTCTTTAACTTCGCAACAAGCACCCACATGTTTGCTAAGTCATTTTCCAGAGCCCCTTCCCTTTTTTTTGCCTCTTCACACTTTTTCCTGTATTCATCTTCTATGAATTCCTTTTCAGCCAAGGCTGCCTCCAGTGCCGCTTCGCGTTGTTTTCTTGCCTGCAGTTCCCTTTTCAAATCATCTGGATCAAGATTCCACGACTCAAAGTCATCAGAATGCATTCCTGAAAAATCATTTCCTCTGCCAGAGAACCGCCCCTTCCTCCCATGTCTTACGCCATCATTAAACTTGCGGTTAACTCCATTAACTGATTGCATGCCAGCACCTCTAGAATGCACAGATTCTCGAGCAGCCAGCAATTCTTTTTCCAATTTTGCATTCTGTAATGAGAGCTTTGTCACTTCACCAGCTAAATTTTTCAGCTCAACTGCTGCAGCAGAGGCCAGTTCCTTTGCATAAGAAGCTTCTTCGGACAATTTCTGATTTTGCACCCGCAATCCACTATTCTCCTCTGAAATCTGAACCTGTCCAATCTTTAGCTTTTCGTTCTCAATCTCCTGCTCAGATAAAAACAAAAGCATGTTTCTTAGCTGTAAGTAAAAACTTGGAATTACTTTGTTAGAAGTTAGAACTACCAGCTGGTATCAGCTTTTTGCTTATGTTTTTGACACTATAGAACAGTAATAATCCTATTTCCATATGAGATGTTTGAACCAAAACCCCTAGTTCAACTAGAAATAAAAACAATGACCACAACCAAAATAGAGTTATTTTCAATAAGCCCGTCCAAGATTTATTAAGTTGTAGTATATTGGTGATCACCTGGGACTGAACTTTCTTTTTCAATTCATCCACATATTCTTCAGACATGTTGTGTTCAGAGTTTACTGATGCTTTATCACCAGAGAGTGAAGCCAACCGATGCTCTAGGAGAGTCACCTTGTCTTGCAATTCTTTGTTCTCGGAACACTGCCAATAATCGCCACATGCAGAAATAACAGCTTTAAAACAAAGTAAACCAGGGGACAAACAAAAAGTACTAGCATTCCAAGCTGATGAAAAGGTTAACACATCAAGGAGATGCTGAACATCAATTACAGTGGCAGGATGAAAGAAAATGAAAAGATAAAAAAAAGAGGAAAAATGAGATGGGGAGTGGTAGTCAAACCTTATTCTGAAGCTGTTCTTGGAGAATACGGTTGTCAGCTGATTTTATCTGCAAACAAATCAAAATCATTTCATTGGAAGGAAAATTACAATCTATGCAAGTTGGAGCACCATTCCAACCACTAGAGATCATTGAAACTAATATACAATTGGAGACATACTTTGTGAATTGGTTCCTCGGGATATTTACTAGTCTTAAGACAAAGGCATATGGGAGTTCCATTATAAAAGGATTCCTCTTTCTACCAAAAAAACAGAAAATAAAAATAAAAATTACACTGCAGATTGTGAAGTTGAGAGATTCTCAGAATGATATTATGGATCTGAATTTTTCTGAATGGCATACTTGCCAAGGAACCAATTATTGTTTACCTAAGGATACACAAGTGCCTGCCTCCATTTGGTTTTAATGTGACACTAGAATGATAGTTGAACACACAAGCCTTGATAAAATTTCAACAGTATTGTGATATGAAGTGCTCACCTCCAGCTCGAAAGCCTTTTCATTACATTGGGTCATCAATCTCATTACTGTCTGTTGCAGCACAATTGCAATCAAAATAATCGAGCTATTATTATCTGAAAAGTAGATAAAATGAAAGAATACAAGAGAGAAGAAGAAAAAAACAGGAAAAGTAGAAGAAAGTGAAACAACCTGCTGCATATCAACCAATGAGGCATTAGCAATTGAAGCCTCACCACTCTCAATAATGCGCTGTTCTAAGACTCTCATTTGCCTCTTCTTTTCCTGGATCTCTCGCTCCAAGTTCTGGATCTATGGTTGAAAAACAGAGCTTTAGGCAAAACTATGAACACTCACATAGCCTCTATTCAGGTATATATTACTGCCATATTGGACATGTTGGATTATAAAAATTAAGGCATTCCACAATGGAAAACTTCTGTTTTCTGATCTGTTAATTAATATAACAATCGATTATTCGCAGTGAAAAACAGAAAGGAAGCAGGGGGGGGAGGGTGTTTTTCCCAGCTACTGCCTTTTATAATATGCAAAAGAAGAACATGAATCATTTAGTATGTGATAAGCATCAAACACATAAAATTTAAAATCACAGCAGCCACATTATCTCAAATTGGCTCCAGCACCACTGATTGATGAGGGGTCTACAACAATGCTAACTTGCAATCTATTTGATATGTTGAATAGAGTATCATCATAGCCTTGCATCTCATTTTGAAGTTACATTTTAAACACAAGCAACCATAAAATTTTGCAAGAGAAGAGAAGCATACTTGAGTTTTTGAGCTATCAGGATCATTTACAGAATGCTCCACCAGGCGCTTCAGGGTACTAGTGCTGAATGCAATCTCTCCAGCAAGCATCTTAACCTGCTCCACAAGAAGGTCCATCTGGTCTTGGGTCATCCCGCCCTAGAAATAACACATTTCTGTCAAGTTAACAATTCTTCAGAAAACCTGTAACTAATAAAAATATGAAAATTTTGGCCTGGTCACCCAAAGGAAAGATTACCACCAGAACATAAGGCATAAAAATGTTAGATTGACATGGCATTTGTGGTATGAATGTGCTAATCAGCAAAAGGGAGACTTGGGTTTTTCCGATTCAATAATAAAAGGAGATGGAAGCAAAAAAATAGAGAAAATCTGACAAATCCAAGAACCTGAGGGTCCAGTATGAGAAAGAGAGGGAGAGTGGAGTGAATTTTGGATTCTTTCTTAAGGGAAAATTTACTTGGTATTATATCCTAGGGGGTGAGCACCGGGGAGAAATATAACTTACTGGTGCCAGTTTTGAAGTACCCATAAGTTCGTATGATTGAGTCGATTCAGTAACAGTACTGCTAGCTGGTGAGAGTTCTTCATTCCACATACTGGAAGATCTTCGATGTTTAAATTCGTAAGTTAGATCCGATGCTATCAAAGAAGCAGAAGATGGAGAGTCCTTTTGATTCTCATTTTCTGCAAATAAAGCACCTTCTCGCAAAACATCCGATTTCTGACAAAAAAAAATGAAACTTAAAATCAAACTTCAATTTTCCAAATGGAAAAATAAGAAAAAGAATGCAGTCCAAAAGGAAATTTAGTAAAACTAAACAAAGGGTGTATATTATGGAAAGAAACCATTGCAAAGCCAAAAAACACTACAAGACAGATCAGTTGTGGGGCATTAGAATAATAAGGGGGAGCCTTTTTGGAGAATTCGAGCATTTACAATATAAGAAAGTACAGAATGACAATAAAAGGTATTAAGAAAACACGGAATCACTTTACAAATTTTAAAACTAAACATTACCCAAAGATTGTCCAGATTCACATTACAACTATTACATTCCACTAATACAACCATAGCTCAAACCCCAGGAACTGCAGTTTAACTTATAAGCCAGAAAGGATGTCATTCATATTTAAATATTCAAATTCCAGGGCCAGTTTGGAATTAGGTAATAACAAAAGTTAGCAGACCATGCTTTTGTGTGCAAAACAGATGGGAAAAGAACTCACATCATCCACCCCAAAAGAATGACTCGGCTGGTGACTTGGAACATCAGTCAATCCAGGAATCGTATTCTTTGTAGAGACAAGTATGAGTTTAGTTAGCCTCTGAATCCTACTCATTAGAGCAGCCTTGGCTTCCTCTTCTTCCTCAAGCCTTGATTGCATCTTCACCTGACCTTCCTCCAGCTATTCAATGGAAAACAAAGAATGGTTTGTCAGTGGCAATAAAACCATAAAATGAAAACAGCACAACAATATTCAAAAGAAGAAAACAAGAAAAAATTTCAAAACCTTTTGCCTTAAGCTCAGAATCTCCTCATGGCTAACACCAGCAAGCATCCCCTGTCTTAATTGATCAAGTTCCTGCTTGAGGCTTGAGATTTCTTTCTGATATTTCTTGATCAAAGATTTCTCATCAATAATCTGGAAGTTAAATCATTTCAAAATCAGGTTAAGTCACCTTTTAGATTTAATTAAACTATATTGTTGTTGATGAATAATATCATGAGCTAAGTTCATATTGTACCTTATTGCGTGAAGCATATATTTCAACCCGCTTTGCCCTGCTAGCAAACTTCAATGTATTATGAGTTTCTTCCATGTTACTTGATGCAGGAGTGACGGTACAAATAAGCTGTGCATTGGTTTAGGCAAGAAAGAATGTATAAGAGGCATTGGAATTTGGCTAGGAGTAATTGACTATGTATAGTCAGTCACTTGTAAAACCTTTACTCCATAATCGAAAAGACAGAAAGGGAATGAGAATGTGAAAATTAAACGTTTCTAGAAGATTATACACAATTCAATACGCAACAGCACAATGGATCATTCAATGATCTTGTATGTTCAGTGAATTACATGATCTTCAACGACAAAGTAAAGTTTTGTAAATGTTGACCACAAATAGCATGATTTTTATATCTCAAACTCACCGAAACATGCCCATGCCCACTCAACGAAGACTGCAAAAGGCGTGTAAGTTTGGAATCTCGATATGGAACATGAGATGCCCTTCCTTCGCTCAGCTTTCCAATCACCTTTAAAAAGGAACCACATAGTCAGCTACAGACATTGAAATGATATGGCCATGTACATCTAAACATTCAGAAGCTTAAAAGTCTCATCATCCTCTTAATGAAGAAAGTGAGTAGTTGCACTTTAAGTGTCAACAGACTCAGCACGCACACAGAGGAGCATTGTGAGTTCATTCATTGACTCATGTTTGAGATAAACTTAATGTCCCAAAAACACTTTCTACCATCCTCGAGTTGGTCTCATAAATCATCAGATAATCAACCACATTTTATGCAATTATTGTGTGTATCTGAAGGTTTTGACTTGTTTATTCTGCAAGCAGTTTCTGGTAGAAAAATACAAATAAAATGAAAAACATGGTAGATGATTGCATATAAAATTACAGGTGCATACAGTTCCAAGAGTTAGAAGACTTTTGTTTATGTAAGATCCTTCCTTTCTCCTTATTCCAGTTGTTTCAGTTTTGGAACTCTCAGATCCAGCTAGATCAATCAGATTCTACAAAGTGACATAAAAGAGAAGAGTATGAGCCATGCAGCTAAGAAGAATCAATATTTTTTTTCTGATAGTATCAATTCAATGCAACATACAAGTTGAGAGAAAATCACTCCGTCATATTCATCTCCGTGAGCACTACTTTCTATCATCTGCAAATGCATAGGCATATTAGTGAATTATATAAAAAAAACAATCTTCTGTGAAATAAGGCACAGCATCAGAGTAACTAAGGTCGAAATGACAAGAATGTGAAGTAGATGATGCACCAATTGAGGTGGTGAGGGCTAAGATATGACTACTTCCGACCAATAGTTTGATATATATACTCCGTAAAAATGTATAAAAAATGCTACCTATTATCAGAATGCTCAATTTCATCAGCTTATGGACTATTTACCAGAGTGAATATGGTGTGACTTCGGCTGCTGAACAGATTAAAATTATTTGAACCAACATGGCGATGTTCTGCAATACCAAATACCAATCAAAAACATAGGAGCAAGCTTGCATGAAACACACAGGAAAATATCAAATAGGTATACATATACAGGGTACCTTCTCCAGCAGCAATGAAAGAAAGTGCATGCCCAGGAGATAAAACCACTTCTTCCTTTATACCCTCAACATAGGTGCCCTGGAAAACTTAGTACAAGTATTTATAAACCAATATATTAGATCCATTAAATAATAATTTTTTTCATGGTAAGAAAGTTCGCGCTACAAAGCTTTTTAAGCAAATCCATAAAAGCTAAGCACAACACCTGTGCATCTTCCCTGACACGCAAATTTTGACCTGTTGGGTCAAGCAAGTCATTTATCACCTGATATCAGAAGCATAAGTCAAAGCATAAATCAGACAACTTTCACTAAGATGGCGATAATAGTTTCAGCTTGTTGTGGGTACACTCAAGTGCTGTTTCTCAAATTTATAGTATAGTGACACTAACCTCATTGTAAATTTCAAGATAGGACACTCGTAGTAGGAACTCTCTTCCTGGAGTCTGAAGTGAGAAAGCAGTGTCATCCATACTTGATCAAGAGGTAGATAATTGAAAAGATTGAATATAGGGGAAAAACAACAAACAAATTAGGTTTACAATAATACCTATCTATAATGACAGTGTTAACCGCCCACATGCATGCACACACATTCAGATGCTTGGATGATAAAAGCCAAGCAATACACAGTTAAACAGCAATGCAGAGAATATATTGAGGAGAGAATATTTTTGAAATACTTACATCTTGGATGCTACTGAAAACATCCTTTATGGCAAGTGGTATAATACCAGGAGAATTTTGGTCTCCCTGCATTTATGATTATGAAAAACAAGTCAAAAACAACAGTGCTGAAAACTTGTTAGCAATAACGAACTAAAACAAGTAAAGCTAGCCAGAAGAAAAGGAAAACATAAACATAGACATGTTTACACATGTGCCAAATAATACAGAACATAAGAATCAACTTCAGTGATAAATTACAGTGCAGGATGAAACTGCCATGTCTCTGAAAATACTTCAGTAATGTGATCCTAATTCCTAGATATAACAAGATGGATAAACATGTTTGAGCATCAAATGAAGTTATAGATATGGCTATAAGAGAAAGAGGGAAACCATGGGAGAACTTGTGGAAGCAACAACTGAGAGTATTTGTATTCCATACGAAGGGAACTTTAAAATGAACAACACCTTTCAGTTTCCTCAGTAATACTCCTCAACAGATCATCAAATCATTGCACTTTGAGCGTTCTATATGGTTATAGCTTTTGCAAATTACAAAGTAAGATCTAGTAGAGTGAGGAGTTGCAGGATACAAAAAAGTAGTCATCAATAAAATGGATCACCATAGACTTCTCCAGCAATAAATGCTCTTCTGATGCAAACAAAATATCAGCAAAGAACTTTGCCTGTACTACCATAAACAATCACTATAGCTTAATTAATAACTTGTGATTTTAAATAAGGGTAATCTTGACAATTTCAATTATTCATAACTACAATCATAATCAGCTTTTACTATCCTGGGAGATTTGGAGTAAATCTCCTAACAAAAACTGCACCAAGGTAAAGTTACAGGGAGGAACTAATCTTACATGCATAGTATGTGTCTTTCCACTACTAGTAACACCATATGCAAAAACAGTTCCTGCATTGTCAGAGAAAAACTCGAAATTAATGAACATTAATTAATCAACCACAACTACTAGAATAAACAAATGCTACTTGATTGTCAATAAAAATCCGAATCTCGATCAATACCATACCATTAACACCTTCCATTGCAGCCTTGACCACAGGTTTTGCGGCAACCTCATACACCTCTTGAGAGGCCGTGTGCGGTCCAAACACCTTATCTGCCAATACAAATCAATTCGCATTTACATTTACATTTACATTTACATTTACATTAACTCAATTAATTAAGAAATTCAAATTCAATAATTGATTACCAAATGCATAAGCAGTAGCTGGATTATACTCGTTCCTAACAATCTTATCTCCATCCGCGGACCATGCTATTTCATCTCCTCTCTGGAACTCCCTTTCACTGCATCCAAACACATCCCAATCAAGATACTTAACCCTGGAAAATTCAAATTACAAAACCGATTCAAGATCTGATCTGGTGCCCTAAGATCTACCATTACCTCAACGGTCTAAACCGAATCGTAACCGAAATACTATCACCACCATTCCTCGGTTGATCAATTGGTTCAGCAATCAACTCCTCCGACCCGAACCCGACCGGATTCAGACTACCACCATAAGCACCGACGCCATTTGAGAGGCCGTAGTGCATTGAATCAGACCGATCTCGACTCGGCGTCACGGATCGCGAACCGAAAAATGAAGAAGCAGAAGTCGAGCACGAACGTGGCATTAGCCTGTTATTATAAGATGTTGTTGAAGAAGCTGAAGAGTATGGACTTGACGGTTTTCGATACGAGAATGGAGAGCTGCTTCTCGCTCTGGAAGATGACGCCATTCCGGGGGGGGGGGGGATAAAATAAAAATGTATGTTCAGTTCAGTTTAAGTGGAGTTGAGTTGAGTTGAGTCGAGTTGACTCAGTGAGTCATCGAGGGGAAGATGACTCGGTGGAGGAAGTGTAGAGAGAGAGAGAGAGAGAGAGGAAATATAGAGGGTGAGTAGGTGAGGTCACATGGTATCTGCTGCAAAAAAAGTGAGCAACATTGCGTGAGTGGTCTTTTTTTTCAATGGATTTGATACTTTAAGTAAGTGAAGAAGGAGGAGAGAGGAGTGAAAGTAGAGAAGCAACAGAGAGAAACTGTTCCTTCTACTTGAAGACAAAGAGTTGCAGAGCAGAGGGGGAGAGGGAGGAGTTGATTTTGATTTCTATAATAGACTGCTGTGAGTTTGGGAGAGAGGGAGAGAGATTGAGAACGATAGGTTTCTGTATTTTAAATTTTTTTTGAAATTTTCGTTGTGTGTTTTTGAGGGTTTGGTGACATTTTACGTCCTTGTAGTGTGTCTTTCTGTCACATTGGGCCTGCATTTAAATCCTCTGCAATCAGAGACTTTAAAAAAATTATTCTACTTGATTGTTTTTTTATTTTAAAAGTATTTTTAAATAAATAATTTAAAAAATTATTTTTTTATTTTAAATTATTTTTTTATGTTTTTATATATTTTAATATAATAATATATAAAAAATTGAAATAAAAAATATTATTTAAATATATCTTAAAATAAAAAATAATTCAAAAAACAATTATTATCCCAATACAAAATAGATTTTTAATAATTCAAATATATATCCTGATTAATTTTTAAAATCGATCCATTTTTGTTTACATCTATGACACGTTACAAGCCTGGATCATTTTATTTATTTGATTTTTTTTCTCTTTTTATATAGATCCAAAATTGAGAATGCTAGCATGTAAATCAAATTTACTAGTTGCGTCAATAATATCTTAATTGAAGAAATACGGCTTTAAATTTGCGATTATGTACGTCTTTTCATGTGATTATTCAATTTTTTCTCGCTTTTATTTGTTCAAGATTTAGCAATTCATCTAAAAAATTGATGAGATTGAGGTTATTTTTTAAATTTTGTTTCATTTAAAAATATATTAAAATAATATTTTTTTTTATTTTTAAAAAATTATTTTTAATATCAGTACATTAAAATTATATAAAAATAAAAAAAAATAAAGTAAATAAAAAAATTTCAAATTCTTTTAAAAATACTTTTAAAATGCAAAGAAAAACAGATTTGAAAATTTTATCATTATATTTTATGGTATTAATCAAATCATTGTAAGGTAGATTCGTAATTCCATTTTTTTTACATGAGGGAGTATTTTTAAAAACTAATAAAAATACAGGATGAAGGATAAAATTAAATACAGCTATCAAATGTTAAATCCAAATGTACTGATAGCAAACCTACCTATAATCTTAATAATTGATTTAAACATTGTGAAATGACAAACAATGACTGATTATTGGTTTTGTTATATCATCAGTCAATAAATAGACATGGACCTCATTCTAATATTA
>Ga0325414_1004082_pt1 | contig 15268 bp, 14 predicted proteins | sample PopdelMetagenome_8_FD_206183 | JGI IMG/M metagenome (GOLD analysis project Ga0325414, IMG submission 206183) | Populus deltoides microbial communities from Bellville, Georgia, United States - Leaf-PdKOR-R3 | ecosystem: Host-associated > Plants > Phyllosphere > Phylloplane/Leaf | place: USA...
TTAGCCTTGCATAACTATTGAACAACTACTTCTAAAGAATGAAAAGAGCATGATTTTTGGGTTTGTAGAGGAGAGAATTTGTGTTTATTCTCTGCTGGCTGCTGCCTCCTTCTGCTCTCCCTCTTTTCTGCTGGCTCTGCCTCCTTCTCTCTTTCTTTTTATATGCTAAGAAACCCTAGTCTCTATTTTACAAAATAGTCCTTCCTTGAGTTGGCAGTTTACATTTAAATACTTCAATAACTATTTTTCCTAAAAGGAGAAATAGCTTTGCATAAAATCTTCAAGCTCTGACTTAGAGGAGCTAAGTTGCTGATATAAAAACTTGGATGTCGGTTTAGATGCTTCAGAATGTAATTTGGACTTGTTTCTTCACGAAACCTGTTTGCTGGCAGAATTCAGTTGTCATCTTTGAAAAATCATATCTCCCTCATATGACATTGTTTTTGGATGACATTTGGAGCGTTGATAGGTCTTTAAGTCAGGAATCCACGCAAATTGAGTTTGCATTAATTGGACTTCTGTAACTCCAGATATTAAATTTTGAATGTCCAAAGGTCAACACTGGCAGAATGCGAGATTTGACTTTGCAGGATGTGATTTCAATGATCTTTCTCTTTTTATTTTTCTTGCATTACATTTCCAGAAAGGTATGGATGTTAGCTTTTTAGTGCCACTAGAATCACTTTATTTCGATCTCTAGAACTCACGCTCTGCACAAAACATTGACTGAACATCAAATCTGCCAATTACCTCCAATTTACTCCCTTTTGCATCTTTCATCCAAAAGTGCCTTCAAAACATAAAACAAAGAATATCAAGGCATTTTATATATAAAACATGGACAAAACATTAGGTTGATGTGGGTGAAACTATCAAATAATATGGTTTCATCAATCACCGTCGCTTCTTGCCGCCGAATCACAGGTACAGAAAGAACAGGAAGGATTTCTATGTTGGCAGAGTTGAAAAGGATGTTGCACCCCCGCGTTTTTCCAGTGAAGAATTGTTTGATGTTGTTTCAGAGTACGGTAACATTGTGTTTGGTCTCTAATAAGGTAAGCAGAAGTTTCCTGGTTTTGGTTTGACCCATAACTGGGTGAAGCGAAGTATATTTTGGGAGCTTCCTTATTGGAAGACCAATCTTCTCCGTCATAACGTCATGTATATTGAAAAGAACGTGTTTGAGAACATTTTCAACACCGTCATGGATGTGAAGGGGAAGACAAAGGACAACATCAAGGCTAGATTGGATAGCGTTGTTCTGTAACTGTAAAAATATGGAGTTGGTATGTGATGGGTCACGGGTCACAAAACCAAGAACAAGCTTCGTGTTAGAGAAAAACTCACAACTACTAGTCTACAAATGGCTTAAGAGTCTGCGTTTCCCCGATGGACATGCCTCAAACATATTAAGGCTAGTTAATACCGAGGAATGCAGATTATATGGAATGAAGAGTCATGACTGCCATGTGTTTATGCAAACACTCATCCCATTAGCTTTTCGTGATTTGTTGCCAAAGGGGATATGGGATGCACTAACGGAGATCAGTTATTTTTTTCGAGATATACGCTCCAGCAAGTTGAATGTTGATCACATTGAGAGGCTTGAAATGAATATCATGGAGACAATATGCAAACTTGAAATGATATTCCCTCCATCATTTTTTAACTCAATGGAGCATTTATCCGTACATTTACCGTTTGAGGTAAAAGTTGGAGGACCGGTCCAATACAGATGGATGTATCCATTCGAGATGTTAGATATTACAGTTGCTATGTAATTCATAATTAAATGTTTTTTATATTTTTTATTTATAATTTTTGATTATATATATATATATATATATATATATATATATATGCAGGTACTTGTTCAATCTTAAAAAAAAAAGGTTAAGAACAAGGCGCATGTTGAGGCGTCAATATGTGAGGCCTATATTGTTGAGGAGATCTCAACATTTATCTCATACTATTTCGAACCTTATTTGAGAACGAGGATCAACCGTGTTCCACGACATGATGATGGTGGTGAAGTGCCTTCAAGTGGGAACTTGTCAATATTCTCTAATCCTGGACGACCCACATCTAAAAATGTCGTGAGGGGAAGATATTTGTCTGAAATAGAGTTTATAGAAGCACACAATTATATCTTATTTAACTGTGATGAGCTGAGACCTTTTATTAAGTAAGTAGATGTTCGACATAAACTTTGTCAAAAGTGTACTATTTATGTTTTGTGATACCATAAACTCATATAATTTGAAACAACCTTGCAGGTAACATTGACGATACTTACTGTCCAATAACTCACAGCTGACCGAATCCCAGATCTTTCAATTACAAGATGAACAATTTGCCATATGGTTTAGAACACATGTAAGTCCTATCACAAACTCATAATCTCTTGCAATGTAATTCACTGTACGTAAATATATATTACATAATATCCGTTTATTGATTGTTGTTATATTTAATATACAAGGTTTATCAAATGGGAGTTGGTGCTGCTATTTACTGTCTTTACTAAGCCTGGGCCCTGAAAGAAAAGTCAAGTGCTATAACGGGTATTTTGTCAATAGATATATCTTTCATACTGAAGAATATAGGCATGGAAGAAAGACATACAACATCAATGTTTGTATTAAGGAATCGACTTCTAGTGAGTTTGAAGTTGACTACTACAGTGGATTGGAAAAGGTCTTTAAACTGCAATATCATAGCGAGCAAAATAGAGTGTTTTTATTCAAATGCTATTGGTATGACACAACTGACAGAGGAATCAGAGTAGATCCTCACTATGATCTCGTTGATATCAACTCAAAAGCTAGACACCACAACGTAAACGACGTCTTTGTTTTCGCAAAGCAATGCCAACAAGTTTATTACACATACACCCCTTCCTTTAGAAAGGACAGATCAAGAGTTGATTGGTTATCCGTTTTAAAAACAAAACCCAGGGGTCATGTCGAGGTTGTTCAGGATGAGAACGAAGACACAAGTGTGATAAATGAAGTCTTTCAAGCTAGTGAGTTGGTTGAACCATATCGAGTTGCTCCTTCGATTGACTAAGAAGAAAATTCAAATTTTCATGTTTTCGACGATAGTCTTGTTGATGTTGACGCAAAGGAGTTGAATGTCGTTTTTAGCTCTACTAGTGCAGTATAGAATGTTGATAAAGAAGATGATAACCACATTGAAGAGCTCTACTAGTGCAGTACAATTGGTTGAACCATTTCATTTTTTCTCTTGGCTCTCATCTCTATTTCTTCTCCTCTCCGTTTGAGTTTAATTTTTGGAAGAGTTTTGATTGTTTTGGTGTTAGTTTTCAACATATTAAAAGGTATGTAATGGTTTTTCTTTATCTTTGTATTTTTTTATTTTAATTATCATTCTTTTTTTGGTGTTCTTTGTTTTGTATATTGTTTATAGATAAAATCTAAAAATCAACACACTATTAAGGTAAGCATTTTTTATTCCAAAATTTGTTTTGAATTAATGTATTCTTTTTTTAGTTTTATGTATTGTTTGTTTTGTATTTAGGATGTTTTGTTTAGTGTTATTGAAATATAGAATTAAATTTAATTAGTTTATATTAATTTTAGGATATTATTGTTTGTATTGGAATAATTGTTATTGTTGAATTTATGTTATAAATGTGAATTGAAATATAGAATTAAATTTAATTAGTTTATATTAATTTTAGGATATTATTATTTGTATTGGAATAATTGTTATTGTTGAATTTATGTTATAAATGTGAATTGATATATAGAATTAAATTTAATTAGTTTATATTAATTTTAGGATATTATTGTTTGTATTGGAATAATTGTTATTGTTGAATTTATGTTATAAATGTGAATTGATATATAGAATTAAATTTAATTAGTTTATATTAATTTTAGGATATTATTGTTTGTATTTTAGGATATTAGTTATGTTGTTTCTTATTTTGATTAATTTTAATTGTTATTTATAAATTCGTATTAATGGTATTTGAAAATATATAGACGTTGAATTTCTATAGATGTTAGGTTGTATATATTTGATTTTGCAATATTTGTGTAATTATCAATATTTGTAGGTATGAAAACTGTGGGTAGTCTCTACTATAAGGAAGGTGCTGTCAAATTTTTTTTAATGATTGAATTGATATAGATATTAGGTTGTATATATGATGTTGATGGAGATTATATGGATTGTGGTTATTGTAAAGATTGCAGGTTTGAAAACTGTGGGTAGTCTCCAATATAGGGGAGGTGTTGCCGAATTTTTATTAATGATTGAATTCCTAATGATATTAGGTTATATATATGATGTTGATGGAGATTATATGGATTGTGGTTATTGTAAAGATTGCAGGTTTGAAAACTGTGGGTAGACTCCAATATAGGGGAGGTGCAGCCGAATTTTTATTAATGATTGAATTCCTAATGATATCAGGTTGTATATATGATGTTGATGGAGATTATATGGATTGTGGTTATTGTAAATATTACAGGTTTGAAAACTATGGGTAGTCTCTAGTATAGGGGAGGTGCTGCTAATTTTTTTTTTTAAACAATCAAAGTTAATTTATGTAATAATTCATATACATTTGTGTAGATGCGTCGAATGAAATCTAGAGGACGTGGTCAGCAGACGGTTGCACATAGTTCTTCTAGCAGCGAGGAGGACATCTCCTTAGATGCTGATCACGACGATGCATCTGCGCCACCGTGTGATGCTTCCTCTTCTACCGTGATTTCACAGCGCAGAAGCGGTGCGCCTTCATAGCGATGTCAATTCACCCGCAAGTACCAGGAACAATGGAAGGATGACCTTTCAATGTAAGTTTGTTTAGGTTTTAGTTTTTTTTTAATACTTATAATATAATTTATGAACAACTAATTAATTTTTTATTATTTAATTTCAGGTTCACAAACATTGAGGCTGCCTGGACTATTACATTGGCATTGAAATCGTCGATGGAGATTCTATTGTTTCAATGTTGTCAGGTCTCCAAACATCCTGAGTGGAGACCTAATATCGATGCTTGGTTTCGGCGATTTCAGGTAGGTGTTAATTTTTAATTTCTAGTTTATTTTTAATAAATAATTTTTGTAATTTTATATCTTGTACTATTTTTATTTTCAATGAATTATTTATATATATAGAATAAATTTGAGTGGGATAGCGTGGACAACAATGTTGTTAGGAGAGTATGGGAGAATCACGCGGCAACAATGTCTTTTCTAAGATTGACATCCCTCTGCCACTCAAGCTTGTCTACCAGCATCTGTCAAATTCTAGACTTGTTGCCTCGACTCCATTAAATCAGATGCAACCACTGTTTTCTAGGTGGTATAATCCAAACGAGATGTTCATATCGTTGTGGGTACCTCGACCATTTCAATTGAATAGTTGCAAGAATTTCAAGAATCGAGACCGGATGATGGTGAGCAAGAAACGAGTTGAGTTTGTGAAAGATGATGTCATCGGCCATATTGTCATCAGAACATCCTCAGATTGAGAAAAGATCGAAAGTGCTTGGCAAAGCATAAATATTGCCAGAAAAGCTGATCCAAGAATGGTACTAAATTGTCAATCATTCAGTTGTGGATTGTTGCCATTGTGCATTTTGTTTTGGGGTCACATCTCATCCTTGAACGAAACATGTCTTTCTTTTGGCTTCCTGTTGTTTTGAAATCAAGAGATGCTTATTTCAAAGGGTATTTTGACGAAATATTTTGATCAAACTTCAACATGCAAAATTAAGGCTAGTTAATCCTAAAAGATTAAAAGTATTTTGATTGTAGAAATGACTCGATGCTTGTTAAAATGGCAAGATAAAAAAATATGAGATGACCAAATAAATTCTGAGCTCACACGGGAAACTGAACTACCCACAATGTAGCTAAATTTTAGCAGTATGCATAATGACATGTAGTGGATTCGGTAGTTGTGGACTTGTGAATCATGATTCTTACAAGTCTAAATCATTACACTGGGTGAGGTCAAAATTTATCGGTTCTAACTGACCTTGCTTGAAATGAGAAAAGGCCATCTTTGTTCATCCTTTCACTTTCTAAAGATATGTATCCCTTGCAATCCCTATTTGAGCCTGATAGAATATTTCTTTTCAAAAGAAACCCTGACTAGGATCATACCCCACACTGGGGGCAAATAAAAGATTTTTGTTAGTAAAGATGAAGACAATGTTAGAATCAATAAATAAGAGGAAGGCTAAGAACAAAAGTCCAACGGTTGGGAAGAGTCTAAAAGAAAAAGATATAGACTAAAGGCATGTAAGAAAACTTTGAGGAAGGCTATAAAAAAAATAAGAGAGTGGAAATTGCCAACACTTAAAGGCAAGTCAAAGATTAAGGAAGGAGAACGCCTATCAAGTCTAGAAAGAGCAAAAGAGGTTTCAATTAAGAAAAGACACAGCATACGCCAAAAGTCAATGCCAGAAAAAATATTGAGTTACAAACATTGTCTTTTGGTATCAATGATAAAGCCTCTAATGATTAGATTGATTATTCATCAAGGAAGAAGTTGGATTTGCTTTATGACCTAGGTTAAAAGAATTCTGATATTTGAGGTTAACAAGGTTATATGTCACTTTCCCTACAAAGACAACAAGAGAAAGACAATTGATGAATAGTTGATGTTGATCCTAAGTCTTTGAAACCCTCAAACACCTTTTTGAGCTTGTGAAGTTCCTTTCTTTCATAGCTATGGACCATAGCTTGCATTACGTGCTTTTAAAAGCCCTTTTCGATCAAGTAAGCAATCTGAACCGATAAATGACGCTCTCAAAATTGGAAGAGCTTTTCTATAAGGGTCGTGACTTCATGAATTAAGCTACTGGTTATCATGCATGTTGATAAAATAGATGCTAAGAAAAGAAACAACCTTTCTTGATAAAGCCTGAGCATCTTGTTTTTGAAATTCACAAAAATATCACATCATCACAGACCATCAAAAGATATACTCAAAATCAGAGTTTAAAATGGATACAAAGAACCATGAAAAAAAAAAGAAGCCATTTTTATCTTGCAACGGGTCAATTTCTATTTTCAAAATACAAGACAATGAAAAGATTACCTATTTTGAATGACGTGTGTTGGGTCTTTGATCAGAAAGCTGGATTTTCAAAAGATCTTTTCCAAAACTGATATCTCTCTGATTTCATTTCAACGATTAGACTTGAATAGACATGACCTTTGAAATATAAGATTTGATTCCAGAACAAGGAAGATTGTCGAACAAAGAAGAACATCGGTTGAGTCTGCGAAATCTTTGACATGAAATGACATCAACTTTTCTCAACACTCCTTCAAAATTTGAGATACCTTGGGGCAATACAATGGAACTTGAAAAGGAAAAACAATCAGTATTCAGATTAGCTGGGGGGCAAAGAAAGATGACTCAATAAAGAATCAGTGAACGGAGGACAATATGGTTCAAAGAAAGATAATCAATGAACGAGCACATTCAGATCACACCAGGGGCAATATTGTTTAAAAACATTCCATGATCTAGTGAACTCCAATAGCAATTGAAAACAACGCTGTACTTGAGGGACAACCTCGTATCTTCATCTTGGGGTTACCCTCTGAAACATGGCTATGACTCCTAACAGATGTTATCATATGAGTGCATTTGAATGAACATTGAAAGAATGCACACCATCAAGACTGACTGTGAGACCATCTGTTTTGAAGATCAAAAGCGCACTTCACGGTATGAATATGGGTGATAAATTAGACATCATTGATGAGGCTAATACATTTCTTTTCACAATCTGATTCAACAAGATAAGAGGAATCCATTAAAAAGAACACTGAGCATACAACAAAGAGCTTTTTACTACAAGCTATGAGATGCATGTCTAGATGACTTGGCAGTTCCAAGAAGGCTGGTGATAACATATACTTAAAGAGTATTGTTTCAACTTGAGGCAAGTTCATGACTGATTGACAATCTTGATGGGTGTTGGCATGATGCGCACAATCAATAAGAGAATAATTCTCAAGATAATCCAGAAGATGAATGATCAATTAAGCTCATTCATAATGAATGAAGCAACACCACACTTGAGGGCACAGTCATGCTTGATAAACAACGAGAGGAGTAATCATCATGGACATCCCAAGATAGGCACAACACTTACAGCTGAGTGGGTGGCTAGCACACGAATAAGCTAGTAAATCAGAAGGACAAAGAAGGCTTTGGAATGCAAACAAATGTACCAAATCAGGTAAGAATGCATGCATGTCATCTAACCTCAAAACATTGCACAATTGTCTTTGAATTGTTACAGGAAAAATTCTCAATGAGGTCCAGCAAGATTGTGGAAAAAGAAAGAAGCATTGCATTAATGATAACAAAGAATCGATTTTGATAATGGAATAAAAAGAAGATGAGATGAACCCTACCATTAGAAAAATCTCAAAGAAATAGAAAGATCAACCTTGCAATCAAGAAGCATCAAGTTTTCTAGCCCTTCTTCTATCATCCCTTCAGGACTTCACCAGGTAAGTTCTATTTTTCACACCTATCACAACACATCTTCCACTTGGGTAGGTCACCCATTACAATAAGACCACACTTCACATTTGTTTTCTACCTGGGTAGGTCACCCATTACAATGAGACCATTCTTCCACTTGGGTAGGTAACCCATTATAATGAGACCATTCTTTCCTTTTTTTTTGGGTAGGTCACCCATTACAACGAGACCGCACTTCACATTTTTTCCATCTTCCATCTGGGTAGATCACCCATCACAACGAGACCGCTTTTCATATTCTTTCCACCTGGGTAGGTCACCCATTACAATATACCACTTTTTACACATTTTTTGGTTTTGGTTTAATAAGGTCGCCAGATGGGATGTCATGTAGCTTTGGTTAAAGGAAATCGCTAGATGGGATTTCAGGTTGACCGAATTACGCATATTTTTTTGGTTTTGGTTTAATGAGGTCGCTAGATGGGATCTCATTTAGCTTTGGTTAAATGAAATCGCCAGATGGGATTTCAGGTTGACCGAGTTACGCACATTTTTTGGTTTTGTTTTAATAAGGTCGCCAGATGGGATCTCATGTGGCTTTGGTTAAAGGGAATCGCCAGATGGGATTTCAGGTTGACCGAGCTGCACATATTTTTTTAGTTCCAGTTGAATGAGGTCGCCAGATGGGATCTCAGGTGGCTTTGGTTAAAGGAAATTGCCAGAGGGGATTTCAGGTTGACCGAGCTACACATATTTTTTTAGTTCTAGTTGAATGAGGTCGCCAGATGGGATCTCAGGTAGCTTTGGTTAAAGGGAATCGCTAGATGGGATTTCAGATTGACCGAGCTACACATATTTTTTTAGTTCCAATTGAATGAGGTCGCCAGATGGGATCTCAGGTAGCTTCGATTAAAGGGAATCGCCAGATGGGATTTCAGGTTGACCGAGCTCCACATATTTTTTAGTTCTATTTGAATGAGGTCGCCAGATGGGATCTTATGTGGCTTTGGTTAAAGGGAATCTCCATATGGGATTTCAGGTTGACCGAGCTACACACATTCTTTGGTTTTGGAAAAGGAGATCGCCAGATGGGATCTCAAGTTAACAGAAAAAAAAGAGGAAGAAAGAAAGGAAGAAAAAAGAGGAAGAAAAGAGAAGGAAGAGAGAACAAAAAGAAAAAAAGTAAGGTCTTTAAATGAGTGGATATTGAACAAGTTAGGAAGATAAGAAGACAAGTTTTTCTTTACAAAGCTTACTATGCAAAACATTGAGGAGTTTGCTTCGTAAGCATTGTAAAGAGGGGGGCATCTGTTGCTACCCAATTTTTGACCTATGTTTTGATAAATTTTCAGAAAAATCCAAAAATAGCGAAAAACATTGAAAATTCAAAAAATACTTTTTTAATACATTTGCATCTTTTTTAGCATTTTTAGCATCGTCTCAAAAGAATTTAAATTTTTAAAGATATGTGGAACGCGTTTAACTTTTAATGCGTTATTTTTAAAATCATTGATGTTCCTCATTGAGTCGATGTTGATATTGCTCGTTTTAAAAAAAACAAAAAAAATAAGAAAAATCAAAATTTACAAAAAAAGAAGTTAAGGGACCAAGTTTGAAAACTTAGCAATAATTTTGCTTATAAATACTGGTCTTCAACACACACAAGGGGGGAGGGGCAATTTTGAAACATTAGAAAAAATACAAAAAAAACCCTAACCCTAAAACCCATCTCTTTCAAGGAGCGGTGCCCCCTCCCTTTCCAATCATCTTCTCCAAGCCGCCACTCCCTTGGAAAACAAAACCATCACCAAGCGCTCACCTCCAGCGTCTTCTCCCAAAACACACAGCCCTTCACCTCACCAGAACCAGCCCCCCACACTGCCTCCTCTCCTTTTCTCTCCACAGATCCTCCTTATCAGAAGCTCCCTCTACCCTCTGCGGCCTTCATTCCATCCGGCTCCTCCCCACTTGGCAAAACAAAATAGCTGCAGCAACCCCGTCTTGGAATTTTTTGGCCTCCACACCGTAGCCCCATCTCCTTCCTCCTCTCGAGAAACAAACAAACCAAACAGCTGCCCCCTGGTTTTCATTTTCTTCTCCAACCGACCGACCGGCAACCATCACAGGCCGTTACCACCGACAGGGGTAAAGACCATCCAGCAGCACGCCCATCGAGCCATCAGCGCCGTCCACATCGTCAGACAGCAGCGCCGCCACAGATCCACCGTCGCCCTCTGCACACTGCAGCGTCGCCCGATCTGCCACCCGAAACAGAGGAGAAGATGGCGAAGCCCCAAGAACAGACCTGAGAAAGAAGAAAGTGAAGCAGATAAGGATGGAAAGTAGAGGAAAACAGATCTAAAAAATTAACTAAAACAGACTGCCTGTGCGTTTTCTTTTGGTTGCAGGTGATGGTGATCTTCACCGCTGGCGAGGAAAGGAAGAAGGAGAGAAGCCGAACCAGATCCACTTTGTCTCTTGTTTTTTCTTGCGGCGGCGCGTGAAACCACGGGCCACCAGTGGCGGTGGCGCATGGAGCAACACGCCGCCACTGTTCCAGCACTGCTCCTACGGTTCTAGAAGGGCTTCCTAGCATTGTTATGGAGTTTTGAGGGGTTATTTTGTAATTGTCAAATTGTTTAATGTAATATTTGTTTAGTTTGAATTTTTATTTGTATGTTGTAAATGTGGATGTAACAAAGAAAAGAAAAAAAATATATAGTGAAAGTGTATGTGTGTGTTTGTATTTGCTTTATGGATGTTTTATTTTATTTTATTATGTATGATAAAATTGCAAGAATAAAGAAGAATTTAATATTTTGATTTGATCATGAATAAAGAATTATGAACTGACACGTAAGTCGTATTTCTAAAATTCGATGAAAGAACAGAATTTTTAAAACTTCTTTAACACATTAAAGCCACGAAGCAGCTTACCTCAGGTAGGGTGTGTTAGGGGTGCTAATACCTTCCCTAACCATAACCAGTCCCTTACCCACGAATCTCTGACAAGACCAGTATACCCAGGTTTCCTAGTAGCCTTCAATTAAATACTAGGTGGCAACTCCCAACGAACCAATCAAATCGAAGCAAAACGTAGAACAAAAAAATTGCCAGCCGATGCCGCGCGGGTGACGTGCGACACTCCTTGCGATTTATAACTCGCAAACTCTTGAAATACTTGTTGCACCCAGACATTGCGGAGGCTAAATGTAAATCTTGCAATTTTTGCAAAAATGTTGATTAAAACAAAATGCGTATGAAATGCAAACTTGCCCTTTACAGGGTGACAACCTAGTAGGAAGATCCTAATTGTTGAGTACATCAACGGGTTGGTTATTATCTAGTTTCAAAGGGTATTTTGCATGCTTAGTGATCGTCCATGAAAGGTTGATATGAGGCTTACAAGTAGTGTGAAAATAGAGGCCCTGAGTAATATCAGTTTGGCATATCAACCACTTCCAAGTAAACAATCAAGCGAGAGTTGGATGGTTTCACGAGTTTTACCCATGCTAAAGCCATTGGGGTACCATTACTCCCCACTTATCCTAGGTTGTAAAGTGTGTGCTCTCAAAGTGATGCATGACAACATAAACAAGGATGCATGCTAAAGCAGTAAATGCAGGAAAAATAAACAAATAAACACAACAAACAAAATAGAAATAATAAGACAAAACACAAAGCTTAATCCTAAGGTCCCCAGTGGAGTCGCCATTCTGTCGCACCCGGACATCGCAGCGGCCTTAAAAAATAACAGATTTCTGGCATCTGGTTCTTTTAGAGGAAAAAGTCTGGTTTAAGGAGTCGTCATCTAGTATTATGGTCAGTAGGAACCCTAACTGGTCAATAGAGATTCTATGGTACAAGACTGGTTACGTAAAAAGGAAGATATTATCACCCCTTAAATGTTCTGCCTGAGGCAGACTGCTACTATCGCAGTGAATTAAAATGCAAAGGGAGCAAGGCTTACCTCAGTGCAGGAAATAAAAGGGACGAAGACGATGGTGATGGCGAAGGCACGCTGGCTGGACAATAACCTTCAGTTTCCTTTTTTGTTTTCTTTCTTTCTGATCGTTCTTTGTTTCTCTGTGTCCCCTGGTTCTGTTTCTCTCTGTCTCTATTCTTCGCCTATTTTCTGTTTTTTTTCTCTGGGTTTGGCTGTGTGTACTATTTGTTGTCTCCGTTTTAGGGGTTTCTTATTTGTGCTCCTCGGTGTTTTCTCCTCTGTTCCTGTCCATCCCCCCTCTGTTCAGCCTTGGTTCTGCCTTTTTATTTTCTCTTGGCTTTTTTGTGTTTTTCTTTTCTTTTCTTCCTCTGTGTTCTGGGTGTTTCTTCTCTGGTTGTTTCTAGGTTTAGCTTCAGTTGTCTCCTCTGTTGTTGAGGCCTTTCTCCCTTTTTTTTCATGCGCATCCCTTCTCTGGCTTTTATAGTCGGAGAATGGCATGCGTTTCCCTTGGTAATGAAGACTCATGACCGTTATTGCAGGAGTAGTAATGGTAGAAGCATCCGTTTCTCTGGTTTGGTGAGCGGAAGAAGACGAACGGTTCTCTTTGAAACGACGTCGTTCGATTGTTAATGGCCATTTGCGCTTTGGTCCTTGAAGTTTTGAACTTTTCGTAAGTAAGCCCCTGGATAAACTTTAATTGGACCCCTGCATTTCAGTGCATTTTACAAAACAGTCCTTGAACTCTAATCTATTGCAATTTTGCCCCCAATTAACCCCAAACTTTGATATTTCTTCAATTAAGTCCCTGATTTCATTAATTCAATTAATTCCAAGCTCCTTGGATTGCTATCTTAATAAATTTAGTTTGAATCAAACTTAGGAAAACTGATGGGATTAGAAAATATCATTACCATAGCAATTATAAGGCAAACCAAACACCAAGCAGCTTACCTTAGGTAGAGCATAAAATGAGTGTTAATATCTTCCCTTTACGCAACCAGTCCCTTGCCTTAGAATGTCTGAAAGACCAATTAGGGTTTCTATTGACAAAAAAAAAAAACTTGAAATAAATCGAGGGTCGCCGCGCTCCGCCTCACTGTGGAACGACCTCGGTTTTGCTGGGTTATTTATTACTTCGACACTCCTATCGTGTCACTCATAGTTTGGGATTGCTCGATCCATGAAGTAGTTTATGATTGTGCTACCTTTGATTGATTTTCAAGACAAGTAGATGATGTCATGTTCAATTAGAAACATTTTCTATCTAGCAATCCTCTCATAAATTAGGGCTTTTTGAATATATACTTTATGAGGTCCACTTTAGATATAAAACAAGTTGTGGAGCACAACATGTATTCCCTTAACCGACGAGAAATCCACGCTAAAGCATAACAAGTTCTCTCTTAGGCTAAATATTTAATTCTTTTGATGAGGTAGTAGACAACCCACTCTTTCCTATCAAATTCACCTTGTTTGTCCAGCACGATCCTCATTGACATCTCCAATACCATAAGATAAAAGATTAGTGATCTCTCAACAACCGAAAACATCAAGACTGATGGATTTTTGAGATAATAGTTGATCTTCTCAAAAGATTATTGGAAATCTTCATTCCACTTCTCAGTCTGATTCTTCTATAAAAGTTTGAATATTGGCTCATATTTCGGCATGAGTCTACAAATGAAACTGGCTATATAATTCAACCTTTCTAGGAAACTCCTCGCCTCCGTTTGGATTTGTGAATGTAGAGTTTCTAAAATTGCCTTTAATTTATTTCGATCTACTTTAATTCCCTCCTTTCTCACTATAAATCCCAAAGGCTTATTGGATGTCACTCTAAAGGTGCATTTTACCAGGTTTAACTTGAGTTGAAATTTTCTTAAACTTTTGAAAAGCTTATTTTTTTCTTTATCACACGTATATAGTTTCACGGTGTATACAGTTTCACGGCTTATTGGATGTCACTCTCATGTTTTATCTTTTATTTATCTAGCAAATATAAGGAGACAAGAAATGCTTGTCTTAGCACATGCTGAATGGAGATAAAAGGTAAATGTCGTAATAAAATTAAAAAATAAAATTCAAACGAAACATGCATAAAGGATACGAATAATTACATTTTAGCTATCAAAGCGTAGTAATATAATTAATGGACTTTTGGTTTCAAATTTTTTAAAATAGAAAGAAAAAAACTGATTGTCTCGAGATTTTTATTTATAAAAAAAACCAAAAACCATCTTTTAGATCACAGAAAATAGGATACGATTAACTTGGAATTTGCTCATCCACCATTAAAATCTTTTGCATGCCTATAGCTCCTTCAAATAACTAACTGTCCCTTTAGCATACCTTCAAGCTCCTTGTAAAATCTTTCCACAGCTGGAGATGGCAAGCAAAATGGTACTACGATCCCATCTTCTCCTTTCTTATTTGTAAACGGAATATAAAAGCTTCCAATTTCAGCGATGGCTGTTGCAGTCCCAGCATATATAGCATTTCCCCATCCGAAATCTGCCTTTTCAAGTCCAACACGTCTCAAGTCCGACACTATGTAGGTCCCTGTCACAGTAAAAGGAGGCCTTCCCTTGCTCACCATCAAAGATGCTGTAGATCGCATGTATTCCTCAGTCATGTCCGCCTTAGCCTTCCTTACCAACTCCAAAGCATATCCAATTGGCTTTTTCGAAAGTTCCCCCGCGGTTGCTACTGCTGCTAGAATTAAAAAACCATTACCATAGTAACCTCTTGGTAACAACGGAGGGTTAAATTTCTCACGTACATTGACGGCCCAAATTACGCGCATTTCTTCATTAGGATCTGGTTGGA
>Ga0325414_1004084_pt1 | contig 15264 bp, 10 predicted proteins | sample PopdelMetagenome_8_FD_206183 | JGI IMG/M metagenome (GOLD analysis project Ga0325414, IMG submission 206183) | Populus deltoides microbial communities from Bellville, Georgia, United States - Leaf-PdKOR-R3 | ecosystem: Host-associated > Plants > Phyllosphere > Phylloplane/Leaf | place: USA...
ATCCAAGGTTATTAGCTAAATTATGGTAGTGCCTGAATGCATGGAGTGCTAGTAAATGACACGATAACTTTAATAATTGTTGCTTATGACTTGATAATCATCAATACCTGTTTGTTTTAGTGGTTTTGCCATGATTTAAAAAAAAAAAAGTTTTTTTTAAATTATTTTTTTTTGTATTTTTAGATTGTTATGATAATTTAATGTTAAAAATATATTTTTTGAAATATATTTATTTTAAATATATTTTAAATAAAAATAAATTTAAAAAATAATCTATATTATGATTTTAAACACTCCCTATGTAATTGCTGAATTAGATGCTTACAATGAAGAGATTATTTATATTACTACAGAAACAAGATACATCGAATCCCAGTCATTAGATTGGAAACAATCCAAACGCCGCCGCTTTGGCTGGCTGGGCACTGCAATGTTCAATACCCATATATATATATATATATATATATATGCGTGCGTGCGTGCGTGCGTGCGAACATTATTTAATTGCAACAATGCCACCTTATTTATTACCTATACCCTGGCAATGAGATAATAATCTCTTTAAAATTCTTCTCATGTAATATATAAATTTAGATAGTTTTTAGTTATTATTTCATAACAGAGAAAACAAAGACAGTAGAGAAGAAGAAAAAAAAACAAGACAAAACAAAAGATATAACTTTTGGTAGAGATTTAACTTCCCAAGTATGAAACCTAAATTACAAAATTGATGTAAAGAACAACAATTTTACACGCAGATGTCTTAAAACCCTCTCAAAAGGTTTCCCTCTGCCTTTCAGAAGCATCTTCATTCTCAACCTGGTAGAAAGCACCAAAAACAGTAGCAAGTGCACATTATTATCTTTTGCGGCAGATATAAAAAGGAAAACAATTGGAAGGTGATGGTATGTCAATGCTCAGTCACAATAGTTTCTAATGCAAGAAAATTTTTAGTGGTATATATTGGGTTTTCCCCCCCTAAGAAAGCTGTGCACAAATCAATACAAGTGTTTAGAAAACATGATGGACCCATCTGATTGGTGTTTTGGCGCTAAAATGAATCTTTAAAATTGGGGAGCAATGTTTACACAAAACCAGAGATGCAACTGCTCAGCAACAGCTAATGCAACTTGTAAACATCAGGGAGGGAGATCAATGATATTTCAAGGTAGTGTTTGGTTACTATTTCGAGACAGAGAATAAAAATAGTTAGAATAGAAGGGACATGTCCCCTATCCTTCCTGTTTTGAAAGAAAGGAGATTTACTACAAAACTGTTCCAGAGATGGTGTTATTTTTATGTCTCCATCCCTCCAGCCAAACATGTTTTAGTCCCTTCTGTATTTATCTCTTTTGTCCAGAGACATTTACTTAATGCAACCTATAAGTTTCATTTGTGTTTTGACTACAAGAGATTTGCATGTCATGCCGATACAAATTTCAGATTTTACACATCAAATAAATTTGGAATTGATGTTCTCCATCCCATCTAAAAAAATAGTGGAGATCTTTGATCACTAACCTCAACCAGAACCCTAGCTTTCTTTTTTGATTTTCTAGGTTCATCTTCCTCCACCTTTCGAAGAGCAGACTCTGATCTAATCTTTAACCTCTTACGATCAACTGTGTCCATCTCCTCTTCATCCTCAGGTGCATCATCTGCATAAATTTCATAAACATATAATTCAAATTTGAACATTTTGCCTCGTGTATATATAAGCCTATTGAAATCTGAGGTTTGATATTCACAGAATGAGATCACAAGGATCAGTATAGTAAAACATCGCATGCTCAAGTGAGCTGAATCTTGTTTTTCAGCAAAAACAAAAAAATTAATTGATATATCAAACCTTCACACTTCTACCAATGATTGTCAACATAATTAGCATTGACACATCTACCAATGATTGTCAACATAATTAGCATTCACTTTTAAGGTGAAAAATTTTCATCATATGAAACTTCAAACACAATCCATATAAATGGAATTTTATATAGCAAGTACTGGAAACAGTGCGCATGCACTCATGGCAGTGAGCGTGCAGTAACTGGGAAAGGGGACATGAAAAATCCCCATCACACGACTCTCTTTATCAAAAAAGAAAAGACTTTACCATTATTCTTGAGAGACTCGTCAATAGCAAAACCACCGAAATCTTCTATATCATCTTCTTCTTCAAGATCATCATAGCCTTGAACATATTCTATTTCAGGTTCCTGCTGATTCACAAAAATCCTTAGTATACAAAACAGAAATGCCTTCTTGTTTCACAAAGCATTAACCACTTAAAATTACCAGAAAAACATACCACTACATCATCATCATCGCTAACAGCATGCAGTTCATTTTCGTCAAGAATTTTGTTGAAATAGTTTGGTAGAATATTATGTATGTCACCATAAAGTCCTCCATTGAGTCTTTCAAGCAACTCTTTCTCAATACTCTGTTGAAAGCAGCACCAGTTAGAACTATGTAAATCCACAACATAGTTGAGACAAATATATATCAGAATCTTAACCTTATCCAGTTCAGCAGCTGTTTCAGCCTTTTTCTCCCTTCTAGATTCTCTCTTTATCTCTTTTCTGGGTGTAGTCATTATCTTCTCCCTAGCAACAAAAATTAATGCAAAATCAACTGTAGAGGTAAACAAGATCTCTCTGGGCTTTGGAATTTGATATTTGGGTAAATCGGAAAGAAAAATGGAAATGAAAATGGCATCAAACAGTAACATAACCATAAAATTACAAGGAAACACCAAAAACTCCACAAATTATCAGGTTAAAACCTAGGTTAGAAACATGTCGGCACTCGTCTTGTTTAAGCAAGTGTCATAATATCTCCATCTCAGCATTTAGGAATTTGTTCACATCAGTGTGTTAAACATCTATAATGAAGATGAAACACAATAACCACATCCAATCATATGGTTTTCACTCTGAACACCGTTTCTCTTTTAGATATCCAACATTAAACCCACACGTGCATCACCAATTTCATTCCGCCAAATAAATAATAACAGAAACTAGAAACCAGGCCTAACAAAGTCGAGCTTTATTGACAGAAGTGGGCCAAAAACTAAATGTGATGTGATTGATACAAATCAGTCAAGCCTTGCAAAAAGCTACGTGGCAATTTTAATGAATCAGTTCGACAAATGTATCAAAAATAAAAGAAGAAAAAGGAAAGAAACTTGCTAATTTAGTTCATAAATAAACTTGACAACCAATTATAATGAAATATCCTACAGTAAACGCTGTAAATAATTACTAGAACCAAAAAAGTAGTCACACAAAATAAATTAATATTTGAGCAGAAGAACAAAAGAAAGGCAGTTGCAAAACCTTGTTTTCAATGCCAGCTTCCTCATACGTATACGCATCTGAGTCATTTTTGTCAGGCGCTGTTTAGCTTTGTGCACAAGAAACTTTGGCCAGTACATCTTCAAGTTCCAAAGAATTTACAGATCAGCAATAGAAAGTCGTTAAAAACAAGCTTTGGTTCAAGAAATAAGTAAACACAACCAACATCAGAATACATATAGAAATGGAATACCAAATGCTTGTCTATGATTTCAAGTGCCTTCTCATAGTTTCTCGGCAACTTTACTCTTTCCCATAACTCATTGGGTTTATGAGCTCTCTCAATAGTCTTCATATATAAATAAAAGACACCTGTTCAGAACCACACAAGCATCTAATTCAAAAGCAAATTCATCATCTAATTCTCACAAATATACCTAAAAGACAAGATTATTAAATTGTAACAGACAAGACCTCAAATTAGATAGGTATCTACATAAATCACATCGCCAGATCCAATAATACATCTAAACAACCAATGCTTAGTTACAAATAAGATCAACACCTCCACAAGAACCTAAGACTCCATTTTAAGTGGATCATAAAACCAACTCAGGATTCAATCCCGAATTGGAACTAAGCAATTGACAAGAACCAACTCAGTCCTCATTAGCAAAGCCATTAGTTACTAATCCAACATCGGGGAAGCAGAAATCGAAACAGTAATAGCTTACTCCAACATGCCCCGAAAAACCCATTATAAATTTCTAATTTTCAACACAAAACGGAAAACAAACTTATCAACAATCACTTATCCTCTCTACATTGCTCCCAACAAACAAAATTCACTTGAGAGAATTGAAAATTAAAAAAGAAAAAAGAATAATACATAAGGTAAAAACATACCATCGTGATCACGGATAGTTGCATAGCGACTATTAGCAAGAGGGCAAGAGCTCCGATTACAAACCCCAGTTATGTTATATGGGTTTCTACAAAAATTCCCCGTTGTGATTCTACAATAAAAACACAACAAACCCATCATGAAAAAACAAAAAAAAAATCAATTAATTATAATTTAAACAGATTCAAATTCAAAACATTACTATATGCTAAAAAAATTTTAAAAAAATGGTTTTACTTGGCCATAAAACTGCAGTGATTGTGCCTGATAACTTGCCATATGACCTCATCGTGCTGCATTTTTCTTTCTCTTCTTAATTACTATAATTTGTTTATTCTATAAAAAAAAATTAAAAAGAAAGAAAGAAAGAAATATGGGGAGCTTTGGAGGTTTAGGGTTTATGTTCTGTCAGTCTATCAGTGAAAAGCTACCAAAACCTAAAACGGGAGTTGCCGTTTCTTCCTTTTCTTTTCCTTTTTTTTTTATAAAAAAAACAAAATAATTCGTGAACGTATGGGGTCCACAAGGCTAGAATGATCACATACTTGTAATTTTAATTGTCACGGACAAATAATGTCCTGCCATGTCAACGTTAGCTGTCCAAACCATTGTTCTCAAACCAGCCCGCGGGAGAGGCATTATTCTAAAACCCGGCCCCGCCCAAAGTCCTATCAACCTAGGATCCAGACCAGGTTGAGTTTTGTTTTGGACCGCCCATGTAGTTTACCTAGACAAACACACATGACCCCATGAGATAACTCACGATCCAAGTGACACTATCATAATTTAGATGAGATCTAATAAATATTTTTTAAATTTTTGGTTCAAAATATCGTTTTATTTTTTAAAAGAAAATTGTGTTAAAAAAAACTTTGTTTTGGACTAGAATTTAAAATTTTTTTTAAAAAAAATAAAACAATAAAGTTTGAACTTGACTTGTTAACCCTATAAGTGCCAACCCATAACTCGGGTTAGGTCTTTAAGCTATGATCCAAACTTTAGCTAGCTAGTTAGCCATGAAAAATAACATAGCTAACAAACCCAATTTAGTTGATGGGTTGATCTAACAACTTACTGACTTAAAGCTTAGCTTGTGTCGAGTTTGTTTTCAAACCAGGTTTAGAGTTGACCATGTCAAACTCAATTGACTTGGAGGTCCAAACACGAGTGACCTAGAGGGTCAAACCCAGGTGATCTAAAGAGCTAACCCATGACTCAATTGACCCGATCAAACTAGTGAGATTCGATTAAGTAAAATCCAAGAATTTTTATTTTATTTTTTCCAAAACAATGTCATTTGATTTTAAAAAAAAAAACTTGAAATGCCAACATTTTAGGATAGATTTGGGTTGATCACGTGAAATCACGAATTGACCCGACCAACCAAAGATTCAAGACGTTTCTAATAACTTTTTCTTTCTGAAAAGGCATTTTTTTTTTCATTTTTTTATTTTTATATTGACCATTTCATGAGGGGGATTATGAATTTTTTTCTTGTCTTATGTAGAGATTAAATGTTTTTTTTTTCAAGAGTAGAAGGTTGCATAAATAGTTTAGATCAAATCAGAAGACTATTAATAAGTCTCTATGACTACATAATCTAATATAATAGAGAATTGTTCACAAGTTTAGTTTAACAACTTAAATTAATTTCTTTCATTATGCAAGATAAACTGAGTTCAAAGGACACGTTTTCATCTCTATTTACCTTTATTGGTTAAAACTATAACAAATCAATAAGATTCAAGCTCCATTTAATAAAAAGATCTAATGAGTAATTTCCTATTCTAATTTTCACCATTGCATATATTTTATAACTCACACTCATAAATTTATTGGGCTAGGCTAATTAAATCTAAAGGCTAATAATAAAAAAAAGATAAGGATCCAATTTCTATTATATAATTGCAATAAAAAAATAAAAAGATTTAACTTAGAAGGAAAAGCATAGGTAACTAGAGCAAGCTTAGTTTCTATTTAAAAAAAGAAAGTTGAAAACATATTACCCTTTTTTAAGTTACTAGAAGCCCCTCCGTAGGTTAGTGATTGGTTAAAGCAATTACTAATGATTATGATTATGATGTTAATGTTAGAGAGAAAGGTCGATCTCCTATAGGTTGAAAGGCGATAATAGGATGGGTAGCAAGTGATGGGGGTGGGAAATTATTTGCCTGATATGTGACTGATTGTCCATTTTCTATTCAAGAAGAGTGTACATGGTTTAAGCTTGCATATAATGATTTGGGTAGGTTTTATTATACTTATTATTCCTATAAACAACAAGTTGATATGGCCAAGGGGTTGAGGGAGAAATTTATGTTCGCCAAGAAAGCTTTATTGAATTTTATAGATTCTAGTGTTAGAGAGAAGCAAGTTGAATTTGATGATAGTGATGGCAGTCACAATGCACATATGAGTCAAGAGTAACCATCATGTATTGATTCACTTGAAGATTCAATGAACGATGAAATTAAGAATGAGAAAAATATATCTGAAACACATAAGTCTCGTATTTTAGAAGATGAGCAAGGAAAATAAAGGTAACAAAAGGATGATAAAATTAAAAATGATGGTAAGAAAGAGGAAAAATCATGTATCAAGTCATTTAAAGACTTAATGGACGATGTAATTAGGGATGGGAGAAATATATCTAAAACTCAAAAGCCTAAGATTTTAGAAGATGAACAAAGAAAACAAGAAAAAAATGACAAAATCATAGAAGATAATAAGCAAGAGAAAAAAACTATGTATTTTTTTTTAAAAAATTCCAAAACAAAAAAAAATTATGACTTTTTTTTTGTCCTACATGAAGGTTGGATGATTGTTTTTTCTGATTGATGGTAGCAGGCTGTATATAGAGTGTAGATCAAAGCAGATAACTTTTAATAAGTTTGTATGACTACATAATCTAATACAATATAGAATTGTACATGATGTTTCTTTTATTAAAACCTACCAAGGAAGATAAATTGATGAATTTCAAAAAACACACTCATCCATCTCTACTAACTTACCCTAATCAAAGCTAGAGCGAATCAATAAAACCCAAGCTGCATTTAATGCAAAGATATAATAAGTCTGTGTGGAATTGATAACAACTAGAGTTAAGTATGTTCCAACTTATAAAATGTTTGATAATTATTAGATTATGAATTATATTTTTTTTCTAAATTAGGAGAATTGAGTTACTTTAGAATTTAAAAAATGATGGATTATTAAGTTGTTATTGTGAATTATTAGTTGGTTTGTGTAGATTAATTGTGATTTATTTTTAATAAATTGTTGAATTTGCTATTGGTATGTTTTATTATCATTTTAGTATTTGTAAGTTATTAGTTCCAAATCTTACTTTACATAAGTTTTTGATATTTGATGTCTCTAACATGTTTGGTTAATTGTGTAATAAAGTTTTCAAGTATGAAGATATTTTTTTTTTTTTCATTTAAGGAGGCAAAAGTTATCTGGTTTTAGTGTGACTCATAATTAGAAGCAAAATATTTTTGGAAACTTCCTTATTGAAAGATAAATATCATCTATCATAATATGGATGTCATATATATCGAGAAGAATACGTTTGACAATACTTTTAGCATGATCATGAGAAGTGAAAATGAAAACAAAGGATAAGATAAAAACTATATTGGATTTACCTTCGTATTGTCATGAGAATATGAAGTTGATTAAAAATGGGTTTTGTGTTGTAAAACCCAAAGTCACATTCACTTAGATAGTAATAGGTAATTTATTCTCTATGAATGGCTAAAGAATTTATGATTTTCTAATGGTTATGCAAAAAAATATCTAGATTACTCGATATAGGGAAAGCATGTTGTATGGGATGAAGATTCATGGATACCATGTCTTTATGCAAACTTTTATTCCTATTACTTTTCGGGATTTATTGTTAAAGTGACCTGTGATGCACTCTTGAAGATTAATCACTTTTTTACAAATATATTTTTTAATAAGTTTCATACCTAACATATGGAGCAGTTTAAAATAAACATCATTAAGACCATTTACAAACTTGAAATGATCTTGTCTCTTTTATTCTTTAACTCAATAGAGCATTTGCCCATACATTTAGTGTACAAGGCAAAGATACATATGTAATATAAATAGATGTATCCATTCAAAAGATAAGGGATGACATACTAAGTAATTATCCATTATTTTTTTCAACATTCAATTATTCATCTTTTATAACTTTTATGCATATATTTATTCAACTTTGAGAGAAAGGTTAAAAACAAAGATTATGTTAAGGCTTCGATATACAAGACTTAAATTGTTGAATAGATTTTCATTTATCTCGTGTTATTTTGAACTTTACTTGAGAACAAGAAGCAATTGCATTCCCAGAAATGATGGTGGTAGTGAACTGCCTTCAAATGAGAATTTATCAATATTTTGTCATCATGGATGATTTTATCGAAAAAACAGTGAGAAAAAAATATCTGACAAACTTTAAATTTAGAGAAGCACATAATTATATGCTACTTAACTATGATGAATTAAGATCTTTTATTCAATAAGTTAGTTTTTCAATTATATAGAATTCTCATTAATTATACTAAATTATAAGATTGATAATTGTACTAATTCATTAATTTTTTTTTGGAGAGCAATTACAAGATGAACAAACCATGGGATTTAAAACACATTTAGATTGGAATATTTAACAAAGACGCTAGTAATTCATCACATCAGTACCAATATTTTCACTTTCGCTAATAATTCTAACAAATATATTATGCATATACTTTTTTTTCTTCGTTCTTTCCTGGACATAAACAATGAGGTTTTTTTAAAAAAAATTAAAATGAGTGACAAACTTTATTTTTGGAGTAGTTAGGTTTACATTTAATTTATTTTAGATTGACAACGGAGGGAATTCGAATGTTGTAGCTTTGTCTTATTTATTTCTCTTATATAAATATAGTATTAGTGAAAAACAAAAGGTGATATTCTCGATAGAGAGAGAGAGAGATTAAAGAAAAAAAAATAGTCCGAATAAAGTATGCTTATTACTTGATATAAAACCTTACGTAAAAAACTAATTAATGAAGTACAAAGACGCATCATACTCTAGGATTCCGTATTAATAATACTTGTTTTGGATCAGACATGTCCTTAGCTCTAGAAGGATTGAATATGCGCTAAATCCTATATATATATATATATATATATATATATATATATATATATATATATATATATTAAAGAGGGTATCAAAGACGCATTGTAGCATCTTCGTGTCGAATGGGATGTTGATCATGATTTGCAAAAAGTTTCTCCCTCTTGATCAATTCAAATACCTCCTTCATTATCTGTGTGAATTTATCAGTTATGTTTCGAGTGATTCTTTGTTGGAACTTGGTGCTTTTCAACCAGGTGATCCCAACATAAACACCACACTCACATGCACAATGAGCAAGGGAGGATTTCTCAATCTGGTACCGAAGATTGACCTGCAGACAGGGAACGAAAAACAAGATCAAGGTGAGAACCAGAACAATAAATGACTCGTGTTAGCCTTAAACGTCTGTATAATAAGGAGACATCATACATGGAAGTAGTCAGCAAATGGGACATCACGTATCACCGTGAGCTCATTAACAGTCCACCCTTCATCATTTTCAAGCGGAGATTTATGTTGTGTGCAGGTGACTTCCCCTCCGAAGATTGAAATATGGTGTTTGAATCTGTACGTGATTTGCCGTTCAAAAACTCCAGGCTTTACCGACTCCCATGCTGTAGTTGCATAGCTAAGACGTCCAGATTTTTCCATGATTTCGTGCTCCATCTTTCCTCCATCAAACATTTCCATCAGTGATTCTACCTGGCAACATCACCACAGCTTTCAGCACCAGTATCACAAGTAGCTAAACATATATGCTGAATCTTACCTGGATTCTGAAAGATATATGCAGAATTATCATTACAAGGCTTGAATGTCAACTCTTAGCCAGCATATCAGAAATATTCTACATAAAGAGTCCTAATCCGAGTCTCACTAGGTATCAACCTTATAGTATAAGTTGCAAGCAAATATAATAAGAGAAGCCACATAATCCTCATCTGTTTTATGGTCTTAATGCTACTACATTAGACAAATTTCTGATGAAACGCTCTTCTACTTGATTCAATAGTTACAAATGAAATGGAGAGGTGATTGAGACAGGAATTATTTTCTTACACTAAAAGGAAGTTCGGCAGAGAAAATCTTGGGCATCTTTACTTCTTCAGGACTCGCAGAGCATCCATAGTCTTCAAGCATGATGGACCATTTTTCTTCATCTTGAGGCTGTTCTTCAGCAAGTTGTGTTTTATGCTCAGGGATCATTGTTTTTGTTTTCCACAAGGCCATGATTGTCCTATTGATACAACATGGTGAATCACATCAGCTCCAATAAAAGAAATGTACCATTTCGAGTCAAGAGATTATTTGTCTCACCAAACCTGCTTGCAATGTTGAATGAAATAAATGATTGGAAGTGGTATCTTAGCCTGCCTTCTTCATCTTGTGATTTCGCCCAACTTCTTGCATGAAGACCTCTTCCCTTTCGCAGAATTATGACCAGAAAAGGACTACCCACGGATGATAGTGATGGAGGATGCACTTGGATGTCTTCGATATCCTCCCAGAGAAAGAAGAATTTTGTTTTATGTCCAAACAAATTGGCATAAAAACCAAGAATTCTTGCAGACAGAAAAAGCCTTCCCTGCATTTAAGAGACATCTCAGCATCAAGCTTATAGGTATTTTGGAAATAAATTAACAAGCCTAGTATGCAAGATCATCCAATGCGTTCTGCATAAATTTTAATTTTATCTAATATGTTACTATTATTAATAGTAAGGTTAGGTCATTATAGGTGTGATTTGAAAATTTTATAAAATAAACAACGTTTTAGGATTTTAGTAAAGAGGTCATCTGCAGTTTTGCCGATCTTACTGTGGTTTTACATCATGCTACCAACTTATATGTTTATTATATTTAAACAAAACGAACTCATTAAATTACAAAAGCCTAATAATCAATTGCTTTTAAGAGTGAAGAAGTAGAAATGGAAACCGTAACTCGCACCTGCAAAGGCATTTTCCTCTTCAGTTGGCATGTAAAATCATTGATGAGAAATTCTTCTGGTGGCAACTCAAACAATTTCTGGAAAGTCGAATTCCTGTGAGGTGATGGTAAGTTCAACTGCGACAATGTGAGATATAATTTAGATCACATTTCTATAATAGAAATGAAAGGCAGTAAGAATGTAGATTCATTAATGGAATCCTATACCGTGTTTTTTTCTCTTTCACTCAAGAATCTTATGAACTTCAGATATGAGCTATCAAGGGGACATAATAAACTCTCTAATCCAAGTGTGAAGCAGTTAACTACACATGGATGGTGAGAAAGTAATTCCAACAGATATCTTTGGTGTTTACCTTCTTCCCGACTTCCTTCTCCATCTTTGTTAAGTACTCCTTTACAGTTTCAACACCTTTGTCGTTATCTATAAATATTCGCAAGTGTAGCTTTGACTGAGAAGACTGCGAGAGCTTTCCCTCAAGGGGAATCCACATGTCTGCTAGTTCAGTTGATGTGTGCTTCAAAAACATTATCTCAGCATGCCCAAGTGAGGTGGCCTGGTCAAATGGACCGTCAAAATCAAAAACTTCCACATCTAGAACTGAGGGTGGTTCATCCATTGCATCAAACTCTAGTATTTCTGCATTATGTAGCTTCAAACATGGTTTTGCACATGTAATTATAAAAAAAACATACGCAAATAATCCTCAGAAGAAAAACACCTTACCATTCCATTGGGGATCACTCGTATGAAGCTGTATAGAACTTGTTCTTGTTTTACCATTACAGGTCAACACTACATAAGGATCTGACAACCCTGTCGAATCCAAGGATGGTAAATTGGTGCCTTTAATTAATGCCACAGTAAGAACCCATCCTTCACCTTGGGCTCTGACACCGTGGTCACTGCCTATGAAATAGTTAATAAATTAAACGAATCCTAGGATGGAGTTACATGAGTGAACAATTTCAGGGTGGTTTAGACAAAAGTTTGAAACAAGATACAAGCAGGTAGAATAAGATTTACCTCTTTGAAGCCTAGCTTGTATGAAGTGTTTCATCATGTTACAAACTCGTTCCAATTGAATGACTAAAATTGCACAAGTGATGAGCTGTCCAAAACTGTCTGGTAAATCAAGACCATTAAATTCCAAACCTTGGACTATGCTTGGCTCACAGAAAAAAATATGAACAACTACGTATAAAATCATAAAAATGGTGGACACAGCTGTGAAATTCCAAAAGTAATCTGATGCCAATTGCCATTCTGACTGGTGTGCTGCTTCCAACTTTGCCAGCATATGGTCCTTGTTTGATGAATCCATAGAATCCATGGTCTTGAAATTCTGAGCCAACAAGTTGGCAAACTGATCAAAACTCTCCTTCAGTCCCTGCCTCGCTCCTGCTTCAATCATACCTTTCATCATTGTGCTTTTACAGAAATTAATTCCCCATGATATTAAAAGGTGGGAAGATGCTTCTCCTGAAGATATTTCTGGACCAGGCAGTATCTTGTATAGCAACTCAATGTTGAATGTATTTCCATATGGAACTTCTGGAGTGCTAACATTTGTCAATACTGCAAATTCCTTTCCATCTGCTTTTATACATGTTTGCTCCTCGGTAGCTTTAACGGACTTAACTAACTTTGTTGCAGCTTTTGTATAGGAAACAGTTCGCGTTAAATGAGACATGTTTGCTGATTTCCATTTCCAAGGCCCCTCTTCAGCATTTGTTGTTCCCTGCAGCTCTTCTAGGTCCTTCATAAACAGTGAATTGGGTGCAAAAAGAAACATATTGAGATCCCACGAGGGGACAACATATATTTTATCAAGAAGAATACCACCCTGGAGGTTTTCAGGCATTTCTTGTTCATTATCTCTTGAACTCATGATCTCCAATCCTTCTACGAAACTACAACTTGATGAATGATCACAATCCTCACAATCAGAAGAAGCACTAGTTAACTCTGAAGAATCATCCGTTCTTGAATTTTCCTCATGCTTATTGAAAACCCTCTCCAAACGACTCACGATGGTCTTCATTAACTTCTTCCCTTCTGCTATCTTGACACGAGGAGCTTTACAGCCATGCATGCCATGAGATGATATGCATGGACCTTCAGATTCTTTATAGTCCTCGTTAACATTTGAGTTTGCAAAAACAAAGTGGTTAGTAGAAGATTTGTCGCATTTTCTGCTCAGGGAGAGACTGAGAAGAATTTTCCCTGTGCACGTAAATAAATTGTCATATATAAAATTGAGGCCTCCATTGCACCTAACATGACAAATCATGCAGTCTTAACCTAAAATTACATATGCACCACCGTCAAGACTAAATGAATTTCAACAGACTAAACAGAAATACAAGGAAAAAATTGCCTATCATGTTGAGCAGCTGATCCATAACTATGGGGAATTTTTTGGATAAGCAATGGAAAATCAAATCCGCACATAAGCATGGTAGTTAATTCCATAACTGGCAATATAGTATCAAAGAGGAATCATAGTTGCCGAAACATGAAACTCTACAAAATGGCCCATTCAAGGAAAATCAACTAGCCTTCAACACTTACAAGTTACAGTAGGTTCACCCAAAAATTATCACAGAATTGATTGCCTGGTAAATCTGAAGTTAAACAATCACTGGAGGGAAGGAAAATCATCCTAGGGAGAATCAATAATTGAATTTAGTTATAATTTACAATCAGTCTCTGTCAATGTATAAGAACACAGAATGAAACAACCTAAAATCCTATGTGAAGGGTCCAGGGTCAACAAATTATTCTCCAAAAAATGAAAAAAAAATCCAAACAATGTGTTGGTAATTGAAGCAGGAATTCTCACTCAAATAATAAAATTCTTCTTTGTCAGCATCAAGCACATCGTCACTTGTTATTTTATAACACTAAGAAAAATGGGTCCTCAAGATTTCAGTATTTCATCCTCAAGCAAGCAAATGCATTTTTCATCTTTTGCTTAAACCAAACACAATTTCAATAAATATTCCAATAACGAACACTTTAATAAAAATCTGGAGGTAGCGACACTAACCACAATCCATATTGATAAACTTGCCAGTCATGGGCTTTTCAAGCGAGAACCAAGTAGGTGGTAAGGTCTGATTCTGCTCTGCTGCAACAGACCAAACAGGAATCTGAACCCGGCCCACTAAATCCCCAGAGCCATTAAAGAAGCTGCCAAAATCATCATCATCATCATGATTAAAGACAGAGACAACCAACTCTTGCTGATCATTATTACCATTAACCCTGAAAACAAACTCCTCATTCCATACAGGATTTGAGTTGTTTCTGAAAACTCTAGTCTTGGACTTGTGTTTACCAACTTGAAGTATAAAGTAAGTGTCCTTCACAGCCAAGCCTTTGCCTTGCAAGACATAAACATATAACCTCATGGTTGGCTGGCTATAATTAAAAGTCCAATCCTACTTTGAGAGTGGAGAACTGAAATGGGATTTGAAGAGATTTGAGTTTCCAAATGTTGAAAGAAGGAAGCAAAGATTTTCGGTCCTGGTTTTGCGAGATTAGTATTAAAAAGAGGAGGAATATTGTGAAGATGGCATTTGGTCTGAGGCTGAGGGAAACGTGGACATGGGAGATATATGACACGAGATGATTTACCTGTTAAAATATTGAAAGAGGAAATGTAGGAAATTGGAAGCAGAAATTTAAGAGGCGGTTGGTTTGGAATTCAATGACGATGACGAGCCATTCTTTAGCCTTTGCGTAACGGTTATCTCAGCTTTGTTTGTTCTTTGGTGCTTCCTCAACCTTTTCGATTACTCCTGGTTTCGTACTAGTACTATTGTGCGAGTTATAGTTATCTACTAGTTACGTGGGCTAGTTACGTCGGCTAAGCTGCGCTGCGAATTTACTTTTTATTTTTATAAAAAATATTATAAAAATTTAACAACTAAAAAAATTAAATTTTATCATAAATCTAAAAAAAT
>Ga0325414_1004085_pt1 | contig 15259 bp, 7 predicted proteins | sample PopdelMetagenome_8_FD_206183 | JGI IMG/M metagenome (GOLD analysis project Ga0325414, IMG submission 206183) | Populus deltoides microbial communities from Bellville, Georgia, United States - Leaf-PdKOR-R3 | ecosystem: Host-associated > Plants > Phyllosphere > Phylloplane/Leaf | place: USA...
GACTCTACACACTCATCTTTCTTAAACGACTTGTAATTGAATGCACAAGTCCTTGTACAAATATGGTTTCCTTTCCCGATGATGAGGGTCAACTTCTTCCCACTTCACTAACCTCTCTTTACATCTTGAGCCTCAAGGGTCTGAAGTCCATATCAAAGGGCCTCAAACGTCTCATGTCTCTTGAAATTTTAATGATTTCAGACTGCCCTAAACTCTGTTTCTTGCCTAAGGAAGGCTTCCCTGCTACGCTTGGGTCCCTGCATATTGAATTTTGCCCCCTTCTGAAAAAACAATGCTCAAGAAAGAATGGACGTTATGGGTCCATGATTGCCTTCATTCCCTATGTAATACTGGATGTTCGTTTTCTATAAATGAAGTTCGGATAGAATTTTGCAATCCAGTAACCATGATGGTGGTAGAACCTGCAGATTGTTACTAGTTTCTGCTGATTGAAAGTGAACAAGAGAATCAGGTACCATTCTTCTTTCTCCGACTTCAAAGTTGGCCAAGTGGTTTGCGCAATTGTTGTCTTGTCAAAGTCAACTTCTTACATGCTCATATACCATATTTCATTTCTTATGGCATCTCGTAATCTGTAGTGGTGAAATAACTAACTAAAATCATGCTATTCATCAAGGCAATCAAGCCAAACAAGCGGTTTAAGATAACACATATTCTGTATCTCCATATAGATTGTTAATTTATCTCTCAACAAATATTCATCAAGAAGCCAATCAACCACCATGTGCAACCCATGTTCTCTTCATCATTTGCATATAATTGTAGTGTTTTCTCTCAGATGATAAATAATTTGTCAAATACTCTCTAATAAGAGTGAGTATGATAATTTGATCCCCAATGCCTACCCTATCTACAATAAGCAAATACCTAGCGCCAGGTACTTCTGAAGCTCTTTGCTACACTTTCTTCTCTTATGCAATTTCAAGTTAGTGTCTATTTTATCAAGTAGAAAGAGCTAGAAAAACAACTTTATATTGTTTTTGACTATTGGGTTGTCATCTCATCGAAAAGATCAAATCCCTAATTATTTATTTCACAGGTATCTAATTGTATTGGAATATGTAATCTCATAAATAATAGTAGAAATTGAATCATTTTTTTGTTATTTTATATAAAATTTCATAAGTCCAAGTTAAGTGGAGTTTCTCAATTCTTTTCCAGTTGTATCCATTGCAAATTCCAATCTGAGTAGAAAATTAAAATTCTCTTTATTCCTCTATTCATACATGTTTCAGACATTCCATAGTCGTGTATGGAATTAGATAAAATTGTTATATTATTCTATAAACAAAATGTCAATTTCATCAGTTTTGATTGTTGATCCATATAATTGGATGAAAAACGAACCAACAATGGGATTTCTTTTTCAATAAATGGGAAATTAAAAATGATTGGGGATGTAAATGGGGAATGTCTACGATACCTGAATTTAATCCAATACAATTTGAAGGTATTTGTAGGTTCATTAATTAGAGTTTAGCACAAGAACTTTATTAGTTCCCAACAATTGAAGATAAAAATCAAGAAATTGAATACATGGAAAAATTGTTTATTAGGAGTGTAGGCTCAAGGCATAGAGGCAATTACTTAGTGTTCTTTTTGAATTTTTAGTGATAGGACATTTGAGAACCTTTTGCTTGGTGATTGGACTTCCAATTGAGGAACACTTAGCTGCTCGCACCAACACGCATGATATGGGGTCATAACTGCTGTTACTGTTATACTCCCACACTTTATTGAGATATATGCATGTTATTGATCACTGAACATGTAGAACTACATTTCAACAAGACTGCTTACAAACCCATGTGCGAAAGAGAAGTGCATTAATCCTGCAAAATACGAATTTTTTCTTTCATAAGTTCTGTTTTCATTTTAATGATTTTCAATTGTTTGTTTGTCAATATATATATATATATATATATATATATATATATATATATTCCTTTTCTTTATTGTTATATGTGGTCCTTGAGCACTAGGGTTACTGCACAGGAAAGCCTGCACGCATGATTCCCTTTTGACCCTTTCAATTCTTTTTTTCTGTTCCTTGCACTCCCTCTCCTATGTTTTTCTGTTCAATTCTTTTTTTCCTTCCATGTTTAATCCTTTCAATTTGAGAATTTCTGCCTTTTATTTTCTTTTGTTTGATCAGTTGATTGGCTGCACCCTCTGCACTTCATATTGGTTCTCTCTTGTATGAAAATTGATGTATCCTTGAATTACTGACATGGAAGAAACGAACCTTTTCATTTATTACAGCAGTGGAGAAGTGATTAAAGATCATTCTAAGACATTATCACAATTTTTTTTTTAATTAAGGCTCAATTACTTAAATGAGGAAAATGGTGTATCCATCACCCAGATCACCTCAGCGGTTTTACTAAAACAAGGGGTCCATGTTGCTATTGACAGGTAAATGGAAACTTGTTTCTTGCGTTTTCTAGATCCTCTTAGAAATAGTAATAGGTGTCTATTGGTAACTTTGTTTCTTTTGTGGTCTGATTATAATTCCAGATGGGAGTTAATCCACCAAGGTTTCATGGGAATTAAACAATCAGTGTCTTTTGACTGTTGAAGTGTTAGAAGTGATTACTGGTTTTTTAAACAAGTCTTGCACCTTTATCGGAGGTAAATTATCAAAGCAGCTTGTACCCTTTTGATCATTTCCTGTTATTATTTGTAGGGTTCCGGTGGAAGTTGAAATCCACGGGTCTCATTCCTGCCCAATTGCTTGCTTTACAAAAGATGAAGTGAATGGTGAGACAGTCCAATATGGTGGAGGTGAGGAGATGCTGCCGATTGCTTTTGAAGTAGTTTAAGCTGTTGTCAATGAACTAGGAGCAGATAAAGTTGGAATAAGGCAATTTCCCTAAGCAAACTACACGGACAAGAGATTAATTTCAAAAGGTTTGGAGCCTTACATGAACTTTTTAATAAATTATGGAATTCTTACACCGTATGATTGAGTCAGTGCATGAAGACAGTGGAAGGGAAATATGGGGACACCATGGTCTTCTACCCATTAGATGGGACATATTTATACAGTTGCTTGGGGTATGACTGATGAGGACGCTGAGAATATAGCTGTGCTAGAGAACTGTGCAGAACTTGTCAATTATATTTTGCTTGCCTGTAAATCCAGACAATGTCAAGGAGATACAAGTTTGATGCTCCTCGCAACAAGTACAATCAAGGGAAATCTAACTGCATGACCGTGTCATAACAGTGATGATCCATTTTATTCATTCTCTTAATGCTTCTCGACTTGTTGAAAACACTACTTAAGACTCAGAAGGTCAGTTGGAACTTGAATTGTCCAATCATTTTTTCTTGTTTTACATCCATTAAACATTACTAGAAAATTGACAAATAGCAACGAAAACGCTGATGAAAACAGCGACGGAACATTTTTGTTGGCAATTGCTAATGAAAATGGTGACATAATTAAAAAAATAAAAAAATTATATTGGCAATTTCATCAGCATGGTAGCATTGATGACGTGTCATTTTGCCAGTGAATAGCTGATGAAAATTCTATTGGTGATTTTAAAATGAAATTACACCTGACAGTCCTCTCCCCCATTTCTTCTTCTCTCAATTGAAATTCCTAATTTTCCCATTTCCCCCAAATTTCCCTCCCTAATTTCACTCGATCTCTCTCCTTCCCTGTCATTTGTGGTGGCACCTTTGGTTCGCTTTTTTGTGCTCTTTTCTCTGCTGTTGTTTCTCGGGTTTCTTGGTGTCTTTCTCTCTAATGTTTGCTTTTTTTAAATGCAGGCCTTTGGGTTTTGGGTGCTTTGGAGATTTCATTATCCTAGTGTCTTCCTTCCAAGGAAGTTGTTGTAGAGGCTAGGTGTGGAGATTGATTTTTTTGGATTTAACATTCAATCGGTTCTTCTCTCTTCCCACCATTCCCATTCCATTTGGGTGTTGCTAGGTAGGTTCATGTTTCTTTTCTGATATGGTTAGCTTCCAATTCTCTTTTCAATGTTTTGTTCTGTTCTTTGACTTGTAATTCCTGTTACTTTTGTTGAATGCTTATTTGTGTTTATGTATATTCCAGTTTGACCAAATGACGTTTCCTGCAAGAAACTTGACTGATAGATGCAATCAGAGATACCATTTTATAGCTAATGTATTATGTAGTGTGTATGCTTTTATTTGGTGGAAATGGGGGTTGGATTGTATAAGGAAATGAGGGTTGAGTTCATAGTTAATTGCATGCAACATTGTAAATGATTTGGATAGTTTTACTTGAAATTTGTATGCCAAGATTGAATCCATTACTTTGCAAGTTTCCATTTTGTTGGTTAGTTTGATGAATAATTGTTGTCGTACTTGGCTAATAGAGTAAAAATTGCTTGTGTTGTATTATGTATGAGTAGTGTGTTTTGAACGAGTGAGGTATACGGCTCAAGTGGTATTATTCTGCCTTCTTTGCAATGTTTAGGGCAAACAGAGTGTTCCTTACTGACTGAGTCTTTTTCTCTTGATATTGTTTCTTCTTGTTAGGTTTTTTCTTATTGCAAAAAAGAGATTCTGTTATCTTATTTGGGCCAGTTGAGGTTAGGGAACCTCTTGCATTGAAAAAGAAATGTTAGGCAAAAAGAATGACATCAAACTCATCTATTATGTAGTGATGACCTGTAATGTAGTTATGCTCTTATGAGTTTGGCATTGAAGCATTAACTTCTTTCTGCGGAGGTTGGTTTGGCTGTTGATTATGTTGTTCACTCTAGCTATGTTTGTTTATCTGACATATATTTGAGTAGTCTGTGGTTTATGGTTTTTTGTTTCAGAAACGAATTGATAACTGGATAAACATTGAACAATATGTGGGTTTGAGTACAATAAGTGGTTTCTTCCGTAATTAGTTTTGGACTTGGTTGGTTATGGATCATGTGCTTCTAGGAATCTGTTTTGTTTGTGTTATAGAATTCTTGCATTTTTTAATCTTAAAGGCAGTTGTTTTAAAAATAGTTTAAAGTACTTGAGAGGTAACAAAAGCTGCTTGCAAAAATCTAGGATTCCCTTGTAAGTTGTAACATATGGAAAACCAAAATCAACAATTACGTTAACCACCAAATTCTTTGAGTTCCACACACTCTTCTAATAGGTTTTGGAGAACAAAGAAATATGAAAGAGTTGCTCAACATTTCTTCTTCGTAAGAGTTTCCCTTTTTGTTAGACAATTTTTAAACTATACCTATTGGGTTCGATGTATCTAGAGCTATACTATTACAATAGAATCTGAATTATAAAATTTGAATGATATGTGCATATTTGTTTTGCCTAAAAGTTTTGAACTTAAAAGTGACTGAATCTGTGCAGGGCCAATTGAATTGGTGGATTGTTCCAAAAACTAAGTTAAGAGTTTTCTTGCAATTGTGTTAATTGTTTCCTTTTAGATACCATGTATCAAAGAAGAAACATGCCCAAGTCCAACAACATCGCTACTGCTTTGTCAAGTAGCAGTGTCAAAGCAATAACGTTGGTGATCATGTTGTTAATTCAGGTGACAATCATGAAGAGATGCATGAAGAGACGCATGAAGAGGCATCTACCACGGAAGTTACTGACCAAGGCTCGAACAATGTGGAGAACAGAGTTGGAATTCCCTTTACCAGAGACATTTTATTAGGTAAAATTATTGTAGAATGGAAAGATGACCTCACTATGTAATTAATGTTTTTTTCTTCTAAATATTTGTTTTTGGTTATATTAAGTTTTACATTAAATTAAAATGACTTCGATGAATTGATTTTCAGGTTTATCAATAATAAAATTGTCTATTCGTTCACATTTACGATGATATTATCATTTGAAGAACTATTATTTCAATGGAGTCAACTTCATAAGCATCTTGAATATATGAATATGGTGGCGGCTTGGTGGAGAAAGTTTAAGGTTAGATAATAATTTTTAATTTGAGTTAATAGTTTTTAAAATTTTAAAAATTAATTAATATATGATTTTAATACAAGGAAAAAATTTACTGGGACGATAGCAATGAGATGTTGGTCAAGAAAACATGAGAAAACCACTGTGTAACTAGGTAAGTTTTAATATAAAAAAATGTTATATTGTATTTTTCTTTTAATTTCCTTATTTTATTTTTGTTTAACAAATTTTCATATCAGGTTATGCGATTTGCAGGTTATGTGATTTGCGGTATGATATCCACAAACAAGCAATTAATGGAGCCAACCCTGATGATGTAACAATGAGAAAGAACTATAGACTAAGGCATGTCACGACTTTGTTTCAAGATTGTGGCATCAAAAGTTTTAAAAAGCATTTATGCTCTGGGACTCAAAATAAAAATAAAGAAATTTATGGTTTGATGAGCAAGCATATTGAAGGAGTGTTTTTATTTGTGCACCATGTAAAGCTTTTAGTAAGAGCTTGTTATTATATATATTTTATTATTTTTATTATGGTTTTAATTAAGTATTTATTTGTAAAACAGTTAAAACAAATTATTTAATTTGTGAGAAAAACATCTTGGAAGTGAAATGACAACTCCAATAGAGTATACGAGGAAACTCATAAAAAAGGGAGATGAGGGAAAAAAGAAGAAAATTTTTTTTGATATTTTTTTATATAGTTATCATTGCATTACTAATATTTATCATCATCAATATGAATTTAGGATTTTAATTTTTTTTTAATTTGTTTTGTATAATATATCCGCATGATTGAGAAATTTGATAAAGGCAATTCCACTTATCCTCATCATTTTTAATTATAGTTATAGGCTGGTGTAATTAATAGATGTGATAGAAATCATGATTATGATATGTCTCCAAAAAAATGAGAGCGAGTTTTGATGAGTTAGTCCAAAAAATGGTGGAGAAACAACTGTATTTTTAGTTGCCTAGTTTGGAGGAAGAAAAAAGAGCACTATTCAAACAAGATTGAGAGCAATCAAGATGGATATATAGCTGGCATTTTGCATTATATTTAATGCGATGATCTTGAGATGCTCACTAAATGTTTTCCCGACAATGTTCCTATAAAGGATGGTTTTGGAGTGGAGAGATAATAATTTGGATAAATTGGACAATTAACTAATAAAAAAAAAGAAATGTCAAATTAATATAGAAGCAAAAAGTTTTGGTGAAATACTATTTTTTTGGATGTCACGGTTGAAAACCGTGATATCAATTAAATATTGCGGTTAAGAATTAACATAAAATTTTAATTAATACCGCGATTCATAATATGACATTAATTAAATTCAAAATTAACTAGTCAACCAGTTCGTAAGGAAGATCATAAAATTGTCAAAATTAAGGTATTAGAATGAGATTTTTGAAACCTAAAGATCTAATGGTCGGAGTAGTGATTCCATGACTACTTTAAGGAAAACAACTTCTGGAAACTCCTGTAAGAATTTGAGCGCGATCCAACAATCGGATCAAAAGTTATGGCTCATTTGAGCCATTATTCTAATTTGACGCTACCAGATCTCCTCTTTTGAGCCTAGACCTATCCTATTGGTTCATAAATGCATCTATTAGATCATCTATACAATTTGTCTAGGGCAAATTTTCATCTAGTAGTAGAAGACCCACAACTAACTGCTTAGAATAACTTATTATCATAAGTACGACTACATCATTGACATTGAAAAACAAAGAACAAATATTGTGTAAGTAATAAATTTTTAAATTTTAATTGGAGTTTGTTTTTTTAGTATGGCAGCCTTCAAAATTTTTCATCATGTGATCAAATTTCTTTTATATTTCACTTTATATAATCATTGTTACCGATCATAATAATTTTTATTTTGTTCCTAGAAGCTAGTTTACGCTATTCAATTAATTATTTTTATGATTTCAATAATGTCAGTAATATACGCTGATAAACATATAAATTTCTGATTTCTACTTTACTAGGTCTCTTGTGAGGACAAAATATTGACTCAGCAGTGACTCAAAAGAAATATATTCGACACAACTTGCTGCCATCCTTACAATTGAAACGGAGAGTACAGAAAGGAGCTTCTAATCACCATAAATAAATAATTTAAGCTTCCTAAGAACCTTGTCCTCCGATACTATTCACTCCTCAAATAATTGGGATATTAATAGAACCACTGGTGTGGATTATAATATTGAATAGATGTCTTTGCTATAGTAAAATAATCTTTTTTCAAGATTCATTTTTATTTTAGTTTTATTTATGGGTATCTTATTTTTTTTCATTATTTCTTGCATCCTTTAAACTTCAGGATTATAATCTATTCATTATCAATATTTTTAACATATATATTTTTAAAGTTTATCTCTCTAAAATATAATTGATTTTTTAAAAAAGATATTTACTTAAATATCTAAACATTCGAGAATCTTCAAATCTACAAAAGAGGATATTTTACAGGTATCAACCACCAGTCACATTGGCTTACCAGACACCAGGTACAAGCTAACAACCATATTGGCTAGGAAGAATGGGTCAAATTGCTAGAACAAAGAGATTAACTGATTATCCAACATATAAGCCTTGTTCCCAAACTACTTGAATTTTTTAGGATTTCATCATTGGTGCCATCTGTGAGAATCTGAACAAAAAGCTAATTCATTCTTGTTTCTTAAAAGCTTTTTTCATGGCTGACGAAGCCCCAACACAGTGGTAATCATGTCAATGGCTACGCCAACTGCTAAGCCATCAGTTATGCCTGCGGTTACGCCAATAGCAACGCCCATGACCACACTTCACGGCTATGCCTAGGACTACACTCATGGCCACGCTCCACGACTATGTTGCAAAACTACGCCCATGATCTTTATGGCAGCTTGTACATGCTAAAATATATCACCAGGACTTGTAGGGCTTTGATGATACACAAAAGGTGAGTTCCACCTACTAGGCAAGCTCCACATACTGGACAAGCTCTACGTACCTACTAGGTGAGCTCCATCTACCGGACGAGTTCCACCTCCTAAACGAGCCCCACACTTTTAAAATAAATGTGTTTTGAGAATGAGAAAATAATTTCAAGCAATTATAAAGGGAATATAAAAAAAGTTAAGAAGAGAATTGAACAAAAAGGTGTTGGTGCAAATCCCGATAAAAAATCGATAACGTTAACGTGAAACGATAATAAGTTCGTAGATAAAATAAATGATGAAAAAAGAAAGATGAAATTATCCCATTTACACCATCAATCGAGCATAATATAAAGTCTAAATAGAAGAGGATTAAAGAAAAAGTTAAAAGGGCTAAGTTTAGAGGCTCAAATTTAAAAAGGGCAAATCTATCACACTAGACCTTTGGCTACTATTTGGTGTATGTGTGTGTGTGTGAAGATTAATTTTCATTTTTGTTCCAGTTATTTTGGAAAGCAAACATCTGTATCTTTCCAACAATATATGGTAGGCTATCTAATTCACACGGTTAAGAAAGAATGATGTGTTTGAAGTTGGGTCTGAAATCAAAATTTGGGTTATAAATTCCAATACCGTCTAGTTTTATGTTATCAAGTATAACTCCCAATCCAACTGTTAGATCGAACTAAAATTTTATAAGGACTTTCCTGACATATGTTCTTATATTGGGTTTAAATTTTAGGACAATAAGAGTTTAGGGCATTACAATTAGGTTGGCAGTCAGACGTGTTACCCAAAAACATAGGACAAATATTATAAGGGGTAAAATGGTAAAGTAAGCAAAATTTCTCTTTATAAACAAGAGAAAGCTGATGAAGAGTTCCAAAAGCTAGGGAAAACGAAAAGCCCTCCATTCCTTATTAATTTTTGAGTGGTTTCTTGCTTAATTGAGAGATTCTTATGAGGACTAATCATTCTCTTAAAAAATAAACATGATATAAATGAGTTTTGAAGTGAGAAACCAAGAAAAGAAGATGAATATGTAGAGAGGGAAAGTGAGAAATCTTGAAGAGAAATAAGAAGAGTTTGGGTTCTCTTGCATCAAACTCCATGGAAATAGTGTTAAAATGGTAAGCAAGACTTCACCTTTATTTATATACAATTCTTAGTTGGTTTTGGTTATAGGTATAAAATGGGTATCTGTTTAAGCTTGAGTTTGATTGAATGATGAATTGTTGTTGTTAAACTTTGATAAAAATATGTTTTGTATGTATCCAAGAGTGGGTAATGTGAAATTATTGGAACAGTTAGAGGAAAATCCATGGATTTGATCCATGGTGGCATTATGCAAAAAGAAGTACTTGAAGGGTTTGCATTTTGTTGATTGATTTGACATGTTTTAGTTGTTTTGGGATGGAATGCATGTTAAAAGTTGAAGTGACAATCATGGTTATACCATGGAGGATATTCGTCCAAAATAAAAAATGACAGGGGAGGTATTTTGAATGATTGTTGTGATGAACTATAGTTAAGCTTGAAATGATATGTGTTGGAAGAAAAAAAAACTAATGTAAGATTAGCTTGAGTGTATGTTGTTAAGGTTTGTTGCATATGTTTAATTGTAAAAGGAGAAAGTGAGAAATGAACGGTTTATTTTTTGTTGTGTTAATAATTCTAAGCAAGGATATTAATGTATGTAGTGTGGAAAATAAAGGAGAGAAATTCCAATGGAATGAGTTTTTTTTTTTTTATTTTGGTCAAATCTTGTTATGTTGTAGATGAAGGGAAATTATTTGAATGTCTTGATTTAGATTTGGTTTAAATGTGTTATGCAATAATGCTAAATGACCTTGGATAATATTGTTTATACATGAGAATTAGTTAGAAGTTAAAAAGGATTTTTAAAGGGTGAAAATCCTTGTTGTCCAAAATTTTAGTTGAAAATGAGAGGTTACTATGATTGTTTATTTTGAGCTTGAAAAAGATATAACTTAGATTTAGTTTTTTTTTTTTTAATGAATGTTGTATGTATGGATGTTAGATTTCAAATGAAATGGATCTTGATTAATTTAGAGTTGTATTACTCCAGATATAAGCTAAACACTAAGTAACGATCTAAACCGATATAAATCCGAACAAATTTTGGATGCTACAGTGATTATTGAATTTGAACCTTAAAATGATAAAGTTTGGAGTTTGTTTCTCTACCAAAGTTATATGTATGAATGTTATCTTTCAAATTAAACTAGTTTTGATTAATTTGGAGTGATATAACATTATATATGAACTAAAGACTGAGGATAGGTTCAAACTAATATAATATTGGACACATTTTTTATGCTACAATAATGAGTGATTTTATGTTTATAAATGGAAAAATTAGGTGCTGTTGTCTTCATGAAAGTTGTAGCTATATGTCTTAGCTTTCTATAGAGACAACCCATGTAAAAAATTGAGTTTTACAACTTCAGTTATGATTAAACATTGGACAATATTTAGAGTTGGTTAGGCTAAATCAACTAGAATTAGATAATTTCTAATCTTTTCTTGGAATTGTTGTTGAGTGAGGGTTTTAACATATGAATTTTCAAGAATGGATATGAACATGAAAATGTACAAGGGTATAAGATTTTAAGGATTTTCCTTGTTATTGGTGTAAAAGTAATAGTTGAATGAGAATTTAAATGAAGTTATGATGCTGGTTGTATTATTGATGATAATTGAATCCCTAGTGGTATATAGGAGGCTATGGGGATTAGACATCAACATGAAACAATAACACATACACAAACTCAAAGTAGGTGCCTTGCACTTTGCCCTATCTGTAAAATATTTTTAAATTCTTTTTAAACTGTATTTCTTTAAATGTGTTTACCTATAAAGATATGAATGTGAATAACAAGAACGATCATAATTAATTAGCTGCCTTAAAGGGAGTTAAAGACGTCAAAGTAACTAATTGTCGGGTTGATAATGATTCAATAAAGGTGAAATATGATGGTTGTCATCTAGAAATGTGATTATGCCTTAGTAATTAAGTGTTGATTCTTGATTAATAAAGTATCTATAATGTAGTATGTTTGTATTTGAATATTAATATGTATAAAACTAAATACCCAGTAATGGGTTAGTGACATTGGTTCGGTTGATGACCAAACTATATGACTTGGCAAGATGGTTTAATAAGAACATAAAATTGATTGAAAAGATGAATTAACTGTCTATAATTGAGCCAGTGGCGTCTGTTGCATTAATGACTATGATATACGTGATTTGGCTAGTGGTCTTGTGGTTAACAAATAATATCTGTGTTAACGACTTATCAAATTGGTAATGAAATGTTAGAAGAAGCCAAATTGTCACTACCAAAACAATAATATTCTAGGGACTTTAATGATTCATGTCTAGTGAGTTGTTTAAAATGTGTTTTAAAAGTTTAGGTTGTTATACGAAGTTGTTTGTGTGATGATGATATCAGAATTCATGACAAGTTTTATGTCGTAAATGGCTAGATGAAATTTGGATAGGATTTGTATAAAAAAAGCTCACCTGAAATTTTATTAATCAGGAAAGTTTCCATTGGAGACTACAAGTCGAAGTGAAATGGCTGGATGAAATTTGGATAGGGTTTGTATAAAAAAAGCTCAACCAAAATTTTATTAGTCAGGTAGGTTTTCATTGAAAATCATAAGTCGAAATAAAATGGTAGCCTTAGATTTTTTGAAAATGAGTCAAAATAGTGTGAAGGATAATAATATGGGTTACATGAAAAAGGAAATGAGACGAGGTAATGATAATTACATATTTTACTCGGTATATATTATTTTATATATACTGAGGAAAATATTAAAAAAACATGCAATTATTTGTAAAAAAAATTCAAAAACAAGGAGAAAATAATCTTGTTATCAAAAGAATTTTTTTTTCATGTTTTTTTAAGAATACTATCTTTTGAATATTTTACAAGTTAGAATTATCATGTTTTATTAAATTTTAAAGGATTAATTTGATGATTAAGAAGACATAATATCTTCTTCTTCTTTTTTTATTTTAAAGTTTAAATTTTATAATTATATTGTTATAAAATGTATGCTTTTAAGATATTCCCCAAAAAAATAATCCAATTAACACGTAATCTAATTAAAGTTTACATTACAAATTAAGTGCAATAATTTTTATTTTATTTTATCTTATCTAAGTCCTTTTCGATAGTACTTTTTTCCCCAATCAAAGGAATTATAAAGACAAAAATAACATTGAACAGCATCGTCTATCACCTAACAGCGGGACCCATTATCATAGTTAATCTTTTCGCTGCAGACTTTTCCATCTTTATTGGACCCTCGTGCTTTTACCATATCCTCAGATCCCTGCTGCTTCAGCTAATTCCCTTAATTTTCTAGTCCCAGCAAAGTGGCCTTTAGCTGGTCGATCCTCTGCTTGCTTAGAAAAATCAAGACTCAAAAAGAAAGATGCACAAGAGAAACAATTCACGATTCAAAGCTTCACAAGAAAGCATGACCGAAGAGCCTCAAACTGCAGGCACAAGTTTGGTAGGGAAATTGATCTGTTGTTGTTCGTTAAATCCAAGTCCTGTTATGGATACCAGGAATGAGGAAATTAGTTCAAGATCAAGAGATTTGGAAAAGCGTGCTCGTGGAGAGAGGCACCATAGATCAGCAGGTAAAAGAACTCCCACAACTTCTTTGCTTGATAGATCTAATGTTTATGGTAGAAAGAAGGACAAAGAGTTCATTATTGAATTGTTACTGGAGAGAGAAGTAGCTAGCAATGGTAGAGTTTGTGTGGTTGCTATAGGTGGGATTGAAGGAGTTGGCAAGACCACTCTAGCCCAGCTTGTGTACAACGATTCCACAGTGGTCAACGCTTTTGATTTGAGAGCTTGGGTTTTTGATTCAGAAGATTTTGATGTTCGGAGCATAACAGGGACAATCCTCCAGGAAGTTACCAAGGATGAGGCTTGTAAGCTCAGTGGAGATTTGAATTTTCTTCAGGTGAAGCTAAGAGAGAGACTTTCTGGAAAGAGAAGTTTAATCGTGTTAGATGATGCGTGCAATGTGGGCTATGACCAATGGGATCTTCTACGCCAAACCTTTGCTGGTTCTGAAGTTAAAGTAGTTGTCACCACGCGAAACAACAGCGTCCCACGAATCATGGCTGCCATCTCCACTCGCCATCTAGAGGTGTTATCAGATGACGATTGTCTTTCAGTGTTTTTAGATCATGCACCGCCAGAACTGAAGTTCGTGGACGCAGATCCGAAGCAGCAAGCAATAGTGGCAAAAATAGCAAGCAAATGTAAAGGCTTACCACAGGCTGCAAAATATCTGGGGGGAAGACTGCGCTCTGCTCACTGTAGTCAATGGGAGAAGATATATATATCGAATTGTGAGAAATATATTTGAGGATGAGTGGCAGGGACTGACAAGATTAATAACACGATAATTAAGAATGCATGTTTATCCAGCCAATCTCTCAAAGGAGATGTTCGAGAGTTCTTTTGCTCATGTTTTTTTTCTGCGTTTTTTTAAAATATTTTTAGTTTGAAAAAACATAAAGTTAATGTCTTTTAGTGTTTTGTAATAATTTTAATATACTAATATAAAAAAAAAAGAAAACTGAAAAAAGATAATTTCATTTGCTGATATTTTATATATGGACTTTGCCATTCAATCACTGACTGGAAATCTTGTGCTCCACGGTGATATTTTGGACGTATGATGAGTTAATCTAGTGAATTGAGATATTCAATACGGATGATTAAAGTTTAAGAGAAATCTATCAACATATTCTCATAGATTGCACCATCACATTCTTATATATATAAGAAATAATTAATTATATCGATCTTTTAATTATAAGACTGCTAATTAATTATTGAAACTACATGTTTGACCTCACAATCATTAGTTTTAATGAAAATATATAATTGATAGAATATATATATATATATATATATATATATATATATAAAACCCCTTGGTTATGGTCAATAACCTCTCAAATAATAAATAAATGAAGGAAGAATTGATACAGAAAGATTGGCTGCGATAGATATCGGGTTAATATGAGCATTGCGTGTAGTAGCTTGATTGTTAAGGAATCTCAATGTATTCAATGGCAGAAATATTAAAATAATCTCAACAGAATGCTTTTCAACTAATTAAAAGCCAAAGTCAACCTCAACCGATCAGACTCGGCCGAGTCTGGAAGCAAGACGCGATCTGGCGAAGATGCAGAAATCAATCGAACCGCATCCCGCAAGCTCTCAACGATGATACATATTGTGCTAGTCCAGCTCACTGATTGAAGTTTCTTACCTCCATGCATGGAAGTTTCCACATGCTGACAAGTCAAAGCAGAATAGTTGCAGTGAAACA
>Ga0325414_1004086_pt1 | contig 15257 bp, 5 predicted proteins | sample PopdelMetagenome_8_FD_206183 | JGI IMG/M metagenome (GOLD analysis project Ga0325414, IMG submission 206183) | Populus deltoides microbial communities from Bellville, Georgia, United States - Leaf-PdKOR-R3 | ecosystem: Host-associated > Plants > Phyllosphere > Phylloplane/Leaf | place: USA...
AGTACACAATTCAAGATTGATTAACATTTGTATATAATTATAATTCACATGTCCTAACCTACCATGCCATATATTACAAGATTTAAGTAAGGGAAAGATATGTTAATGTTGTTGTTATTTTCTCATCCTTAGTTGCGATGATTATTATATTTATTTTGAAAAGTTCATCACTAACATGCATGTCTTGTTATAAGGTGTGTAGAACATATCCATTTCCACCTCTATTTATATTAATTCTTATAACCAAAATTGATACATAATTAATTATGCTAGTTATCATAATTAATTCATATTGTTTTGTCTTGATTACCGACCATGAAAAGACATAAAAACCTGACAATTTTTTGCTTTTAAATCGATTTTGTTTTGAAAATAAGTTGTTTATGAAGAGGAAGAAGAATGTTCATACTTTTTATTCATGGTTGGATATATAAGCTAATAAAAAGTAATTCTTAGAGACCAAAAAATTATTTTATAATAAACTTAAATCCAAGTCCAAAATAGATCAGTAAAAAATAAACTCAAACATACAAACCTGAGGCTCGAGCCCAAGTCGAGCAAGCACATATGACTTTAGCTCAAAACCTCTTTGCTTAGGCACGTTTATGACCATTCAACTTCTCACTAAATAAATTATAAGATAATATTGTATTTTTTTAATATGTGATAATAGATTCTAGGTTTTACAAAAACATGCCACCTAAAAGTTTTTTGAGATAAATTTCCAATTCACCCTTAATTTATTTTAATCTTTTAGTTCTATGTCAAAGAACTTTTGTTGGAAAATATTTTCAAATAAAGTTTCAATCCTAAAATGAATGGATCCCATTTTTAATTTGACCTCAAATATGTTTATTAATCATGGTTTGAAACAAATTTTCCAATAACATTAGCCTATATGAACAAAATATCCTACTAGTCAAACTTGATGTCCCATCATGACATAATAATTGGCTATGTAATATCTAATTATCCATTTAACATCTCATAGTCTAACTATAGAAAACACTAAATGGAATAGGGAAAATATTGTTCCTTGTACACTGTTAACACACTCAAATTTCATTGTGAACTTCTAAAATATTTTTTTTTCCACTTTGGTCATCAAAGTTTTTTCTCCTCGATTTAGTCCTTTTGTGGTCAAATTGATGGCCTATTAGTTTTAAGTTGTTGAAAAATGGTAGAACTGAAAGATAAGGGATAAAAATGGAGAAGACAACAAAACTTGGTGGCCCCTTCAAAGTTTGTACAAAAAATTCATTTTAATCCTTATACTTTTATATTTTTTTATTTTCAGTCCTTTTAGTTTTTTATCATTCAATTTTGGTCAAAAAAATTATTTTTTCTCATTTTTTAGCCCTTAGTTTAAGAGAAAAGAGAGAGTGTCATCGGATTCTGGTGATGGGAAGAAGAAGTCTTAGTTGAAACTGATTTTGAGCGTGAAATTAATTGATATTGGTGTCAATGAGTTCCATTCATTAAAAAGAGTCTCACCGAGGTTTTCTTTATCCATCTAATCACTTGAAATTGCAGATGTGAGCTAGGTAAGTCTTTTGATTTCATGTTGATTTTAAGTTGTTAATTGAAGCTATTTATAGGTTTGTCAAGGTGTATAATGTATTTTGGGTCAAAACGGGTTGAAAATCGAGTTTTCTAGAGGAAAAAAACCTTGACTTGAATTTTTAGCGACCTTCCAATTGCCTGAAACTAGGTCAGCAAGTGACGCATCACTTGCTTATTTTTTTCAAAAAAAAAATAAAGGTAAATGACAGATCGCATGCCCCTTAAAAAATAAAAAGAACATTAACTTGGTCAAGGTGCGAGGATCCAAGATGGGTGGCCCATGTGCATGGGCTTATAAGATTAGGTATGTTGGCCACCTAGCCAAGACCCACAGGATTGGCCTTTGTTTTTTGGTCCATTCTTTTTTATCTATTTTTTTTATTTTTAATCTTATTATTTAGTTTTGGGTTTTTATTAAATTTCTTTTATTGACTATTTCTTTTCTCTAGTTTTTTTAAAATTTTATGATGTTTTTTAATAAAATATTATTTAATTTTACTTAGTTTGTCAATGTGCTTTCAAAGAATTGTTATGATCTTAGAAAGCATTCTTTCTATGCACCCTACTTAATTTTGTCTCTATTTACTTTTCTAAATCGTTTTCCATACATATTTTTTTTATTATTGTTTTATTAAACAAAATATTGATTTCAAGGAACAATGTTATTAAATACAACCTAATAAACCTGTGTTTTGATATCAAATATTTACATTCACATTTATCTCTTAACTTTTCAATTTATTTTTTAGCTAAATATCATATAATTTTTACTTGGTTTTCACATAAAATAATAGCTTTTTTTTCTTATACGTACATAATATTTTTTTCACTTTGATTTTATTCAATTGGTTTATATATGTGTCTATTTCTTGTTTCATTTGATTAAATAAAAAATCATTTCTAATAAATAAAATAATTAAACACAACTAGTTAAATGATTCATTTTGTGAGATCAAGTATTTTGATCTATATCTATCTTTTAATTTTTCTAATTTAGTATTTAGTATTTAGTTACCATTAACAATTTTCGTTTTGCTTTTTATTGACATAAATAATTCTTAATTTATTTAATTAAATATATATATAAATTTTTCAATTTTCAATTATGATTTTTTTATTTTAAACAATACTTTGAAGAAGCTTGTATATTTTCTTTATTAAAAAAAATTATCTAGTAACAAAAAAACATGGGTAAAAATAATTAATGTCTAATCGAACAACAACCCATTTCATCAAATGTTTCATGTTCGAGCTCTGTGGTTGTTAATATGATGGTTACTTGACGCTTATATGGTCGTTAACTTTAAAACCCATATGATTAGTCGAGATACACGCAAGCTGATCCGGACACCCACATTAATTATATATAAAAAAATATGCCCTGTAATGTTACGTTCCCTTTATAAACTAAAATCTCGAATGTCGAATAGATCGAGTTTTGTTTTTTTTATCTATGGAAATAAAAGGATTCATTATGGAAGGGAAACCTTCCATATAATGCTATCAGCGCGTGCGCTTTTTAACAAAAGCAAGTTGTTAAAAATGAATAAAGTTTATTTCTACTTTCTTTTATATTTCCATAAATGAATAATGTAAATTTATAATTCAATATTTGTTGACTTTGACAATTAAAACCTTGATCTATTGATTGGCATTAATAACTACTTTTAAGACACATGATTCAAACGAATTTAAGAAAGTGGAAACAAAATATAAAAACAAAAACAATTTTTTTTTTAATTTTAATATGATTGTTAATTAATACACTTTTTTTTTTCTCACGAATGATTATTGGAAGGAGTCTTTTAATAATATTGATGAAATCCCAAAAATCCAACTAGCTTAGAAATAATATTTTTATGTTAGATAATCGATTAATCAATTGGTCCTTGTAATCTCATCCATTCTTTCTGGTTAAGGTAGTTGATAATTTATACTTAATACTTAAATAAGTATCTTTTTAGAGAGAAAAAATACAAGAATATTCTAGAGAAATGTTCTGAAAACATATATATAGTAAAGAATAGAGATTGTGAACATTTGTTCTGAAAATCTCATGGTGTATTTATAGACCATAAAAAAAAAGACTGAAGGTATTTTTTTTATGATATTTTAAATTACATTATAAGCTGTATTCACTTATTTTATCCGGTTAAAAGATTATGAACCATACAAGACTTAATCTCTCATGACTGGACTTAACATACTGCCAAGCTTCCTTTTGGACATGCTTTTTTTTTTTTTTAGACATGATAAAAAAAAATATAAATACATTTCATAAGTGCAAGTGTAGCTTCCTATCCTATTAAACAACTTGTGTAATTATTTTACATAAATGATAAGTTTGTTTAGTGAACAGAGATCTACTAAACAAATAAATCAATCACTTCGCAATAGACTTATTTTTGTTGTCGAAAAACAAGACAAGAGCAAGATCGATTTTCGTTATGATTCTTGTTCATGTAACAACTGCCAATGAGAGCTGTTTCTGGCAAAGCAATTCAAAAACTCAGAGCCAACTTTCCTCTTGTTCGTAATGGTTACGTGCAGGGAGCGCTGGAGACATCCTGGCAAGAAATTTGAGGACCGAGTTGACTTTTGAATTGGCAATTAATGATTGAAGGAAAGAACAGATCCCCTGGAATTATATCGCAAACAACCAAATAAATGGACTTCAAATATAGTGTAATAAATTCATATTAGTAACGATATTAATTAAAATCTTCCCATCTCTATTTAATTTAATATTATGTGAAATTAATTAAAAACCCTACACATGTCATGTTCATTCAGTAAAAAAAAAACAAAATCAAAATTAGGTCGATTCCGGACGGCCCGTCTTTCGCTGCGAGACTTATTTTTCATTGTGAGTTAGACTGATTTTTTATAAAAATATTGTTAATAAATTATTATTTTTTTAAAAAATCAAATTAATCTCTCAAATTAAATTATAAATTTTTATATTATTAAAAAAAAATAAATAATTTTATTGTGAAAATTTAAAATAAAATTATGAGGTAGGGTCTACAGTGAAAGTACAAGGAGTTTTAATGATATCTTCTAAAACAATGCAAAAAGACATCAATACCAATATACCATCGTAGATTTTGTATTTAAATATAAATCCAACAAAATTTGGCATTATTTAACTTAGAAAAAAACCACCAATTGTAACTACAATATAGTTTTTGGTAAACCAAAGTCAAAATTAAGAATTGAATCCCCACTTACCCCATCATCTAATCTTGTTGATGAGCATGATGATGATGATGGGCAGTGCCACCACCAATCATTTGCCAGAAAAACTAAACGAAAAGAAGAAGAAGAAGAAAAACACAGTCACCAAAGAAAACCAAATCCAATTTGCAACGCAGCAGCAGCAGTCTCAGCTTTTCAACTCAGCTGAAGAAACTTTTTATTGAATTGTTTTTTTGCCCCAGCTTATTTAATATTTCTGGTTTTTTTTTACCCTCCCAAACCATTTGAAAACCCCAAGAAAGAGAGACGTCTCCTTGATGAACTCTAAACTTTGATTCCTCATCATCACACCAAATCCCAGATTTTTACTTAAATTTTTAATTAACACTCACTCACTAGTAAAACAAGTAAACAACAAAAAATACCCACATTTCCTCTCTTCTCCAAAATCTTCATCCATAAGTCTAAAACTTGGCTCTCTCTCTCTTTTTCTTTTTCTGGGTTGCTTAATTCTTAACAGCTGTGTTTGTTTTGCATGACTGAATCATGAGGGATAAAATCAAACTGGGTTCTTGGCTTTTCATTTGGGGACTACGTCAGATTCCATTTATTGCAAGAAAAGAAAAGAAAAATATAGTCTAGTGCCGAATGGGTTTTGCATCTGATGTATTCCATATGCCGTCCCTCTCCCTCTCCCTCTCCCTCTCCCGCTGTTATTTTAAGACATCTCTCTTAGATCTGTTTGCTGCTGTAATTGATCCACTACTTTATTCATGCTCCTCTACTTCTTCCTTCCAAGGTTAGATCATCACATTTCAAGCTTCATATCTATTAATTTATATGATTTTCTTGATGTTTGAAGTTTATACGGGTGGGGTCTATGGTCTAGTTTAAATATTAATGGTTTGCTATACACAAGGGGTTCTGGGGTTTTATTGGTTCTGGAGTATGAGAATTTGATGATGTGTAGATACTTGAAGAGTTACAAGGTGGTTGGGAGGTTTCATGGGTTTTGTTTAAGTTGCTTTATGTTGTATGCGCTTATGGTGCAAAGTGAGATAAGCCCTCCATATAAGAGGTCCTTTAAGCCTTTTCTGTGAGGTCTTTATTGCAAAATGGGTAACGGCACTTCTCGTGTCGTGGGTTGTTTTGCCCTTAATGGTAAGAATGGTGTTGATTTAGAGTTTTTAGAGCCACTGGATGAAGGATTAGGTCATTCATTTTGCTATGTTAGGCCGCCTATTTTTGACTCTCCTGCCATTACCCCCTCAAACTCTGAGAGGTTTACAGTTGATTCTAGCACTCTAGATTCTGAAACATTAAGTGGGTCGTTTAGACATGATATGATAGATGATCCCTCAGGTTTGCATAGGCCAAACAAGACTTTCCCTGAAACTACATTTAAAACAATATCAGGGGCATCAGTTAGTGCCAATGTTTCGACTGCTAGGAGCGGTAACCAGAGTGCACTGTTTGCTAGTGAAGTGCAAGAGCCTGCTGCATCATTTGAGAGCACATCATCGTTTGCTGCAATTCCTTTGCAGCCAGTGCCTCGTGGCTCTGGACCTTTGAATGGCTTTATGTCTGGTCCTCTTGAGAGAGGTTTTGCCTCTGGTCCTTTAGATAAGGGAGGTGGCTTTATGTCTGGACCAATTGAGAAGGGGGTAATGTCTGGTCCTCTTGATGTCACTGACAAATCCAACTTCTCTGCTCCACTTGCACGTGGTCGTCGGAGACCCCACTTCCAGCGTTTAGTGAGGAGTGTGAGTGGACCTATGAAAAGCACTCTATCACGAACATTCTCACGACATTCGATGGGATCAGGTTGGATGCAGAGGGTTTTTTTGCACCCTGTGACCCAATTGGCCTGGCAAGGTAGGGAGCCAAAGTTTCGGACAGAAGCCTCAAGGAATTGCCTTGAATCAGGGCCATCAGAGGGCGAGTATGTGAACATTCGCAACTTGCAATGGGCTCATGGCAAGGCTGGGGAAGATAGGGTTCATGTTGTGCTTTGTGATGAGCAAGGATGGTTGTTTATTGGGATATATGATGGCTTTAGTGGTCCAGATGCGCCAGATTTTCTGATGAGCCATCTCTATAGAGCTATAGATAGGGAGTTAGAAGGACTGCTGTGGGATTATGAACATAAATCTTCCAATGATCCTATAAAACCTGAACTGTCGAGGAGTAGAATTGTTGAGGCTGGTTCAGGGTGCAGCAAGGAAGAGCAGCCAAACTCGAGTCAAGTAACTTCTTGCAGTTTAAACAAATTGTGTAATCCTGGAGATGTCAGGGGTCAATCTTCTAATTGTGAGATAGTGGAGGAAAGTGATGTCCGGGGCAGTTGGCAACAAACATCTAATTGTGAAACGCATAGCAGCTCAGGCTCTGCTTCTGCCTCTATTCCAACTGCCAACTTGGCTGGCAAAGGAAGGAAAAGCATGCGACTTTATGAGCTGCTGCAGATGGAATCATGTGAAGGATTGGGTTCTGCATCAACCTCAGTGGTTAAAAACCAAAGAAGCAGATCGTGGAATTTTCAACCAAGCTCAGAAGCTTTGGGTTTCAATCAAACTTTGCGAAAAGAACCGTCTAGATCTTGCTCATTGGATAACTGCAAAGGAGATGGTTTTAATCATCGGGGTGAAGAACCAACTACATCAGGAGAAGATGGAGGGATTGGACTTGAATCTGGTAATCAAGGAGGTGGAAGTGATCTTTCAGTTTCTGTTCAAAGACAGGGAACAAGAAAGTCTATTATCAGCTCAAAGATCCGGAAAATGTATCGGAAGCAGAAGTCCTTGCGGAAGAAACTCTTTCCCTGGAGTTATGATTGGCATAGAGAGGAGATTTATGCTGATGAGCGAGTAGTGGAACCCTCTGGACCTAGTAGGAGATGGAAATCAGGAATTGTCGATCATGATGCAGTTTTGAGAGCAATGACTCGGGCACTGCAACACACTGAAGAGGAATATATGGAAATGGTGGAGAAGGACCTTGATAAAAATGCGGAGCTTGCTTTGATGGGGTCATGTGTTCTAGTGATGCTAATGAAGGATCAAGACGTGTATGTCATGAACCTTGGGGATAGCCGTGCAATATTAGCACAAGAACGACCGAATGATCGTCATCCTAATCCAAATTTGGTGAAGGATGACATGGGGTATAAGAATAGATCCCGAGAGTCACTAGTACGTATGGAGCTGGACAGAATTTCAGAGGAGTCTCCAATGCATAATCAAAACAACCAGGTTAATATGATTAACAAGAATAGAGAGATCTCCATTTGCAGATTAAAGATGAGGGCAGTTCAGCTTTCCACTGATCACAGCACAAGTATTGAAGAGGTGTGCTTCTTGAAATTTTCAAAATGGTTATTATTGTGAATGTGCCACAAATGTTATCTATATGTTTGACTTTTGTATGCTCATTTTCTGTACTATCCATCAATTGCATCATGAGTTAGAATAAACCTGAAAATTTACAGCATGTATATATTCATTTGAGTACCAACCGGATAGGATTCCCTTTAAAATCCCAGCGATTCACCATTTTCTTAAGCAGTAGATCACTTTCTTTCTCTAGTTCTGAAAGATGTGAAGTAAAGGTATTGTGTTGCCAAATTCATGCTCAGGAGCAGAAAAATCTGAATGATTTAAGCTAAAATTTCTGCCAATCAGTTGCCAAACTGTTTGTTGGTTAATATCATTTCATACTTAAGCCACCTGGTTTAAGGATTTTCATAGGGTTAATTGGTCATTAAAATATTTGATGAATCAGTGAAAAAAATAAAATTACTGCTACACTTTGATCATGTTATGCTGTAATTGAAAATTTATCTTGCGTTCTTGGATACTTGCTTCAGGAAGTGTTTAGAATAAAGGCAGAACATCCTGATGACAACCAAGCAATTTTAAATGATAGAGTGAAGGGACAATTGAAAGTAACAAGGGCTTTCGGTGCTGGTTTTTTGAAGAAGGTCAGTCAATGTTTCAGCCTTGACTTCTGTTTTCTCTTTGTATTTATCTAGGTGCTTTAAACTTTTCAAAAATCTCGAGATCACAAATGGCCAATTCATCAGTTTTAGTAATTTGTTAACTTGACATGGCTACTCAATGTTCATATAATCATTCCCATCTATACATGTCATATTTTTTTTTTCACTAGATAGTGGACTGTTGAAGGCAACCACATTATAGCTGGTCTGTAAATACATTGAAAAGGGAAATGCGGAAGTTGAAATATTTCCTTGAATGTCCTACTACATGTGTGTGTGTGTGTGTGTGTTTATGCATTTGATTAGTATGTATATCCAATGAACCATTTATCTCTGTATGTTTTCTAGTGATTGTTGGCTTAAATGACCTCAGGAGAGCTGATTTAGGGTTGATATGTGTAAGCTCTCTGTGACATCCATATTTTCCTTATCTCCCACCTAGCAGCGAATCACATTCACAAAATCATGATGGTCTGCTGGTGAAATAGTTGAGGATTTTGAAAGGAATAGTATAAATGCTCATTTGGCATAATTTGAATGCCATGGATTTTCTGCTATGCTTTCTTCCCAAATTTGGTTTTATATGTATAATAAGCTGGGTCAGTATCTCCTATGTGGTCAATTTCTTAGTTATGGCTGAGCTTTCCCTCGGTATTATCTGTTCTTTCAAGTTTGTGTTTGTTCAGCAATTCCAAAGTTCGGTAGTGTCTTCAAGTCTCAATCTCCCGTGTAAGAATAATTGCAATGCACTATGTTGAATCAAGGAAAAAATAAAAAAAAGGTAAGAGAGAAAAGTTATCCATGACACCAGACTATACTTTTATTTTTATTTTTTGGTTCTGGAATTGCATTCGTTTAAGGTGCTTGGAACTATGTAATTGTGTGTGTTCTTATAATCTGGAGCCGAGGTGTTTTGGGTTATGTGAGGGTGCTGGGGATGGGCCTCTGCTGAGAAGTGTCAGTTGTTTTAACCAATTTGAAGAGCAAGCAGGATTTAAATGTCACTTCAGCAGCAGGTTTGTAGAAAGGGGAGAGAGCTGTATTTTTTTTTTTTTTGAAGCTGTAAGGTTGGAAAGGAAGGTTTTCCATGTATTTTAGATTGTTCATGCAATAAGATAGGCCTGAAAAGGGAGTTGAATCTAAATAATTACAGGGAATTAAAGTAGAATCAGGGCCCTTTAGTGTGGATTGATCAACTTGAGTTGCTGAATGAGTTTTGGTCTATCGAGGAAGATTGAATTTTATATTTGCAATCCCACAGCAATGACATGATCAAGTACCTCTGTCAGGTTAGATTTGGTTGGCGAAATCTTATCTTGCAGGCATAATAGAATTTTAGGATTATGAAGGTTGGGGTAGGGGGTTTCTTTATTGTTACTATCATGTTTGGTATGTCAAGGTAATATGCAACTCCATTTCTGTTTGTTTATGGATGGAGTCTTAAAAATCATTAAATGCAATGTTGGCAATCAAGAAGCTATACAGCCGACATATTGATTGTTGAAACAAGGGAGTAAAGGATGAGATGCGGGATTGAATTTGGGGTGCACACTTCTTTGAGAAATTTTTTGTTGTTTCAGTTTGAAACTTTATTTTGCAGCATAACATTTCAGTTGATGGGATGTGAAATCTGTCAAGTTGGAAAACATTTCAGTTCTGCTGTTTTGCCCTTCGATAATTATTCTTTATATCATTTAGTTAAGGTTGAAAATGAGCGTCAATGTTTGCTTGTGCAAGTTATTCGTGATGGTCTATTTGAAGTATTCTCATAATATTACGTATCATTCATAGCATTGAACACACTATTCATATCTTTCACGTGTTCATTGAAATTAAGGCTTTATGTCCAATAATTTACTCTTGCTAATAGTTTCCCATTTTTAGCAAATCCTGTATATAAGCAGGATGCATCATTTGCATATTTACACATTGGCTTATTTGTTTATCTTTTTGTTAACCAACCTTTATGGATACTGGTTGCAGCCAACTTGTAATGAAGCTCTGCTAGAGATTTTTCAGATTGATTATGTGGGAAATGGTCCCTATGTGAGCTGCATTCCTTCTGTAGTTCATCACCGACTTTCGTCAAGTGATCGATTCTTGGTTCTCTCCTCTGATGGACTTTACCAGTACTTCAGCAATGAAGAGGTGGTTGCTCATGTCACGTGGTTCATGGAAAATGCCCCTGGAGGTGATCCTGCACAGTATCTCATTGCAGAACTTCTCTTCCGTGCTGCCAAAAAGAATGGTTAGTTGAGTAAACCTTCTACCTGTCATTTTAATTTCATGATGGGAAATGAAATATACTGATTTTTTTTAACCTAAATGCTTTGATGGGATGGAGTGGTAGGACATGTACCTTCCAGGAACTGTAGGTTTGGTAATATTTCTATCTGATGTTCCACCTTGCTGTATTAATCTAGCAAGTTGTGGTCATTCCCATTGTGAGGAAATAATGTTTTGTAGCCATGTAGTTTCTTACTTTTTTTTGTGGATGTCCACATTGAGCTCTTTAAAGCAGTGTCTGTCTGGTTGGTGTATTTCAGTTAAAAAAAGAGAGGTTAGAGTTGTGAGAAACAAACACATACTGCGCGTTCAATTGTTAAAGTTGCAGCACCCACTTTGAAAATCTGGCATGAAATCTTTGGCTTGGCTTCTACATCAATTGTTAAGTCTCTTCAAAATTATTATTCAATAATAAACTGTAAAATCCCCAGCGGCTGGTAGCCATATTTTCAGTTGAAAAAGCGGTGTCTCCTAGTTGTGTAAAGTTTTGCTTTGGTCACAAGTCTTAACTGACAGTTGCGGAGGAAGAGTATAGCCATTTGATCTCTGCCCTTGATATAGTATTATAGTCGAATCAAAATCTCTTTATACTTCAGCTATATATGAGTTTGGAATTAATACTTCCTCTGCCATAAATTGAAGTCTTCAGCAATTTTCTGATTGTATTTTATTGGAGGTTTACAGGAATGGATTTTCATGAATTGCTTGATATTCCTCATGGAGACAGACGTAAATATCATGATGATGTCTCTGTTATGGTGGTTTCTCTAGAGGGAGGAGGGATCTGGAGATCAGCTGGCTAGTTGTTTTCAGTTTACACATATTGCCTCAATAGTGTAATCATTTTCAAGGGAGTGGTAATCATCGATGCAATTTAGAATGACTTCCTCTGCAATATAAATTTTTCATCTTATCATTTCTATTTCAAGTTGAGGAATAGTTTATGCGAGGGCAGAAGCTGATCAGTCCATGCTGCTAGAATTTTGCGATCAGATGCCCCTTTAAGCTTCCAGCATCTAATTATTTTGTATGCCTCATTCATCGTTGAAGTCCTTGTGTTCTTACTTTTTTTCTCCTTGGAATGGTTTGTAAAATTTTGATGAAAGATTTATTTCCCGCACCCCTTTTCCGACCACACCTCCTTGATCCGTTCCTGGTGGTTAATGCTTTTCCGTTCCCATGTTCACCAAATTTTGCTCCAGAAACGGCTTTGTAGTATTTTATGTGTTCCAACATTATTATTATTATTATTAAATATTATATTATAACAACATATGATGTTTACTGTAGTAATTTTCTTTTATTGCGTCTTTCTATATCCAAATTGAGTTAACATTTGTTCAATCTAGGACAAATTAAAAAATAGTCCAAAGTAACAAGGATCAATTTTATTACCAACTTAAATTTTGATTCAAAAGTTTATTTTTATTCCTTGACTTTATTTCTTCAATCTTTGTACCTATAATTATTTTAAAGTTAAATTTGATGCAAACATTTAATTTTTTATTTTACAGTTTTTAGATTTGAGAGGGAAGAGAGAAAGCTATTAGATTTTAGAGAGTAGAGAGAAAATAATTAGCTTTCATTAATTTTGTTTATTAAAAAGATTGATTTTGAGGTTAATAGATTTCGGGTTTCATTTGATAATAGAATTCAGGTTTCATTTGATGATAGAATTTTAATGATGGTTAATTTGAATTTTAATATTGTTTGAAAAAAAAATTAAAGTAAGAAAATCTTTACCTAGTTTAAATTTGTGTTCTTGGATTTTTTTTTTAACTTGATAAATTAGTTTTTTGATGTTATGAGGATGTTATTTAGGTGTTTTTTTTTTAAAAAAAGTTGAAAAATAGGTTTTAGATCAAAAAAAACTAACCTAAGATTTTTTAATACTGAGTTAATTTGGAATTATACTTCATGATTTGTTTTATTTGATTTCTATTGGTTAATCCGGTCTCGTGATCCAAAAATAGTGCTTAACGGGTTAATCTGAGTTGATTTGGGTTGTCTTTTGTGTTATTTTTAAATTGAAATCTTTTCTAATTTTTATCATTCAATATTGGGTCAGTTAAGAATTGAGTTTCATAATCTGTTTTGATTTATTTTCTATGGGGATGTCTTGATTTAATAATCAGGATCACAAGTTTTAGTATTTTAATTCTTGTTAAATGAACTATATATTATAATTTTTATTTTAATAGGTTATTTCGGTCTCATGTTCTTCATTAGATTTGTTTTTTATTGGATTATCCTCATCTCATGACCCGAGTTGTAGGTTTGTTAGGTTAATTTAGTTGACATATTTTTTTTTAATTGGTTTTTATTCTTAATTTCATCGTTCAATATTGTATTTGATTGATAATTATGCTTTATGATTTACTTCGGTTTAAACTTTATGAAGTTATCTTGGTCTCATGACTCAAGAATAATGTTTAAAGGGTTAACCCATATTGACTTGACTAATTTTTTATGTTATTTTTTTAATTAAAATTTTTACAAATTTCATCGTACACTATTGAGGTTGACATGATCGATTAAGAATTGAGATTTATAATTTGTTTTTATTTGCTCTTTATGAGGTTATCTCAGTTTCATGGTTAGAGCCATGGATTTAGCAAGTTAATTCAAATTAAATTAGGTCATCTTTTTTTATTAAAATTTCTGTGAGGTTATCTTGATTTCATAACTCAAGTCATGAGTTTGATAGATTGATCTATGTTAGTTTTTTTATATATATATTTTTGTAATTGATTTTATTTTTTAGTCTTATCCTTCAACATTGGACTAATTGAGAATTGAACTTTATAATTTGTTTTGATTTTCTTTCTATGGAGTTATCTCAGTCTTATGACTCGAGTCGCGAGTTTGACAGGTTAACTTGGGTCATTTTTTTTTATCATTTGTTTAATTGATTTTTTTTTCAATTCCATCCTTTAACATTGAGATAATTAAAAATTATGTTTTATAATTTGTTTTGATTTGTTTTCTATGAGGTTAGTATAGTCTCATAACCCGAATAATGGATTTGACATGTTTACCTGAGTCGACTCAAGTCAATCTAATATTTTGTTTTCTTAATGTAAAAAAAAAATGTCATCTTGAATTTTTTTTTTAGTAAAACTATGTTTTTACAAGTCATCCGAGTTATTTTTGGACAAAGTGAACTAAGTCACATCAAGTCAACCCCCCACACAATTTAGAATTTTTTTTCCACTAAAAAAATATTAGCAATATCTAAAATTTCCTTTTTATGTTCAAGAAAAATCTGACTCGAACCATAGTGTAGTGTGGGTCAATGATTTAGTGTAGACTGAGAATTGATGCCTTATTATATACAAAACAAGCTTCTATACCCACGCTTCGCTGTGGGGCCGAACAATTTTTTGAATAAAAAATAATGTTTAGGTACTAAAAATTAATAAATAAATAAAAGATATAAATTTATGGCAAATATGTAAAAACGTTAATTAAAGTTAAGTCAACATGAGACATCCTATCAAACCCGGGTCTAAATTATATAACTGAAATAACCCGATTAAAAATAAAAAGAATTGTAAAGCTTTTTTTAAAAAATATATTAACTTTTTAAAATTTGTAACCTGAGTCATTAAACTTGAAGCACCCAATCTAGAAAAATCATAAAGTGCAATTCTAAAAAAATTAAATATTAATGGTTGAAATTGAAAGGAAAATAAATCTAATCATACAAAAGAATTTAAAAAAATAACAATTCAAAAAATAAGGATCAAGATTATTATAACTACCACAATTATTATTATCACCACCACCTTAATTATTGTTAATATTAATTATCATTATAAGTAACAAATAGCAACATTCTTATTAATATTATTACTATTTTAACAACCAACACCACAATCATCATTATTGTTATTATTATTGTTGCTATTATTATTATCATTATCACTATCACCACAATAACTATTATTAACATTTTTATTATCATCGTTATTCTTCTTCATCTTCTTCTCTCCTATATTATTATTATTATTATTATTTATAATAGTAGTAATAGTAGCAATCGTATTGTTATCACCACAACACCACAACAATTATTATTACTATTTTTTTATTAATACTATTGTTGTTGCTGGTATTATTATTATTATTATTGTTACTATTACTATTACTATTACTATTATTATAGTCACAACTATCATTAATAATATCATCATCATCATCATCATCATCA
>Ga0325414_1004088_pt1 | contig 15255 bp, 9 predicted proteins | sample PopdelMetagenome_8_FD_206183 | JGI IMG/M metagenome (GOLD analysis project Ga0325414, IMG submission 206183) | Populus deltoides microbial communities from Bellville, Georgia, United States - Leaf-PdKOR-R3 | ecosystem: Host-associated > Plants > Phyllosphere > Phylloplane/Leaf | place: USA...
GCTTGTTGAAAAAAAGCTAGGAGAATCATTCTCAACATGAAAGGTGAAACTGTCTTGAATGAAGACATTAGCATTCGTTTAATAGCAAATTAACCATACTTTTTTCCCTTTATATTGAAGAGGTAGAAACACGCATGATTGAGAAGCAGCAATGCAGGATAAGCGTATGTGGAAGATTTAGACCATCTGATGTGGCGATAAAACCAAGGAAAAAGATGAACCGCAGAGTTGAAATACTGGTCATTCAGGACTTCGGCAGTAGATAAGAACAGGAAGACTCGAAGCCAGTGGTTATTGGCTAGATTAATTTTATGGGTATTGAAGTTAATAATTATATAAATTTTTTGTGATTCTGAGATTTGTAAAACTCAAATCAATAATTTTTAAAAAATAAATTTAAAACTGACCAATTAAGTTACACCACTCATATTTACTCCTACTTCTTATGATGTTGCTGTACAAAATTCCTCGTGCCATTATAGTACGCGTGACCAAACGATACCTCATGAAATTTGGCAGACGCTGCTGAAATAGAGAGGAAACTAAAAATTCAAGCAGGCATGTGGAAAATTGAAGCAAAATGTGAATGATTGGTGTAGAGATGTACAAATGCAATTCAATATTTATGTACTTAGGAACAACACAGGTAGTAGGAAAAAAAAAGTCCACAAATATGAGTTCTGCAAAACACTTCATTTGTAGTTTGTAAATGATAGAAATTTAATTAACAAAACTAAAGGATGTGGGAAACGTATTTTAGCTTAACACTAGTGCTGTGAATTGAAATGATGTGGGTACATTTTTTCCCCCCTCGTAAAAACTTGGTCTATGCGGGTAAAGTAGTTTTTTTATCGGATTTATTAGTTATTATAAAACGATTAGAGATAACTCGGCTTTTTTCGCCTTTTTTTCATATTCAAATGATATCGTTATACTTGAAAGCGAAACTCAATCAATGGCTTTTAGGAGTATTTTTATTTTTATTTTTACTTCTTAAAAGTGTAATAAAATGACTTGATTGACTTTAAAAACAAATATTTTTTTTAATTTAATCCTAGTTTTTTTTTATGTAGTGAGAGCGTGTAATTTAATATTTTAATAAAAATAAAAAATAAAAAAAAATAGTTGGCGTGTGCATTACATACAGCAACAAGTAAGTCGCCCCGTCATATTTAGGTAATACATGCGACGACCAAAAACTAAATTCCTTGGTTTTTTTTGAAGCATCATAATGCGACCTCTATCCTTAGGTGATGTATGTGGGTTAATTCTCTCTGGTTTGACGCTAATTAACTTTCTTATTTTTTTCTCTATTCTTCTTAATTTTTGCGTGTGACTCTTCAATTTTTCATAACAGCCATTTAATTTGTGTTTTCCTTTATATTTGATCTTTGTACTTTTAATTAATATTTTTTTAAATTAATTTATAGAATTGAAATATGTTTTTAATTTCATCATTTTTAATTTTTTTATATGTTAGATTTGATTTTCATTTTTTTATTGCTATTTGTTCTATTTGAAATGTTTTTTAAAATTATTTTTTTTTTATGATTCCATCCTCTATTTTTTTTTTGTATAGGATTTTATTCCCATTCTCTTGACTACTATTTTTTTACTTTGGATTTTTTTTTAACTTGATGTTTTTTTTTCGATTCCATCATTCAACATTAAATTGATTGATAATTAAATTTATTGATTGAGTACATATTTGAAATTCATGAGTTGTAAAGTTGAGAAATTAACCTAAATTTAAGATATTCGTTCATGTTTATTGCTTTTTTTTGTTCTTTTTAAACCTTTTTTTTTTAGTTTCATCATTTATCATTTAATTTAATTAGATATTAAGTTTTGCTAAATTTTTTATTTGTTCTATAGGATTCTTCATTAATTTTGAAAATAATTTTAGTTTTCTCGAGTTTTTTATTTATCAGTTATTATTAAATTTATTTTCTTCTTTTTTAAATGTTTTAGAATTAATTTAGATTAATTGCCTAGATATCACTTCTTTTTTGGTCTTTTTTTTTAAATGTTGTTTTCATTTTCGGCCTCTAATGTTTGGTTGATTAGAACATAACTTTATAATTTGTTTTAATTTGTGTTTCAAGGGGCTATTATGATCTCGTATCCTGGAATGCGAGTTTTACATGTTAACCTTGGTAAAGTTGGGTTAATCTAAAATGTGGTATTTGATTTTTTTTAAAAAAATATATTATTTATTATGTTACTATCTTAATATTTTAAAAATATTCCGTCTAGCATGCATTTTATTTTAGTTTTTAAGACTAGAAAATATGATCCAATCTATGATGTAATGTTGACTGAAGATCTAATTGTTTTTTATTTGAAGTAGGGCTGGTGTGTATTTTATATATTTATTTTAATTTTTAATGTAAATACATTAAAAATATGAAAAAATAACTAAAAAAAATATTAATTTAATTTTTTCATACAAAAAATAATTTTAAAAATAATTTATAACGCAAAAATAAACAGCCAGATATAACTGCTTCCATTCAAATAGCATGGGTTGGGATTACATTTTCCGGACCCAGAGAAAACTTCTTTGCATTCCATAGGTTTATGAATTTTTACCCCCTGGGCATTTGATGCATCTAGTCCGTGCCCCCAGAAAATGAAGGAAAATTTGTACACTGCCTCTGTTGTATCACATATCTGCTTTAAAAATGATTTAATTAATATAAATTTTGTTTTACGGAAAAAAAGGACTTACTTGTTGGTCAAGTATAAAAATGATTTTTAACCATTAAAAAAAGTGCCAGAATGAAATAATTACAACTGGTAGGACTGCTTTATGTGGAATCTCCAATGAACTTCTTGCATATCCCACGATCGAAAGGGATGAAAAAAGCGAGACAGCGGCATAATAAATGAGCTAATGGGCTTAATCTGCTGAGTCGCTGACGATGTCCACCGCGCACACGCTATTCGGCACTCGCCCCACCCTCCAAATCTGGAAAGGATAGATACCCCGCCAGCGCAACACAACCACCTCCCCTCTTCTTCAAATAACTTACGATACCAAATTACTGTGTTTCAAAATTCACCCTCTTTTCATTCTCTCGACCTCCCTCTCCAAACAAATAAGTAAATCCCTAATTCAGCAAAACCCTAACCCTAACCTAGGTCGCTGCAGCATTTCCAACACCAAACAATGGCCAGCGATTCCGATGCCGCTCGTCGCAAGCACCGACGATCTTCCTCCGATGACGAGGCGGAGAAGTCCTCGAAACGCCACAAACATCGTCACCACCACCACCGACATCGCCGCTGCCGTAGCAAGAAGCACGGAGAGGATACAAAACAAGGCGGTGAAGACATCGTTCCTGCTACTCTTCCTCCTCCGGTTCCTGTTGCGAATAGTAATGAAGCTGATAATGATGACGTGGAGGAAGGGGAGATCCTTGAGGAGGAAGGTTCTGGTGGCGTCGATGTCGAGGCCAATGAATTGCATGAACAAGTTCCAGATTCTCAAAATCTGGTGTGTTCTGTTTGCCCTCTTTTATCTCTATTTTTTATGCAAACTGTTACTCTTTTGCCTTGTTTTGCTTCTTGTTTGGTCGCCGAGAAATATAACAAAATGTGGAATCTTAAATTTCAATTCTTTTTTTATACTACGTTTTATAGCTACAAAAATTTAATAATTGCTTGCCTTCTGGGACTTTCCTCGGTTTTTGAAAATTTGAGTTTCTGAATGAAAATGTTTTCTTTATGCTTTTCTCAGCGGCCAAACGGATGCTTGTTTTGATTTTTGGAATATGTGATGAATTTTTGGTTGGTGAGAGTTTTATAGAGAATGTTCCATACACATATGTAAGAACCTGCTTGCACTACAAACACGAACATGTGTGCATTGCAAAAAGAAAGAAGTTTCCTCTAGGCGTTTCAATGGAGAACTGGTGGCTTTATATTCATTCGTAAGAAGTTGTTATTCTCATCATTTATGTTTTTTTACTGCATACTCGCCACATGTGTTTTCTTCCTTTAATAATTATTCACACTGCTTGTCATGTTGCAAGTTTGTGTTACTTAATTTTATTCATATATTTTATGGCAGGGATTTGACAAGAGTGACATTGGTTTTGTGAATAATCATCCAGTTGTTGATCAGTTTGACAATGAGGTCTGCCTTCGAAGAGATTCTAGGGCTGAGCTTCGAGATGAGCTAGTTTCTAAAATTGACTCAGAGGATCTTGCCAATGGTAATTTAGGTCGTGAATACCATAAAGATAAGAAGAGGCACGTGGAATCTAGGTCCCCTTCAAAGGGAAGTAACAAGCAAAAAAGTAACCTGGATATTACAACTGAGGGTGATGATAGCAAATTAAGGGATTGGAGAAAGTCATCATCTTCTGAAAGCAGTGAGAATAGGCATAAGAGGGGACAATCACCTTCTCGTGAAAGGTACCATTATGAGATTCATTCTAGGAGTAGATCAATGTCACGAGATCTAGTTAGGGAGAGATCACGTTCTCGCAGCCTTATTGAATACAAGGATCTTTTGACAAGAAAAAGACACCATGACAGGGTTGATTATGACTCTGATGGTGAAAGAATGTCTCGAAACAGCAGGGATCTGCGACATGGCAGTAGAGATTCAGTGAGAAATGTGGATAGGGAAAGCAGTGTTAGTTACAACAAGTCTTTTGATGGAGAGGATCGGTATCACAACAAGAATTCACAGGATAGAGAGAGGAGCAAGGAGAGGGAACAACGAAGAGAGAAGGAACAAGAGAGATGCAGGGAGACGGGGGTGGATCGGGTTAGGAGAAGGGGGATGGAACATGAGAGGAGCAGGGAAAGCTTCCAGAGAAGGGAGATGGAACATGAGAGGAGTAGGAAAAGCGACCATAGAAGGGAGAAGGATCGATATAGGGAGGTAGACTGGGAAAGGAGGAGGGAGAAAGAACAGGGGAGGAGTAGGGACAGGGTGGAGGAGATAGATAGAAAAAGACAGCAGGAAACAGATTTGAGCAAACACAAAAATATGCATGGGGCTAGTGACAGAGATAGAGACAGGGAGAGAGAAAGGGAGAAGGATAGGGATAGGTACAAGGAAAGGGATAGAGTTCGGGACCATGATCGTGAGAATGAACAGGAAAGGGAGAGGCGAAATGACAGGGATAGGGAGAAATCTAGGGTTAAGAGTGATTCAGAAAAACTCTATAATATCAACAGCAATTCTTTTGGACAGGGAAGAGACAATCTAAAGAGGTATTCTTTATACATAAAATAAAAATGCTTACTTTAATTGAAAACATTTTTTTTACTTAAAAGAAAATATGTATCTGTAGGGCACCTTTGGACCTAACATTATGTTTTTTATATTTGGCTTCAGAGATGAAGATGAACAAGATGATTTTGAAAAAAGGATGGCATTAAAATTAGCTGAACAGGAAGAGGAAGATCTCAATAGAATAAAGGAGGAGAGTAGAAAGCGAAGGGAAGCCATTCTTGAAAAATATAGAAATCAGCATTTACAGCAGCAGAATGAGTCTCGATCAGAAGATGCAGGCAAAGGTACTTTCCCTGTCCTTGTAATGTTTTATATTTACTCTTGAGCTCAAGATCAGCATTGAACTGTTTGGTTTGTTATATCATATATAAACATGATTTTCAAGGTGTACATGCTTGCTTGATGAGTCTCACTTAGATCTGGTAATTTTCTTATTGAAGTTCAAGAAACACGATTCAGAGTTCCAGTAGTGCCTGCAATTTTTGCAACTTAAACAATGAGTATGTGTTTTTACATGTGGTGTTATTTCTCATCTTAGGGCTAGGAAACTCTGTTTTTTGTTGTTAGAAAATGCTTAACTTGTTAATTTGAGTTACATCCATGCAATAATTCTGGTGCCATCTCACAAGCAACTATGGTGGGTGGATGATGTGTGTGTTTAAGTTGAAAATCCTAAATGAAAAATCTGCTGATTCATAATTGATATTGAGCAGGGTTAAGTACCTATGGATAATTAAACCAACTGATTTCTATCTGTTTTCTGTGATTTATCATTTATTTCTCATGCCAATTTCCTCTAACAATAAAATTGTTTGTGTGGAGCAGATAAGGAGCCTTTAGAAGGTCCTGGTAACTCAGCAGCAACCGACAATGTTGCTCCAGAAACTCTCGATGGTAGGACAGATGGTGCTGACGTTTATGTTGCTGAGACATTATTTTCTATTGGGAAATCACCTTCACAAAATGGAATACAAGTTACTTCTGAGAGGACTTCAGGTGCTGCAGGGCTTGGAGAAGGTTCTCCGAAGGTGTGTCCATTTTTTCTCTAATATCATATTTTTTAAGCTGCTTGGGGAATCAAGCTTAATATTCACATAGGTGGGAAGTGTATGCACGTTTACTACTGAATCATATTGGAGTTGATCAATTCTTTTTGGTTACTATTTTGTACAGAGTGAGAGATCAGATGAAAAATATTGTGATGATATTTTTGGAGAGACGCCTGTTGGAGTTCGTAAATCAGTAAGATCCACTGTTTCCTGCAATTTGTTTATCTGTATTTTGTGCTGTTTATACTTGCTTTGTTAGTTTTATAATGCAGTTTCTTAAAATAGTCATGCTCAATTATGCCAAGGATTTGTGATTTGAATGTGCTGCAGGGTAAAGGAGAAGGTTTGCCAATTGTGAGGAGTGGTCTCCATGACAATTGGGATGATCCTGTAGGGTATTATAGTAAGTATTCTAATATGTGATCATCTCTTCTTTTTTCAAATAGAGAACCCAATACAGAAATCTGTTTTTTAAAAAGATAAGGATGTTTTGAACTTGACTTTTCATGCTAAAGGCCTTTTTTTTAATCTATTTTTGAACCCAATAAAATGTTAGCTATTTGTTTAGTGGTTTCGATAAAGCTACAAATATCATGTGGTTTTTTTTTTCCTAAAGTAAATATTTGGTTTTTATCTTGGTGAGAGACAAGAAAGAGTTCAGTTCTTATTACTTCTCATTGTTGCTAAAAAAAGAAAAGTAAAGAAGTCTCTTTGACATCATATTTCAAGTGTTCCTCTTCTATTTTCTTTTCCTTTATATCCAGAGCTTGTGTTTTTCCTGTTCTGGAAGATGTGACTTCACTGTACATCATTTCAGAGGCAATAGTAGAAAGTACAAGGCATGCCTTCAATTTGTCTCAAACATTTATAGTTCTTGAAAATTTATGGATTTGGTTGATCAATATGCTGCTATTGCTCTTCAAATAGTTATTTCAGTTATTTATGCTAATATCATTTTTGGTATGTAGGCTACCGATTTGGAGAAGTACTTGATGGTCGATATGAGATTGTTGCTGCTCATGGAAAAGGTGTCTTTTCTACTGTAGTTCGTGCGAAGGATCTGAAGGCTGGCATTGATGAACCTGAAGAAGTGGCTATAAAAATTATACGTAACAATGAAACAATGTTAGTATTTATTTTTTTAATAACATTGTGCTCTCCCTTTTCTTATCCATATTTGTCTTGGCAACCTATCTTACTGGCCACTGATTCTACATCTATGTTCTAGGCGCAAGGCTGGGGATACAGAGGTTTCAATATTGAAGAAATTAGCAGGTCAAGATCCAGAGAACAAGCGTCATTGCGTTCGTTTTCTTTCAAGTTTCAAGTATAGAAATCATCTATGTTTAGTTTTTGAATCTCTTCACATGAACCTGCGTGAGGTCTTAAAAAAGTTTGGTCGAGATATTGGCCTTAAACTAACTGCTGTTAGAGCATATGCAAAGCAGCTTTTTATTGCCCTGAAGCATCTAAGAAACTGTGGTGTTCTTCACAGTGATATAAAGCCTGATAATATGCTGGTAAGTTTCAGTGCCACAATTGTGTTATTTTGCTTTGGTTAATTATCCATTGATTACCTGCTATTTAACTGACCTGTTCATTTCTCTCGTTTCCCACAGGTAAATGAGGCAAAAAATGTGCTGAAGCTTTGTGATTTTGGTAATGCAATGTTTTCTGGTAAAAATGAAATTACACCATACCTTGTAAGCCGGTTTTATCGTGCTCCCGAAATAAGTAAGCTCCATTGTTAAACTACTATTTTGGATACTGTCTTGTTGTTGGATAAATTGATATTGACATGTTCTCCAGAAAAAATAAGTAGATATTGGCCTAACATTTATTACACTAAAATTTCATTTCCATATAGGAAAAAGTATTTGCTTATTTTGACTTACTTTGCAGTTCTTGGTTTGACGTATGATCATCCAATGGATGTGTGGTCTGTTGGTTGCTGCTTGTATGAGCTTTATACTGGAAAAGTTCTATTTCCTGGTTCTACAAACAATGACATGCTACGACTCCACATGGAATTGAAGGGCCCATTCCCAAAGAAGATGCTTAAGAAGGTAAAATTCACACCTGATAATCATTGTTGGTGGTTCACAAAAAGGCAACCTTTTGGTGTAAGCTGTTCTCCAGGGTGGTCTGCATATCTGTTAATGAATTTGGGGTTCATTGTTTATCTGATATTGATTTGACTTATGTATGCAGGGTGCATTTGTTGACCAGCATTTTGACCGTGATTCGAATTTTCATGCTACAGAGGAAGATCCTGTCACTAAAAAGGTATGTTGTATGCACGTCCCATTTACAGACCTGTTCTTAACATTTGTACCTCATGGTAGTTCAATTTCAAATTGATTGATATATATATTTTTCTTCTGCAGATTATGAAAAAGATTATTGTGAACATAAAGGCAAAAGATATTGGATCTATTATTTCAGGTTCTCCTGGTGAGGATCCAAAGATGTTAGCAAACTTTAAAGATCTTCTAGAAAAACTTTTTGTGTTGGATCCTGAGAAGAGGATGACAGTTAATCAAGCACTAGCTCACCCATTCATCACGGGCAAGTGAACCATGTTGCTGATTTTCTGACTCCAGAAATGCTGTTGCGCTAGATTTTGTACATTATGACCTAACTCATTCAGATATCTAATCATTGCACATTATCTTTATCTTATGTGTTCTGGCCTCTGAGCTTTGAGCAGTTTTTGGCATGGTTGAAGTCAAAACTGGTGATATGTGGTCAGCAGTACTCTTTACAGGCGGGTTCATTTCAGTGGTGTACTGGTTCTATTGTAAGACAACTTGCCAAAGGCGTTTTTTCCTCTTGTAATCATTTTTAATCGTGGTCATTGTGAAAATTTATCATATTTGCTCTTATTTCTCTAGGATTATTGTTTTTTTTTAACTCTGAACATGGTCACTGCAATTGGATTTGTGGGTTACATGATAAGGGAAGAAATATTTTTTATCCCACGAGTTAGTAATTGTATTTGTTCTAAGACCCTTTGCTAAAGATGGCAGGAAGAATCTCATTTTCTGTTGTGTTAACTTTTAGTTTCTACTTGTGTAGTTTGTATTTAGTGCTGAATATCAAAACATCTGTCATTCTAACTGCTTCAATTATTTTTTCTTTATACTTGCAGTCAATATGTTCTCTTACCATTTTATGTGAGTTTTCTGGTCCTTGAGAGTCTAATTGAATTTTTCATTCAGGATAGTCTTCCCCTGCATTGAGGCATCCATCCAGTGCTTAAATGCTTAAAAGGCTCCCAGGAGAAGGTACCTTGGCTTGTTTATTAGGAGCTTATTTGATAACCCCTTGAAAGTGCTAAATATGCTTTTTAGATGGCAGTGCTGCTACATCTGGCATCCTTTTTGTTTCACAATATGTATTTGTGTTTGAGACATGTTAGACTTCATAGGGAGTCTTTGTTCATATTTTTTATGTGGTTAATATTAATATATGTTCTAACTTAGTGAATGCATCTGATCCATGGCCTGTCATTCTGGAGGCACTTGTTCTGGAGATGTGCCGCCGCAAACTTGAAGTGAAAGTAATTCTTAGTAAGTAATTCATTTTTTAGATTTGATACTTTTCTCCTTAAATGGACTATCAGGGGAACATGTTGTATTCAATTTGAAATACTGATGTATCAACATTGCTTCCTGTGCTTTTTAGGGCTCTTCTCTTATCTCATCCATTTGCAGCTCTGGTAAGTATCTGAAAACAAATTGGTTACCCGAGCTTAGTACATTTTTAAAAATTCTAAATATTTGATATTTAGGTTTCTTGAATTTTGATCTCTAATGTTGGTATAGTGTCTGTCACAGATGCTTCATAAGATTCATGCATTGCCTCCTATGTGGTAGTCGGTGTTTCTCTTATGAAAGTCTTATTAGTTACTTGAATATAGAACATAGGATGTGACAAAATACTATTGTGAAGCATAAGCTTCAGTCAAAACTGCACTTGAAGTAGGAAATCTTGTTGAACTTGTTGACACTTTTTTTACTAGTCTGTACTAACAATGATAAAATTATAGTTTAATATAGACCAATTAACATGTTTCTGAGTAGCTGGATAACTTTCCTCTACGTTTTAACCAGTTATCTGTGTTAATTTCATTTGTTTGAAAATTGAAACCCTCTTGTGATGGATGTGATCACCGAAACCCATAGTCACTATTAGGTGAAGTTTGACCCAATTGGTTTTTTTGGCAATATAATCCTTGCAAAAAAAAAAAAAAACCGATACATGCAGTCATCAACTTTCATTTTGTGCCCTTTTTAGTCCCCATCTATCATTGTCATTTGAGATGATGTTTTAGACGTCTGTCAAGCTCATGTGGCATTAGACCCAAATATTTTTCTGTGAGCCTCAACCATGAATGGTAACTATGGATTGGAAGAAGTTGAGCTGTTTGTCTTTCATAGCCTACTCTGACATCATGTGTCGACATTTACATTTAGCAAGAGAGCGTTTTGTGTTTGGACACTTTGTCAGGAAAGTAGGTTGTTTGGAGAAGTATTGTACAAGCTACAGGCCTTCCAGTTTATTGATTTTTTATTTTGTGCACAAAGGGAGAGGCTTGGCAATATGTGGTCCAATGATATTGTCAAGTTCCAAGGCTTTCATCTACCCTCATGATCTATGACCTTAACAACATGAGATCTGTATTCAGTTTCCCAATTGAGTATGGCTACAAGGATTGTTCTAGGTCTAGGTTTGGGTGTAGAATAGATAAACAGGGGATGGAGAGGGAAAGAGAAAGTAATGATAGTGAGATTAAAATGTAGATTTGAATATTGATGTCAACATAAATGATGATGTTGCTATTTTTTCATGTGTTTTAATCGGATGGGTTCTTTTCCTTTTCCTTTTCAATTATATAGAGATGATATGTTCTTTTTGGCAAAATTGAAATTAGTCCCAGATACTTGATGCCTTGTCTCATGGTGATCTGCCAATTGAAATGGCAATACACAAAATATAATTTAATTTAAGGCAGGTTGGAGTCTTCTATTAAACATCAGGATCTGATATTGATGGTAAACGTGCTGAGGAGCTAAAATTTGCACGACATGGAAGTAGGGAGTTCATTGTATTGAATTTGTGTACGGATTGTTTGCCATTCAGGTCGAAGTTGAGCGACAATGTCTGGAGACCTAGTTTATGAAAGTAAATATTCTCCATATTTAGCGTCACTATTTCAATAGAAAAAAAATGCAGGACATGCGATTCTTATTTGATGTCAGTTAACTTTAGGCATTACTGGGTTGCCATTTCCGTTTGTTTCTATGAATTGCCTAGTCACGTGCTTGTGCTGTATGATTGCCCTGCAAACATGTTAAAGAAAACTTGTTCTCCTCATTCTGCCTTCAAATTGGTTTCAATAATGACGTGCTGAATTGCTGGACTGATGTGTATTGTGCTTCAAGTCCATTTTGATGCTGACCCCCGTGGAACAATTATTTGAAAAAAGATTAAATAGCCCGTGTAAGCATTACCTATAATTGACATTTGTGTTCTGTTTGGAACTTTTAACATCTTGTAGTGGGTGATTCAAGGAATAATTCCACATTCAAACTCAACCTCAAGATCAGAATCTAATTGAAAAGTCATTTTATGAGACTAGTGATAAAAAAATTTTAACTTCTACGTTCTTTTACATTTGTGAGCATGTTTTTCAAGCTTTCTGATATTCTGATGCTCGTTCTCGCATTTATAGCTTAAAGATGATGTTTTGACAACGTTTGCAACCAGCTTCTTGAGTATGGCACTGTGAATTATCATTACAAATAACAAAATAAACTGAACGGCTTGAAGGATTTTCTGTATATCGTTGCACTATACACGCTTTTAGTGTTTATTGGGGATTACAATAGTTTTTTTTTTCGTTTGTCATCAGACTTTTTGTTTTCTTATGGTATCATTGCATGTGCTTATTATTATGTTTTTTGAGTTGACTGTCATCTATTTGCACATTTTTAAGTATTAAAGATTTTGATTAGATTACTGGGCTTGAATAGAGGCATAAGTTTATTTTGTTAATGTTTTAGTTGTTGAGTTTGATAGATAAAAGCAATATTCGATGGCAAACAGGGGAGAGGAAATTGTTGATTGCCCACGTTTCGTCAATAACTTTTTTTTCTATCTTGGTGCTAGCTGGTATGACTGGATAAGACGAGTTTCAGTGTGGGGGTTTCTTTATCCCAAGTTTTTTGAAAAAAATTATATTTTGGGATTTTTTTTTATTTGGGATGATTTTTTATTTTTTAAGTTAGTTCGGGGTTATATATGGGTTTTTATTTAGGTTTTTTTTATCAAATAAATTTTCAGGTAAAAAATAAATTCCAAAATAATGTTCAATGGTTTTGATTGTAAAGATATCTTTTATATCCTTCTTCATTCATTTTTTTTTTGAATTTTTTTTAAAAAAGCTTTTTTAAGGAAAATAGATTAATAAGGAAAGAATTAATTACACTGACATTATTTTATTTTAATGTAATTTAATTTCTTACTTTTGTTAAAAACAAATTGTAACATATAATTAGATTAAAAATATGAATAATTACTTGTTGCTCTGGATCAAATCTCATGATCTCGGCTCCAGGGCAAACAGTTTTTTTAACATTTATTTTTGTCTAAAATTCTAAAAGCGTCTTTGAAGCTAAAAATATTTAAACCCCTATACATTTATTTGACATGCAGCGGATGCGTGTCAACCGACTAGTGTTATCCAAGACCTGGTAGATGTTCACCCCTTTCCTCCCTTTCGTTTTGGTGTGGAGATGGCGTGGGTGGAGAGAAAAAAGTTTTGCCTCATCCATGGAGGATGGTGTTGGCCAGAGGTTTGTGGATCCGTGTTCTATGATGCCTTTGATATTAATATGTTTGAATGTATAATCTAATTGTTTTGAACCCATGTCATGCAATTTTATGTGATAGTAGCTCCACATCAATTATACTTCTGTCACGTATATCACGTTTTTCAGTACATTAAGCGCATCGTTTTATGTTTCACATCAAAATTCCTAAAACGGTTTCTTTTAAGCTTTGCCATCTATCGCCAAAATGACAACTGAGGCCATGAATTGAATGCAATTCCTAGAACGGTTTGTTTTTCCTTGTGTGCACAGAAGAAAAAAAAATCTAGGCGTTTGTTTCCTGCAAAATGAATATTGTTAGCTCCTTGTTTGTTCCTGAGTATGATAACATGAAATGATTTCTGTCAATTTGTTTAGGTAATGTTTTGGGTTACATAATACCTGTTATCAAACATTTTTCAAAAATCATATCAGCCATAACTATACAAAAGGGATCCTAGGTCATTGATTATGTTTTCTGATGTCACTCGCCTCCTCTTTTACGAAGTTAAATTTATATGCTATTCCATCCCGTGGTATGAATAAGTAGAATCAAGAGACAATTTACAAGAAAAGTGCTTCATTGCTTTTCTGTTGATAATAATGCAAGGGTGCATTAGATAAAGATTGTTTGATTTTGATAGTTTTTCTACCACTGCAAGAAAACTACTCCACAAACTATTAGGTCTGCAGTAGTTGGAGGAAACTTATTTCCATAGTTTCTTGCAGCAGTGGTTTGCTGCTGAAGTCTTCGTAATTCATGACCTCGATCATGCCCTTGCATTTGTTATTTATGCCATGTGGAATATGCCCTTGCATTTGCAATTTATGCCACGTGGAGTACGCCCTTGGGTTTTCGCTTGTCAATATTTTGGTTTTTGATCTGTGTTGACATATATTTTTAGGGGGAATTCATTCCCTCAGATGCATGTCGAGGAAAACAATGACTTTTTATTCATGTGGCTGGCGTGGACACAATCTTGACGTGGTATTACACATAATGTGTACTTGATTAAAAAAATTTCCCGTACTTCTCAGGTAAAAAAAAAAGAATGTGGTATACTATAGCCCATTACAAGGCGAGCACTCATTTACTTGGAGCGAGAAAGCAGGTTCTATCTCGATTGAAGTTCAATCTTCGACATCTTTGTGAGAAAAAGAGGGGTATATAAAAAACAAAGCAAGCTAAACAATCAATTGTGGCTCGCAAACAGGTTGAATAACGTCGTGATCTTAGTGGAATTGGCACTAGACGGTTGAGAAACGTAGTATAAATCTAGAGACTAATAAAATAATATACAAGTTCTTGTGATGAAGTGTTTAGGAGTTTGATTCTTGAAGCCTCGTCTTCTTTAATGAGGATGAAATAAAGTTGGCCGTGGCTAAAATGAATTGCATCTAAGAAAATTTATTGACATTAAAAAGGAAATCTTGGGTTTTTAGATTTTATAATTTGTTTTGATTTATTTTTTATTGGGTTATCCTGATTTTATATGACCTAGTTGGCAAGTTTGATAACTTAATCTATATATTTTTTAGATTTTTTAAAAATTTTATTATTTAATATTAGATTAATTGAGAATAAAGTTTAATATTTATTTTGATTTGTTTTTTTATGTAATTAACATAGTTTTATAACTTGAGTCATAGACTTGACATATTAACCTGAATTGATATAAGTCAATATACTATATTGTTATCTTAATATTAAAAATATGTCATTTTGAAATTTTTTTGAGTTAAATTATGTTTATATTGGTTATCCGGGTTGTTTTTGGATTCGTAAAATTAACTATATCATATCGAGTTAACTCACATAATTTTTGTTTCATTAGAAAAAAATTATTAGCAACATTTAAATCTTTTTTTTTTTTTGGTTCAAGAAAAATTTAACTTCATCTGCATAATGATAATATATAATATAGGTGAATAATCTAGTTTTATCTCTCAAAAACACGACTAGTTTCTCATTTAACAAATTGAGGTTAAGGTGACTATCTAGAAAGAAATGTATCCACATCATATAAGTCTGGAATGAGAAGAATGCTTCGATAAGAAAATCTTATGGTGTCTGATT
>Ga0325414_1004089_pt1 | contig 15253 bp, 4 predicted proteins | sample PopdelMetagenome_8_FD_206183 | JGI IMG/M metagenome (GOLD analysis project Ga0325414, IMG submission 206183) | Populus deltoides microbial communities from Bellville, Georgia, United States - Leaf-PdKOR-R3 | ecosystem: Host-associated > Plants > Phyllosphere > Phylloplane/Leaf | place: USA...
ATTCAATGAAAATAAAATATATATTTTTTTATTGTGAGATTTTTCTATAATTTTCTCTAACTAATTATCCTTTTATTTTTCTATAAAAGCACATAAAAATTATCAAGACATTATTTTTTTATTTTTTATTATTTTTTTATTTTTTTGTTGAGAGTTTGCTTTTCAAATCAAGATAAATTTAAATTTCAAAAAACATGCTTTTAATAAAATATATATAAATGTTTCCTTAAAATAAATTAATAAGGAAAAAAAGGATTTTGACTAAAGAAAATATTTTTCTCATGAATTTAAATTATTAAAATTCTAGTGAATATTTATTTTAATTACTTTAAGTTTATTGAAAAAATCATGTTGTTAATAAAAAAAAATGTTAATCAAAACAAGAAAAAATGCATAAATAAGAAAATAAGGGTTTTGACTAAAGAAAAATGTTTTTAAATCTTTTAAACCCTTTCAAATATTAATTTTAATTGTTATAAATAAAATTTAACTTCGTTCTTTTATTTATTGCATAGTCTATTACACCAATGTTATTATTAACAAGGACTCTTTGTAGCCGACATATATAGAATATTTGCATATGCATGTTTTTTTCTTTTTTTACTAGGAAGATAAATTTTTTATTTTAGTTTTTAATTAGTATTTAATCCTATTTTTATGATTAATTAGTTTATATATTTTTGATTTCATTGTATTAAATGCATGCATCATCTTTGATTTCTCAATTAATAAATTTTATGATACCATAAAATTAATGTTTTTTTTTTTTGCGTTTCAAAAGCGCTTTTGAAAAAATTTAAATTTTTTTTATTTACTTCAAATTAATATTTTTTGGTATTTTTTGATCATTTTAATGTGCTGATGTCAAAAAAAATTAAAAATATATTATTTTAATACATTTATGAGTGAAAAACACTTTGTAAAGCAACTGTAACCACACTCTCAAACACGCTCTGACAGGGCTTGTTTGGAATTGTGGTAGTGGTTGCAGTTCAAAGTATTTTTCGCTTAGAAATGCATCAAAATGATATTTTTTTTAATAAAAAAAAATTTAGATCAACATATCAAAACGATATGAAATATAAAAAAAATTATTTTTTAGTAAAAACAAAATTTAAAATTTTAAGAAAACACCGCGTTTCCAAACAACAATCTTCATGTCGTGTCTGACACATGTCTATTGTGCACAGGCTAAGCCAGTGAAAATTTCACAAACAATAAAAGGAAGGAGGAGGGAATGTTGAAAATATTGTTAATAGTTATTGAGATACTATTCATGTTTTTTTTTAAATCTCTTTTTTTAACCCTAATAAAATATTGATTTAAAAAAACAATTTAAAAAATACCAAAAATATCCCAACTAGTAATTAGATTTGAACCCCTGATTTAATCTGATCTAATAGGGTTTACCACACTAAATTAAAACTCAAATTCATTTTAGCCCTTAAAAAATATGTCATTGGATCTTATTTTGTCACGTCAATCAAATCTTGTGTGTGTTTTAAGTTTTTGGTCAAATAGGTAGAAGGGCATCATAATATGTTGGTCCTTCAAGATAAGTTAATAAAGAAAAAAAAAAGAGTTTTATTATTGGATGATTTTCTATAAAGAAGTAATTATATTATATTTGACAATTCATTCAGTGATCAATATAGATATAACTATTTGAGCATGTACTAAGAATCAGTGTACATTATCACACAGAAGCAAATATATATCAATCAAAATCGTCAGATCAAGTTTCAGATCAAGCTAACCATAATTATAAGATTGATTAAGCAACGATCCAAAGGTCCCAACGCTCCAGGCGCACTAGATTACCGTGTCCGTGTTTGCACGATAATATTTCTCAGAATCTCTCTCTTCCTCATTAGCGATTCTTTCTGTCATCAAATCTCCCAACCCCGACCACCTCATGACACCTTGTCACCGTGGAAAGACTACTCTTCTCCTCGCGAGAAAACCCTTGGTGGTTCTCATCGGCGTTGACACTTTATCTAGTCGAAAAAAGTCAGCAAAACCTTTGGCTAACTGAAGCCTCAAGCCATCAATTCTTTCTCCCTAGCGGTCAAATACCGATACCACTACCACCACCACCACTAGTAGAGTCCTATCACTGTGATCTACCAGAATTTGCCCTTGTTTTCATGAGTTCTCGCTGGAAAATTCCACCCCCTCCAAGAGCGGCCGCGCATGGGCTATACGTGCAACCAGGAGTATTTTCAAAATTTTCATTGAAGTTCAAGGGTATTTCGGTATTTTTTTCCTAGATAGTGGCATTCAGGTAAATTCAGGGACTTCTAGGGTATTTTTAATTTTATTTTTTTACATGTATTTGTATTGTATTTTTTATTTATGTAAAATACCTTAAATAAATAAAAAAAGAAGACGCGGGTCTAATGCTTGAATTTACCCGTCGTTGTGTGTGGATCCAATACCTAATTTTTCATTGCCAATGTAGGTCCAAAACTCATTTTTATATTTAATTTAATAAAAATAATTGATAATTAATATTTGATTTTGAATTAATTATCTCTGTTAATTATTATTGACTCGGGATGGTATGGTCTAAAGTTAAGCCCTGTTTTTAGTATGTTATTTAATCAATTGACCATATACCTTCGAGCCTTATATAAAATGATCATATCATTCGTTAAAAGAACCTATGATAGAATTGTTTCAACATCAGCCCTGTTCTTGGATGTTGTTTTGTGGATAAGGACAATACCCAAACTACATACTACTAGTTTATACCGATCATATTAAAATACATTTATTTTTGAAAACAAATGCTAATATAGTTTATCTTAGATAAATGCATATAGTAATTATTATTTTTTATATTATATAATCAATTTTTTATTTAAAATCTTTAAAGATTAGATTGAGTTACTAGTTATTATAAAATTAGACGAAAACTTTTCTTTTTCCATGTCTTTTCCCTTTTCATATGGAATTAGCTCGCAACGATGTCCATCCAATTATTATAAGAATAAGTATTGCATAAATAATATTTAGAGGGATCGATACACTGTGATTGGAGGAGCAACGGATGACCATTGTTTGGAGAAGGTCCTTCACTTCCTGCAACACTAGCTAAATATAATTTTATTTTATTGGGGTAGATTATAAAGTAGTTCCTCTAATTTGTTTTATTATTATTTTTTAAGTAGTCTTTCTAGTCTGAGAAACTAATTAATTATTTCCTTTACTTGGTATTGATCGCACCCAATTTAATATTATTTTATATTAAAAATATCTTATTATTTATTCGATCTTTTTATATTATGTATTTGTTTTTTTCTTTTTTATAATTAAATAATAACATAATTTGAAAAGAAGCATAAGTGAAGAAAAAAAAGAATTAATTTATAGATAAACTTAAAATTATAAAAACTAATTAATTATTTCTTAAAATTATAAAAACTAATTAATTATTTTTTAAAATTAAAGAGACTATTTAATTAGTTTTGCAAAATGAAAGAGATTAATTTGTATCTACTCATTGGGTAATCTTGCTTGATCATTTGATTTTTTTCTTATATGCTATTAGCCATAAATATATTTTTATAAGATGATTTTTTTTTTACAATTTTATTCTCATTTTATAATTTTATGAAATGACAAAACTAACCTCAATTTAATTCTTCAAACATTAATAAAATAATTCAAACATTATAATTTCATTTTCTAATCAAATTTTCTATTATATTTTTTATTTTTATAAATACATAGATTTTACATTCATGAAAAGTATTGAAAGATTTATTTTATTTTTTAATTATTTCTTATAGTTTAATCTAACATAACCTTTTATTTTAAAACACTATATAGATAACAAAACATCACTATCATCAATCAATGATATGATATTATTAAGAGTATTTATATTTTAATATATACCAAGTGATCTATATTTTGATTATTATCGTAAAATTGTTATAATTTTTTAAGAAATTTGCTTGCAAATTATATAATATTTTTTTACAATAATGATTAGTAAGGATAGATTACATAAGTCAATAACAACATAAATATCATTATCAAGTTAAGTTTAGATTTTAAGAAAACAGTTTTCTTTTTATATAATATTTGTTATTGAAATTATATTTTATATACAGTATTTTTTGTTTATTGTTTTTTAATTTAACCCTTCCACACCCCAATTTTTTTTTTAATTTTATAATTCAATATTAGATTATGTTTGAGAATTGTATCTAGTAAATTTTTTTGATTTATTTTCTATTAGGTTATATACCGTTCTCATGGATTTAGTTTTTTTTTCTTGATTCCAACCTTCAATGGTTTGAAGCATAGTTATTAGACTCGACCTGGGGGTTGACCCGGCCAAGGAGTCAGGTCCCAGGTTACATGGGTTAACCTGAATTAACCCACGTAAACCTAAATCAACCCAAAAAAAATATTTGAAGTTTTAATATTTCATATGAAAAAATTAAGAAACAATCCATGTAAATATACGTTAGACATGTTATAAATAATAAAGTTTAAAAGATTATTTCAAAAGGTTTTTTATCCCACATTGAAAAGATACTATGGTAGTATGTTATCTTTTTAAGTTGAAGTATTTAAACTAAAATTATTTTTTTATCCCATATTAGAAAAACATAACTTTTTTCTTGTGAACATAAAGTATATATACTAAATGGTTTCAAATCTCATATTGAAAAAATAATTTTTTTTATTGTGAATATAGAGTATATATACTAAAGAGTTTTAAACCCCACATTGAAAAAATAAAATATTTTTCTAGTATTTATATAGTAAACTTTGAAAATAATTAATAACCAACTAAAAAATATATAAAAAAGATGGGTCTTTGGCTAGGATAAAAAACACATTTGAGAAAAAAAAAACTAGGTCTCAACCAGATTTTGCCAGGTTGCCCGGGTCACGGGTCAATCGAGTTTTTGCCGGGTTTTTTCTCATCCCGGTCTTTTATCTTACCCGAACCGATTCAGCCACTGGGTCGACCAGGTTCAATAACTATGATTTGAAGTGGTGTTTTATAGTTTTTTTTTTTTATTTGCTTTCTATGAATTTATTCTAATCTCATGATCTAGGTTGTAGGTTTAACAAGTTAATCCGGGTTGACCCGGGTTATTTTTTTGGGCCGCTTTTCTAATTGATTTTTTTCCCGATTTTATTTTTCAACATCGAGTTGGTTGGAAAATTGAGTTTCATAATTTTTTTCGATTTGCTTTCTATAGAATTTTCCTGATATTATAACCCGAGTCACGAGTTTGATTAATTGATTCATTTTTTTTCCTTTTTTAATTGTGTATTTTTTAATTGGGATTCATAATTTTTTTTATTTACTTTTCATGAAGTTATCTTGTTATCATGACTCGAGTCAAAGGTTTGGGAGGTTGACCTAGATGTAATCAATTATATTTTTTTGTCCATTTTTAATTAAATATATTTTTTTTCAATTTCACCATCCAACAATTCAATCAATCTTCTTCTTCTTCTTCTTCTTTTATTTTCATCTTTCAATATTAGATTGTTTTAGGAATTGAGTTCATGATTTTTTTTTCAATTTATTTTATGTTGAGTTATCCTAATCTCATGGATTTATTCTTTTATCTTGATTTCAACCTTCAACATTGAATTTGTTGGAAATGAAGCTTCATATTTTTTTTTATCAAGTTATTCTAGTCTTATGATTCAAGTCATGAGTTTTGACAAGTTGGCTCGGGTTGACTTGTATTGTTTTTTTTTCTTTTTTTATTGATTTTTTTTCAATTTTGTTATTCAATATTGGGTTGATTGAAAATTGAACTTTATTTATTTTACTTGTTTTCTATGAGATTATTCTAATTTCGTGACCTGGATTAATTATGGGTTTGAGAGGTTGACTTGGGTAGTTTTTTTTTCCTTTTCTTTTTAATTTTATCTTTCAACATTGGGCTGATTAAAAATTAACTTTTATAATTTATTTTGATTTGCTTTTTATATGGCTATCACAGTCTCATGATTTGAGTTATAGATTTAACGGATTAATTCGAATCGATTTAATATGTCACAGTTTCAATATTTTTTAAGAATATCTTCTAATATGTTATTGTATCAATATATTTTTTTAAAATATTATCTAATATGCATCGTATTTTAAATTTATGATTAATTTTTTATTATTATCAAAAAGCACACTAAAAATGTTTGGATTTATATTTTTACGTTAAAAAAAACAATCCATCCGAGCACAACACAAGCCAATAATCTATTTCTAAATGAAAGTTATTTTAGTTTTGAAGGATAGAGATGAACAAATGAAGAAGTTGGAATATCACCTTTCTCTTTCTTTTTTTTCTATTTTTATTTTTTTTTGAATTGTTGATGAGAGCTTGATTTTACAGAACCCTTTTTCTCCCCAACTCAAGGGGCAAGAGGAAAGATTTCTTCGTTCCTTGAGCTAAAGACAGATTTCTTCGCCACAAGGGTGAGAAGACCAACACTAATCTAATTAATTATACAACTCCCGACTCCCAATTCTTTCCCTCTCTTGTGCAATCAAAATTAGGATGAAGCAATGAATCACGCAATTCAACATCTAAATTTTTAGATGGAAAACTCAATGCGGGGAAAACAACAGAATTATAATTCACTTAAAAACTTCAACTATCAACAAAATAATAGGTTTAAGATCTTAGCTATAACTAAATGCTACAACATATTCATCTTCAAGAAGAATCTATTTTTGAATTACAACAAGATTAGAAAGAAAAAGGTTTGAGAAAATCTCACACAACAATTCTCCCATTAGCTTTTTTTTTTTTTTTTGCCAAGGAGATCAATTTAGACACCACCAATCTTCAATCCAACTATCTAGAATGAAGCGCAATGTGTTTAGAATTTTCTGTAAAAATCTCAGCCCAATTCAATGGTCAACAAACTGGAAACCAGAGAATGAAGGAAGACTGCTCAAGCTGTCTCGTTTGGTTTTTCTCCCATGGTCTCTCCTTTTCTCTTGCAAAGCCTTTCAGCACAGCAGTGCCATTTGGTATTTATATTAGAGGAAGCTGACACTGTGCACTTAGAAGCTTTCCTCTGTTGTTTATTTCAATTGTGTGGCGGTCCCATTATCATATGGTGCGGGACCACACACAACAATTCTCCCCTCCGTTATCCAAATTGCAATATCTGATTGTGTAATTATCAGAATATTAATCAGCTTTTTGTTTACACCGTAATTCAGGAGACAAATTATTGACTCTGATTGCGTGTTTGTCATGCAGTAGATCATAGTGCTTATTTGTTATTTTTTTTCATTATGGTTAAGTAGTGAATTATGAAAATCCGTTAATTGTTTTAGTTGATGATGGGAATTTGATGCTGATATTGGGGTTAGATTTTAATCCATAGAGGTTCGTGTCAAGTGTGGATGATGCACTAGCACAGTGTCCTTAATGGAGGGTTCCAGCTCTCACTGGTGCTGTTAGTGCTTGGGTTTGATGAATTGTGAATGTTAAGATTTAAGGGTTTTGAAATCAGTGTTGGATTACTCGCTGTGTTCATCAGTGAGTCCAGATTTGTTAGGGAGTCAGAGTCAGATATATTTACTTTGGTTTCTTCCCTTCTGTTTTCGTAATTTGCTAGAAAGGTGTTTTGCTGCTCCCCTGCTTCTTCCACTGGGGCATTTCTGTTTGTATGAAGTGTTGGATAGTAGATACAATTCCGGGAATGGAAGCTTTGCTTTGTGAAAAGTAGATGCCGCTGAATTATGAACAAGGTATGAGAAAATTTTAATCTCCAGATGACGGAAAATATTTTGCAATGGGAAAATGGGCCATCTCCTTTCTCTTATTCACTGCATCCTGAAGCACGCCATCCCCTGATTTCAGTGTGTACATGTGAGAGATGGATCATTTTTATGCCAGTTGATATTGTTGTGCATGATCTAAAATATCCTTTAGTAAGGATGCTTAATCGTGGTGTTTGAGATGGAAGCTAGCTTCTCAAGCCTTTTTACTTCATTTTTGTGGCAACTTTCTGGGTGGGAATTTATTTTATCAAAACTTTCTGAAGTCTTGTTCCGGAAACATCATGCTTTCCAGAAAGAAGAGAGATGTGAAAATAAATTAAAAAAAAAAAGGGCCACAACTTGATCTCTGCTGGGCTGTGAACACTATACAGGATAAAAAAAATTACCAGCTAAACTCAGACAAGCCGCTTTCAAAAAGCATGGAACAGTAATTGGGATTTAGTGGATAGCCTTATGATGTGTTTTTCTATCGTTATCATATTGTTTTTCTTGTTATAGTAAGTTGCATCATAAAACAACACAAGCCACCATCCTTTTGTTCTGTGTTACATCCAACACTTTCCCATCCCAACGCATCTGTTACTTCCTCGATTTTGTTACGCCTGATGGAAGTGCTTCCTTTCACTCACGATGGCTTATTTGTTTCGATAAGATGCTTTTATAGAGTTCATTGTATCTTCTTTCGGGCTAGAGTTTAGGCAAATGATCCGTAGTCAAGGCTCTTACAGATGATTTCTGAGAAGGGATCTTGTGGGGTTTTACTCACGAGTCTTTAACAGGCACTGCTTGCATTATCTTTTTGTGTTTCAGCATGCCTGTTGTGCTGCTTATAGTGTGAGTATTAATGAGATTTGTATGGTCTGTTGTTCTCATGTGATTTGGTGACAGCTTAAGAATATCCAAGCACGAATATGCAGCATCGAATTGCTCAGTAATTTAAAGATACGATCCAATCGTGTTATTCCACTACTGCTCATTCTCTTACAGCTAAAACTGGGGCTGGGACTGGTTGACTTTCACAAACAGAAGAACCAAAAATGGGAAAAAAGTAGACTAAATATGTTGCATCCATCTTAACCTAGCAAATCTGAAGAACTTGTGATGGATTGGTTTGAGGACTCAGCTCTAAGATAAGCCGTATCACAGGTGATGTCTTCCAGGCCTTTCAATGAAGGGTAAGGGCTACTGAGTTGCATGTCAGTGAGCACTCGACGTAGTTCAGAAATCTCCTCTTTGAGTTGATTATTTTCTTGCACTACCTGATCATGGCACTCTGATACATGGCTCACCTTATCTACGAGCTGGTGATTTTCATTTCGGAGCCAAACCACCTGTGACCAGAGCTCATCTAGGTGTTTCTGCTTCCTCATGCGCGATCGGCGTGCAGATTCTCTATTGGAAATCATCCTCCTCTGTTTTCGCTCATTGATAAGAGAGAGTTGTTGCTCATCTGCCTCATCAGAAGTTGAGTGGCTGCTCATACATGATGCTTGTAGACTAAATTCTTGAAGCTGAGGAGGGATCTGGAAATTATAGGATTGATTAGTGAATTGGTTAAATTGAAACATCTGTGAGTTATCCTGAGTCATGCTGAAATGAGCTGAATACGGGCATGAGTTGGGAGGAACTAGATAATGGAGTCCTGCAATCTCATTTGGCTGCATGGCTAAAAGCTGGAGAAAACTTTCAGGATCTAAGCCTCGGAGTTCGAAGGTGAATTACTCTAGTCTGGTATTGTGTTGAACGGGGTTAGAAGTCCAAGGTTCAGTCGCCTTTTATAGTGAGGGGAGAGTTTGAGGTGACCCCACTGTTGGCAATTTGGAGTAACAGAAGCAAAGCTTCTTAAGACATAGACCACTAGAGCATCATGCAGATCATGTCATTGTTCTTATGTAGCCCTTGTTAATGTATGCACATGAACACATAATTATAACACTAAGAGCTCGTGTACTGTTTGCCTTATGGTCATGCTATGGCTATATGCGTGACGACAATGACGTGCACTCATAATAAGGTCCTGCATTTTGTGTTGTGGATAATCATCTGATATCCAATGATGCTTACATCAAGAGGGGAGTTCATATTGCGGGAGAGTACAATTATATCAATGGGGAAATGTTTGAGCAACAGAGAGCGAGGCAGAAAATAGGGTGCTAGAAGTCAATCTTCAAAGTGGAGGTGTATTATTTCAAGCCAAGTTTATTTAAGTAGTTTACTTAATGATCTTAGGCCAATAAGACTCTGTGACGTAAGGAACTGGAGGAGAGGGAAAGCCAAGCCTTTTTCTAACCATATTTTGGAAAAGATTATACAACAGAGTGAATGACTCGACAGCCACTTCACAGAAATAAAATAATGGATTAAGAGTGTGCCCGTTTAAATTGATTTTCTGTATGCACATTCTCTCATGTGGAATACCTTGGTATCCTTCATGGCATGTCATGGCATGACAGGCATCGTTGTCCTGGGAATTATTCAGGGAGTGCAGACTTTGGAGGAAACCCCTGCAATCTGTGCTCTTTTTTTCTTTTTTGGGTTTTGGAGGATGGCCAGAGCATAATCCGGCTATATCTGTGGAGACAACTTTCTTTGCTAGGATGTGCTTGAATGCCATGTTCTAACAAAGCTTGCTTTAAAATCTTGAATTTCTTATTCATGTACATGTAAACATGGATTAAAACTGTCTTTCATGTGCATGATGATACAAAAGCAGCCATAATCTGTAATCTTTCAGCTTGATTAGATATCAGAACACTATGGAAACAGGGGTGGCAACTTTTAAGTGGTAGTTACGTGTGGTCCAAGATGTTCTTCGTACTAATTGGAAGAGGCCAATAGTTTTTGATTGCCACATATCTATCGACTATATTTTATGCTTATATAATGCATAGAAATTCTGACCCCCCAGCAGGGAGATTTGACTGAGAAGTGGGATCTTTAATGGTGGGAAAAAGCGATGGCTACTTTTATAGAATCGGAAGGGAAATGGAGGTTCTCTTCAGATCTTCCCCAATGCAACAATGGACTGCATAATTCGCTGCTGATCTCCTTGCCAAAACCCGATCAAGACTACAGCTGCTATAAAGCGCTAGAGAAAGACACCTTAGCAGTCATTTCTCCCTCCCATGGAATGCAAAGCTTTCAGTAAGCAACCCACAAGGCCATTTATCTGTTCAAAAGATGCGAGGTTGCCCCGTAGAGGGCACACGCCATTGAAATGCGTAGTGGGCTGTTTCTTTCACTCTGTTAACAGTAACTTCCACCCAAGACCACTAGTTTGAGGATATTAGCGAAACCAGTGTCACATTTGAAGCTTTCTAGGGCACCCAAGTCAAATTATGTAGGCTCTATTAAGAAACTTGGAGAAGATTAGCTTTGATCTTAGCCACACTACCAAGCTAGTCTCACACCAAGTGGAAAGGAATGATCTCAACAAATGGTGATGGTGGGGAGGAGCAGGGGTGGTGATATAGATGTACTTCGATGGGCAGGTCCTCCACTAAACGAAAAGCCTCCCCAAGACATCAAAAACTTTACTAAAGGAAAATGCTCTCTCTCCCACACTTCAGGTTGCCTGATCAGCTTGAGTGGATCATATGGTCAACAATATCATTAGACAGATGTGGACTTGTCTTTCTTTTCTTGTCTCGTGCTTGTCCATGCCTTGTTGCGAATTCTTTCTCCTAAAGATCTGTGTGGATTTTCAGAGTACAGGGTGGATGAGCTCTCCAAGACTTTTATGGTGGTATATCGTGTTCTGTCCATTGTACTTGTATTGTACACACAGTAGAGTAGTTTTGAAAGCGTCTGAGTGAGTGAGAGTACGGCAGTGAATTAAAATATTTTTTACTTATAAATATAATAAAATAATATATTTTTTAATTATTTTATTTATCCTACTGCACATATAGTAAAGCATATTTAAAATTATTTAAAAGTATAGTAACACATCAAAGTATTTTTTATCAAAAATAAATTAAAATAATTTTTTTTATTTTGTCTGTTGTACTTGTATTGTACCTATAATAGAGCAAATTTAGAGATGTTTGAGAGTATTATAATAGTTGTGGATCAAAGTGTTTTTCAGTTTGAAATTTATTAAAATAATATTTTTTATTTTTAAAAAAATTATTTTTAATATTAAAATATAAACATAATTAATGATGCGCTAATACAGCTATTTCTAATCAGATAAATCTACAAAAATAAGAGATTAAAGGGCAACTTAAATTGATTCACGAAACTCACACACGAATTAACCACCCGCCTTCCTCTTTCTGACGTGAAAGGAATGATTACCACCGTCATCTTTTCCTCCCCGAGCTTGCATATCTTATCGTGCGCTTCAAATCATTTCCAATGTTTCCTCCCTTTCCCAACCTACCCTTGACCCTTGACACGAGATCACTCAATCCAGGAGCACGGTAGGGGTAGTTTGGGGACGTAAATATATAAATTAGAAAACATTTCCCTAGAATAAAGGTTTTGGTCATGCACGGATGGGTACTTGATTTAACTGCCTACCTCAATCTTTATGGTACCACAGTGACCCATGAAGGCAAAGCAAGTGTGTGACAAAGCACGAACAGAAATTCTACTTCAATTTTTTTTTAGTATAAAGTATTTTATATGGGCTTTCACATATCGAGTCTATTTTTTTTTAATTAATTTGAGCTTATCCTCAAATAATTCATAATAATTTTTTTAATAAAAAAGAATTCAAATTGAGTACTTGGACTAATAATGCGTGGAATAAACTCATTTATGAACTATATTGTACATGCAAAGGTCCACCATGATATATTTTGCTTTATGAGCTCTAGGCAGACGAGAAAAACGGGGGCGCACGATAGATGTCACAGGTGGGACCCTGCTAACAAGCGCGCGTGGGTGGCTAGCGCACCACCCCAGCTCCCTATTGCTTAGCCTGTCTATTCAACCAAAAAAGAGACGGTCTTTCTTTCTTTTTTGTGTGTTTTACTTTGCTTTGTTTCGTTCTCCCCCCTTCGTCTTTCCAAAAGGGACTTTTTTTTTTTTTTTTTTTGCAGGTTCCCTACGACATCCATTAAGAGGAGCTTTGGAAATTGGGTGTTGTCACTAGCGCCATTTGTGCACCCCACTCAGGCAACCTCGACAAATTTTGTGGATTGTGATACCATTAAAATTAAGGGCATCAAGATTTTATCTTAGGGCAAACTTCTAACAAGTCCCCCAACTATCTAGTGATTCTTGATTGAATGCCCAAATAACTTCTTTTCTTCTTTCTACTCAATTGGGTCCCTAAAATTTGAGGAAAATTTCAATTAAATATTTTTGATTTTGATTCCAAACTTGACTAGTGACGATCGAATGAAGATTTTCTTATGAATGGTCAGCCAGTTGGATAAGTGCAAATCAAATGGGAACACTTGTGACGTTTTGGAGCAAAAGCATAGAAATTCCATGCATCTTCTCCACCAGCAAGTTCCCTATTTCTTTTCCTACAGAAGTATTTTTTTTCCTCTAATGAAGTCATGCATGGGATCTCCAGGGATTGGTCGATAGAGGATAAGCTCATCATCAGCTATCACCTTCTTCATCATTTCTCCTCTTTTAATTACGCATTTAGTAAAATGCCCTTCGATGGACTTATAATTTCTTAATTGCGAGGTCATTGTTTAACGCAAGAATACGATAGTCGTCACCCTGGATGCAATGTGTAATTAAATGCTGGTGCTTTTTATTTTTATTTTTTTAATAGTAAGATTAATTATTTATTTAAAAGTGTGGTTTGAGTTATTTTTTAAAATATTTTTATTTAAAAATGTATCAAAATAATATATTTTTTTTATTTTTTTAAATTATTTTTAATATTAACGCATCAGAATAATCTAAAAATACTAAAAATATTAATTTAAAATAAATAAATAAAAAATTTTAAATCTTTTAAAAATATTTTTAAAACATAAAAATAAACAGTAATAAGGTAACCCACAGACTCATTTATTGCTGCTTACGCACTTGCAGTAAGGTCTGCATCCACTAACAAATGTGGATAATAAAGGTGTTTTCGTTATTTTATTAATTTCTAAATGGGCATTAATATATATATATATATATATATATATATATATATATATATATATATATATATATGTTTATTGACAGAATTTTATACATAAAGCTAAATCTGCTCGGTATTTTATGGTGGATTGTGAATAGTGAAATTCACGGTGAAATACTGATTTTATCCTTTAAAAACTAAAAAGGTAAAAACATGTTCACGAGTAAAATATTATTTTTATATTTTATTGTGCAATTACGCTCATGTTCTGGAGAAAAACATGAAAAATAATGTTTGAGGGGGCGTTTCTAAAATTTCACACTTTTCTATATAGTGTAATTATTACATAGCACCTGGGGTCACTTTTTGTTGCCTACTGCCGGGTGGTATTTCTGGTTTCTTAGCCTAGATCTTTCTTGGAAAGTGGAAAGTGGTTTGGTTTATTTACTTTTTATTTTGTTTTTTATGTTTTTTTATTAAATTTAATCTTTATTTTTTTTATTTATATTTTATTAATAATTTTTTTGATTGCATTTTATTTTTTGATTTCATCTCTAATCATTTGATTTTAATTTTTTTTTATTGAATTTGATTCTCATTCTTATAATTGCAATTTCTTTTATTTAGAGTTATCTTTTTTATTAATTGTTTTTTTTTACAATTTCATCTTTTATTGTTTAATTTCATTGAATTTTCATATCATATTTGATGTTTATTTTTTATCATGTTTTTAAAACCCAATCCAGAAATCGACCCTCGTCATGTCTCGGGTCACGAGATGGGTCGAATGAACAAGGTTACCGGGGTCAATCAGATTCCTTTATTGTGTAGGAAGTAAAAATGATATTATTTTGATAAAAAAAAATAATGGCATAAAAAATCAAAGAGTTTGGACATGGTTTTCCCCTGGCTAATTGCTTGATTTCTGATTAAACTAAAAATTAAAAATGATATTATTTTGATAAAAAAAAATAATAGAAAAAAAACTCAACGGGCTTTAATTTGATGTCTCACCAAGCTAATCGTGTCATTTATCATCGCAAGATTTTGACCCTATCAAGCCAGGTTATTTTTCCTTTATTTTTTGGGACTCACCCCAGCGTAGGCATCAAGTTACAAGGTTCACGGGTCGACCCGCTTGGTTAAGTCGGGTTTTGCAATAGTATTTTTTTAATTTTTATGTTGTTTTAGATTAATATTATTTTTTCAATTTTCATCCCTCGACATTTAATTTATTAAGATTATTGCGCTGTTATTTTTTTGAATTTTTCTTCTATGAGATAATCTCGTTCTGATGACTTGGGTCACGAGTTTATTTTGAATGAACCTCGTTAGTTTATTGAGATTCTTGCGCCGTTATTTTTTTGAGTTTGCCTTATACGAGATAATCACATTCCGATGACTTGGGTCAAAAGTTTATTTTGAGT
>Ga0325414_1004090_pt1 | contig 15252 bp, 10 predicted proteins | sample PopdelMetagenome_8_FD_206183 | JGI IMG/M metagenome (GOLD analysis project Ga0325414, IMG submission 206183) | Populus deltoides microbial communities from Bellville, Georgia, United States - Leaf-PdKOR-R3 | ecosystem: Host-associated > Plants > Phyllosphere > Phylloplane/Leaf | place: USA...
AAAAAAAAAAAGGTTGGCTTAGAGGTGGTGTTTTCAAGGTGTTTATTATAAGATAGAATATTTTTTGTTTGTTATTTCTTTGTGATTGGCAGTGCGTGATGCCTGCTACTAGACGTCATTTTTTAGTATTAAAAACCATCGCTACTGTTGATTGCAATGGATTCAGATGTATGGCAGAGCTCCCGACATTTATGGTTTTATTTATTATTTGATGTGAAAAGGGGAGCTTTGGGATTGGAAGATGGTTCTACCAAGAAAAATATTCATAGATTATCTAATAAATAACTGGGTCAATTTACATCAATAATTCTTTTTATTAAAATAGTATCATTTTGTCTTTTTTTTAAATAAAAAAAATTGATGAGCTCGTCCCATGAACAAGGTTCATTACAAATGGACTAAACCTTTTGGATCAGTTTAGTCCCATGAACAAGGTTCGAAAGGCTTCAACTCCAATATCATAAGTTGATGAGCTCGTCCTCCGTGGCTTAACAAGGTTCGACTTCAACTCCAAGATCAGGCAATAAAAATGAACTCTTATAAATCTTCTGATCCTCGTATAGCTTATTGTCTTCAATCAAATCGAAAGAGTATACATAGTCATGTTGTGCAAAACGTTCCAATAAAAAATGAAAGTTCTGTCAAGGATTTTACAATGACTAGTGAAATTGTAAATACAATTAAGAAAAATAAATCTATAATTGAATTTTCTTTAAATTTAACCGGAATAAAATGAAAAGGCCTTCATTACGGTCCGTGCCCATGAGAATCATCCATCACCTTAAATATAATGTAGCAGTTAATTAACTGGTAACTTAGTCGCTTGCCCTGCGCTAACTTGAAGTCATCTCATACAAGCGTTGGACGAAAGGGAAGGGGAAAAAAAAACATCTTGTTGCATTGCCGAAAACTCAATTCGCCTTCCCAAATCACAAGTAAGCTCTGCAAGGAGAGGATGGCCAGGCAGCCATGAACATACAGTGGGACAAGACATGACATGACATGACATGGCTATGATTATCAAGCAACATTGCGACAACTGAATCGTAACTAGAAACAGATGGTGGAAGAATATAACTGTGACCAGGAGCCATGTTTTCTCATGTAATACCCTGAGCAAATCATTGTACCCTATATACAGTACACATTCAAGGAAAGGGCAACTTACTCTCTTTCAAAAAAATGTTATAAAATCTCAAAACTCCTGTCTGATTGTATGGAGCGTATACACATAGTAAATAAAAGGTGTTTGATCAATTTGTAACATCACCGACACCCCTAAAAACTGTACAGCAAATCCTCCCCTTACTTCCTCTCATTCGCAATTGTTTCCTGCTGCTGAAGAGTAAACTGCTTGATCAATTTGTAACGTCACTGACACCCCTAAAAACTGTACAGCAAATCCTCCCCTGTACTTCCATTCACAATTGTTTCCTGATTCTAATGAGTAAACTGCTTTAAAGGACGATGCAGGCCTTGAAATGGTTATGAAATCGTGATAAATAATTATATGAAAATGTTTACGCAACTCTCCTGTAGAAAAGTACGTAGGCAGCTGATGTTTTAATATCATCCTCACTAACAGGACTAACACGGCTGTCGTCGAACTCGTACCATTTGCGATACCCTAGCTGCATAGGAACAAAGTAATTTTAGACCACGTACTTGAAAACAAGAAAATATATGAATTTGTCCTGTAGTCTACAAAGTGGAACACACAAACACATTACTTGGTGTTTCTTTCTTCTTCCTTTTTTTTTTTTTTCAAACTTCAGCATGAGCAACATATATAGAGATTTCAATGGCCAAGAAATATAATAATCAGCTGGGGCACTGTCAATACTCAGAGCGAAGATGAAAATAACTATGTATTAAATAGGATACCTAACAGAGCCCGGAAAAGAAGTCATTGAGAAGGGATTTAACAATCAATCTTCTTAGAAAGTCTTAGGGAACAGGAATGGAGATTAAATATTGATGCCCATCCCCCCTCTATTACTTTTAAATTTTTCCACCAAACCAGGGGTTAATGGACTGGGAGGGAACTAATTTATGATTTTTGGTCCCAAACTCCCTATCATAGCTCCACTATTAACTTCTTAAAAAACAATCTTACCCTTAGCACCAAGACCTTTAAAAATAACACATAATTAAATTTTATGATTATTAGCCTTCCTCAATCTCTAACCAAACAAAAAGAAATTGTTTGACTTCATAGCAATGGTTAGGTAAATCTCCCCTTCTCATCCAATCCCTTTACCTTCCCTACCATACTAGATTCATAAACAACTAGGATAAAGGGTGCATGCCATCACGTTAATACATTGCATTGAAATCCTGATGTACCATTAATTAAAGCATTGCTGTTCACCTTATTAAAGACCAACGAGCTGAGCTGGGACTATCACGATCACAAACTTTCTAATATAACTTATCTCTCTTGGAGGGGGTAAAGAAGACAAAAAACTAGCAGTTGGTGTCTAGGAAGCTCTAATAAGAATGCATGTTTTCATTTCACAACCTTTAACTCAGCTTGTTATTATAAATTATAGAATGCATGGCACACACTGCTTGCCACCCTGAAGGAGACATGCATTGGTCAATTTTTATAGTCAACAATTACCCCACAAATGCATGTGCCAATTTCTAAACAAGGTATGCCCCCTGATGATAATTACTCAGCATATCCATCCAGCAAATTCTACATCACCTAGGAAAACTTCAAATTCATGTTAGAGTAGGTGACAAACACTAATATCAAAAGATCCTAGGTTTGGTGAAGCCAGCCCAGACAGAAAACAAGCATCAACAAAAATTAATATTTTCTAGATCTATGTTACATGACTCTGTCCAAATGTGTGTGCATGACTGTGTCCCTCTGTCAAATGGTTCTATCTGCAGTCTCTTGACCAAAGGCAATAAATGAAAATGAATAAATAGAATGAACACCACTTACGTCAATAAAGGCATCATAGTGACCACATCCCATGCCTCCATGATGATTGCTTATTGCATACAGTACATAATGATTGGAAAACTGGCTGTCCTTCTTGGAAGTGTAGGTCGAAAGATCAAAATCATCAATTGGGAAGTCCACATATGTTTCCAACTTGTTCCTAATATAACGACTGTATGAGAACCTCTTCAAATGAACAACCAAGATTTCAGGCAATCTCCAAAGGTCTAACTTTTTCCTAGCCTGCCGAGGCTTCTTGCAGCTGGGGCAATCCCTAAAATCAGATACAATCACACCATCAGAAACAGCAGGTAAAAAAAAAGAAGTATCAACTGTATTGATTTTTGTGTGTGCACACACAATAAATTCAAACAGACACGTATTGCATGTAAGTAAACACGTGCAGGCACAAAAAACAGATGTAAAAACCGAAATAAATCCTCAAGAAAAAATATGCAAGTGGAGCATATTTATGGCAAATAAATGAATAATCTTCAAGCTAAAATCTGCAAGTAATGATCGAGGGAGGGAGACACACTAACCACATGTCTTCTGGTCCTAAAGGCTCTTCTTTCAAGAAAGCTTCAAGGCATTTATATAAAGAAACAGACTCTTGAGGCCGCCTAGCATATAACTGGGGCTTTAAAACCTCTGGCAACGAGCTGAGAAGGCACGTATCATACTTCTCAATCATACTTTCCGACCAAGTTACATAGACCTCCAAGTTATCGCTAAATTTTGGGACTGGTAACGGCTCATTCATCTTTATCTCTGTTGATCGCAATCCATCTTTCAAATAGAATTGAAAATCAGAGCTGGAACACTGGTCATCCTCTGTTCCAGTGTCTGTGCCTGTATTACTGTCCGAGATTGTAGGGCTAACTACATCCTCCCTTGTAGAATCTTCATTAGTTGTGATTCCCACATCATCATAATCATTGAGTGCATCATCAGAAGGCATAAGAAGTGGGCTTAGTAATTTCAGATATTGTTTATGGAGATCAAATCCAGTATAAAGATTCTCTAATCTTGCTACAAAAGGAATGCCAAACAACTTCAGATTTGGTATTGCTCTCTCAAATTCACAAGGCCTGAACACCAATTGTAGAATAAATCAGTATATAGCAAAATTTGAGATAATTACACCAAACTAGAAGGAAAATCTAATATTAAAATAAGTAAAAGCGAAAGAATGCCAACCGGATGGCCCAGACCAAGAGTACAAATAAGCTCACCTTTCCACCCTTTCATGCATAAAGACAACCATGGGTGAATTTCTGTTATCTTTTAGTAACCGGTAAGCAACAAGCTTGTCTTCGTCTCTGATCAAGGCTACCGAGTCAGATGGCTCAGTTAGGCGACGAAAAATTCTATTCTTGTATATCTACAGCATCAGAAATTCAGAGTAAAAGAAGGTACATTAATGTATATGCAAAACTTGACTTAAAAAGCACAGCCCTTGTCTAATCCTGAATCACCTACATATTTTAATTGCTTGAGTAAAACAAGACCAAATATCACAAATTAAGTGTTCTAAATAAACTAGATCTAATGAAATTATGTAGTAGCAATCTCTCAAATTAAGCACCAATGCCTTTGACTAAAGCAACTAGCTCCCCAAGTATTGATAACCAGTCACGCTACTCAAGAACATAAATGCAGCATACCTCAACCACCATCAGCATTTCATCATTTCTCAAAGAACAAGCAATGCTCAAGGCCTCAATGAGATCTTTTTGCCTCCCACATTTGGGCACGGTTACAGTAACTGGGGTTGGTAAATTCATCCCATCATTGCTCAGGACAGTCAAAGTCATAGTCCGCATTGTTGTTGAAGGTAATGGCAGTGATAAGTACATAAATGGATCAAATGTGACAGACTTCTTGTTGCAAGCAGGGCAAACCAGTGTTGACTGATACTGACCCTATAATGATAACAAAAAAATAAATACATTACGCTGACAAAACCAAGGAAGATCATCAATCGGCTTAACTTCAAGGAAAGAATTTCAACACAACACAAATTGAAAATAGATTAAAATCTACTCAAATTATAAACCATGAAAGATTGATGATCTCTGAGATTAGTTATTGGAAGATGCTTGTGGTAGTAGAACTACCTATAAAAACCCCTTTTCGAAAGGAAGAATGCTAGAACCATGGACCATCATCAAGTATTGATGATTGCATGATTAAAATGACAAGAGACAGCTTAGCAGAAAAGAAAATTGGCACAATCTATATGACACATGTTACCCCCAAAAAACAGAAACTCACTTGGCACAAATCAACTATGATCGAGTCATTGCGAGCCAGGTGATTCCTCCAATATTCCTCTGCTACCTCTTCATCTGGGCGACCCTCTGCATCTTTAATGGCTATATATGGCTTGGACTTTACACGATTCAAATCTTCGTGGAGTCCATCCAACAAAAAAGAAAGAAACTCCTACATTAAAAACATGTGTATTAAAAGGCATCATTCCATGTGCCAAAGAGGATCTAAGAAGCTATTTCTATTTTGTACCATGCAACAAGACAGAAACTTATCACATGCAGAAAATAGAATTGGAGGAACTAAACAAACATTAGAATCAAAAGGTATACTAACTTGCGAATCATGCTGGTTGTAGCCACTGAATTGAGGAGCAAAATCTGCTAGTTTTCGTTTGAATATTGCAGGAGCCACTGGGGTATCTCGTGGTGTCCATAGTTTACTTAGCAAATCCCCAAATGCTAAAGCAAGCTCCCCCTGGACAAATAAACATTTATTTACAACAGCATGGCCGCGCAAAGGAAGCAAAAGTTACTAGAAGAAGGTGACTTAATATAAAAGAAAGTTCACAAACCTTTGTCCCTAATAGATTTTCCTGATTTATCTCTTTTCCATAGTCCCCGAGAAAATAGTCAACTAGCTTTGGGGTGTGAGCCAAGCACTGAATTGCACTATTCATGAAACATGTATTCCCAAGATTCTGCAATCCCCTCAAACCCAAGTAACCAAATACCCTAAAGCCACTCCCAGATTGTGAGTTCCTTAGTGACGAATAAGAGCGCACATGGTCAGTGCACCCATTCATTTTAACAGAACCAGATTCAAAAGAAGTCTCCATCTCCACCATCTCATCAAAGTTTTCATCTCTAACAGTCATAGAATCTGAAAATCCATAGGCTTGCAATTCAAGAGTAATCTGCATGCAAAATAAGATAAAATATTGACACTAAACAACAACTACAATATGCAAAATTTGTACATCAATACTTAAAAAGTTTTCATGGTTAACATCACCCAAGGGCCTCAACAACATAAATAAAATGTGACACCTCTTTGCCTTGTTCTCCCAGGGTATCATTAGGCAGATTGATCTTATCATCGATGAGAAATTGGGTTGTCTGCCCTGAGAAGTCCCATATATGCAACTGCACACGAGGTAAACCGAATCAAGAAAGGCTTCTTCCCAAAATAAATCCTTATATCTTAGTGAGGTAATAACAAAAGCTCATAAAAAACTAACCAGCTTAGATTTGGGAACAAAAATATTGCAAGCTCTTCTGTAAGAAGAAACTAGATTGTCCTGGAAATTGCAGTCAATTGTCAAATATAGAATCATAGAGAAGATTTATTTAAAAAAAAAAAAGAGGCTCTTGTATTTAGCTTCAGTCATGTGCTGTGATATATGGACACTAATTAGATTATCTGAATTACCATGCTGGCTAGGACTAGCAAATTTTAATCACACATGAAAGGTCGATATACCCCTTGTACAAATTAAGAATATCAAAAAATTATACTCATACCAGCGAGAAACAGCAGTACTAAGCAGAGTTTCAAAAAGTAGACAAATCACAATGATCCTTCAACAGAAATTAAACATGGATCAACAGGAATGGAGAATGAATAGTACATATTGCTTAAGTTCTACATAAAAAAACCTATAACATGTGTTCAGTTATGTTGCAGCACAAAAAATAGTGGATGAAATGCAGACTTGTAACTCTAACCAAACTGGTTAATCTCAAGACTGGTCTTGACTTCATCTGACTAAGGATGGTGCCCGGTCCAACAACCTGGCCCAAGCCAGTTTCAAACACCATGGCACTAAGCTCTTGAAAGCAAAGCATTCAAGAAGGGATCTGACTTAAACATTCACTATTGAAGCAAATACACTTGGTTCATAAACCTTGTCCTGCACAAAAATAAAGAATGAAGGAAAGAAAAAGAAAAAGGTTTAGAAAGGAACTTGACCTTTGAGCTGATCTTCACAACCAAAGAATTTGTTTCCCTACAAACTGAAAGCCTTATTTGTATGGGAAACACATCCTGTGAATAATCTTCAGCAATAAAAGAGCCACTAACAACCTTCATTACTCCTTTAGAATCATTATGCCTGTGGAGGTAGAACAAATCGATGCACAAATTAGTAGAAATCCCTCGCTTCTACTGAGTTTTTGAGGATACAACAATTTTGCATAATTCACATAACACATCAGCACAAGCATTGACTAAACGGAAAGGGGGGTCACAGTGTAATGCTTGATCAGCCCAACATGTTTATCAACAACCATTGGGAGAACAAAAGGAAGGTTCCAAAATAAATCCTAATATATTTGTAAGCCAAATGCTCCATACTCCTAAACAACTCATGCCTTGACCGCATACAGGTAATGAATACATATTCCATAAACATGAATACACATAATACATCACATGCATATCGACAACAGGAAAGGAAACCAATAGCTCTCACCGTTTAAGCGCCTGTAACCACATTCTTCCAGAGATTATAGCATACTCACGGCCAGAAAACCCTTCTTCAGTATCCTCACTCCTCTCAGAACCTTCTTCCTTCCTAAAATCAAGTACAATCTCTGCATCATCACCACCAAAGTTCGATATCACATTGTACAAAACTCCTACTTGTTCACCACCAGTTTCCACCTCACTCCACCACCTAAAAAATCAGCACAAAACACAACAAGATTTAACTAAAACACTGCATTTAACACCATAATTACTTTTTTTTTGTTTGAATTCAAGGAATTCAGCTTCTTTGCTTTCAACACAAAAAAGAAAAAAAAAGAAATCACCGAAAGTTTATTCCTTTCCTTGGTTTTCTCAGTAACCAAACAAGAGAGAGAGAGAGAGAGAAGAAAACGTTACCTATAAGGAACCAAGTAAAGCTTGTCTAAATCATTATCATCGTCATCGTTACTAAACCAACCACGGTAAAGAGTAGAACTGAAGAAACCAGAAGCGGAGGAGGAGGCGGCGGGGGCGGAGGAGCGGGTGTTATCGTAATCCAAGTCGAAGATTGAAGAATCATCAGTGTTGGAGTTGTGGAAAGAGAAGAAATCCTCCCCCATAATTGACGATGGAATAAAAGTTAGGGTTTTGAAAGTTAGGGCTTTCAAGAGATTGAGAGTAGAGAGAGAAAATTGAGAGATTTTGATTATGAGGTGTAAGAGATGAAGTTTCTCCGATAAACGGGTCATAGAGAGAAGAGAGACATCACGGTGGGCTTTCTTTTTTTTTCCCCCTTCCTTCCTCTGAACGTGTGTGTTGAGTGCGTGAGGTTTTTAAAAAGAAGTTTTCTTCTTTTTTTTCTTTTTTTTTTTTGTGGTTTTCACTTCTATTCAATAAAGAAATTAAGAAAAAAAATAAAGCCCTTTTACTGTTTTATTATTCAGGAAGCCATTTACTTCTTGGATTAGAACACTGTTGCAGCCGTGCTTGCAACTCTTTTGCTTTACCCAATACAATAACACTGAATATAGCGTTTCCAAAAAAATCACAAGACTTTAGGTATATTTGACTGGGAAAAAAATAATTTTGATATATAAAGATTAATAGGAAAGATCTTATATTAAAAAAAAAATGGAAGCATGAAAGAGTGAAGAAAATGATTTAAGAGAGAATGGAATGGAAATGGTAGCTGTTGAATACGTTTGCCATTGCGGGCTGTGTTAGAGAGGAGGACTGGAGGAGTAGGAGGAGGAGCAGTGGAGGAATGTTGACGAAGTTGGTGAGTTCGTGTGGACGCGATGTGAGTGAGAGTGGGGGAGGAGAGTTGTGTTCTAATTGTAGCTTTGTAGGTGAGGAGTTGCGGCTTTTGGTTTACTTATCCAAGTTTTGATTGGATAAATAAATTAATCAAAAGTAAAGTGATCGGATCTGAGGCTTGTTTGTTAAGGATTTGGTTGGTGTTTTTAAAATGTTTTTTTTTTTAATATATTAAAATAATATTTTTTATATTTTTTAAAATTTATTTTTAAGATCAATGTATTAAAATAATTAAAAAAAATTAAAAATTAAAAAAAAAATTATTGTTAATCAATCCAGTTTTTCATTTTATATATATATATATATATATATGCTCTTTATTAAATTTCTAATCAATCACATATATGTATCCTAACCATACTAAACTTTATAATTTACACGCACTTAAAAATGAAAACAAATCTAGGTGGAGAATAAGACTCACTTAATTTGGCAGTCTATCTTCTGCAAATGGTTCAAATAGACCTACCATAATGGCAGAATCCTTGGGTTATTTTAAGTTAAATCATTTTTGAAACCTTGAATTATTAGAAGAAGTCACCGCACATTAAAATTATTTGAAATCACACCAAAAGATAATTTTAAAAAAATAAAACAAATTTAATTTTTTTAAAAACATTTTTAAAACACAAAAACAAACGGGATAGATTAAAAAGCAGGAAATAAAAGGGGTTGTATAATTAATTTAAACAAACAGGGAGGAAAGGTTCTTTTACTATGGTATTTACGGGAACAAATTCGGTAGAAATGAGGGGGGGTTGCAGCTTAGAGGATTAGAACACGTGGTTACAAACCACAGTGTTGGGGGTTCGAATCCCTCCCTGTCTATGTCTATAACCTAGCAAAAAGGGAAGGACTCTTCCCTCTAGAGGTAAGAAAATCACGATTGGGATAATGGATCCAAAACTATGGAACTTTGGTATGGGTCTTTTATCGAAATAGAATGGTCTTATTTTTTTTTCCTTTTCTTTTTATTTCTTTTTTTATTTATATTAATTTAAATATATTTTTTGTATCGTTAATGTTGAATTTTTCCATATTAATGTCTAGACCGAATCAAGTTATTTTTTTACGCCCCACAACTCTTTCTAGATAGGCTTGGATAAAATAGCAAAGCAAGTACAAATATTAGTAGCATAGAAAAAATATGTTCTTTATTCATTAATTTCATATCTTGGCTAGAAGTAATTGTGGCCTCATTAGAGAATTGATTACTACATTTTTGATACACTTACTAGTACTAGTATATCTGAAAATTCTTAATTGGCTATTTATAAATAGCCCAAGACTATGAAATAAAGGATTAAACCAGACCTACCTACACTGATGTACTAACTATGATTCTTAAATATCACAAAACAAATGTGATATGATGAGATATAATGCAACAGAAGAAAAAAAAGCATAGGGAAAGGCTACTTTTAAAGATAATAAAAAAAAAAACCCTTTTCGTTTTGACTTAAAGAATTTAGAATAAATCAAATCTTCTTGAGTAAGATTTGGACCTACAATGAGTTAGTTAATAGTCGACTGCTTTACCACTGAGCTACTAAGGAACAACAGGAAATTGGATATTGTAGAGTTCAATTCCCGTTTACAACCCTCAACCAATATGAGCTCAAAGTTTTCTTTGTAACACTTGAAACTTCTTCGTAGTATCTTCATTTCATGCCTCATTTCATAAGAAACCTCAAAATGGCTCTATTTGATTATATTCCATCTATATATCAATCTCATTAATGTAATATCCCTTTTTTTTTATGTCATTAACATAAAAGATGTCATTTCTAGTCTATTTGTTCTTGTTTCCGTTTCTATTTCTATATATACAAAAAGTTTTGAAATCATCATATAATAATCCAGAAATTGCAATAAAAAGAAAAAAAATTAAGTTTATGATGATTTTGAAATCTTTTACACTAGGTAATCTAATATCCTTATGCATAAATATAATCAATTTGGTTATTATGATCAGACTCAGTTATAGATTCTTTTTCACAATTTCTACGGGACCTTATTTCTTTCTTATCCGAGCTTAGATTATAAGAAAAAAGAGAAGAAGGAATTGAGAAGAACTTATCATTAACAATAAGTTTTCTTGTGGGGCAACTACTCATGATATTCATATCAATCTATTATACACCTTTACATATAGCATTGGTTAGATCTTATACCATAATTGCATTAAAACTACCATTTATTTTATTTCATTTCTTTTGGAACAATCATAAATGTTTATTATTATTATTATTATTATTATTATTATTATGGATCTAAAGCCAAAAATTCAATGCATAATATTAGAATTAAATATGTATTTTTGAATAATCTTATTTTTTAATTCTTCAACATTTCATTTTATCAAGTTCAATATTAGTCATATTAGTCAACATTTATATGTTTCGATGCAACAACAAGATGTTATTTATAACAAATAGCTTTATTGGTTAATTAATTGGTCACATCTTATTCATGAAATGGGTTAGATTGATATTAGTTTAGATACAACAAAATACATCACAACATTGAGTTATATCTTTTCCCTTGCTTCTATCGAGAAATAAAACTAATCAATCCTAAGTTAAAAGGTCGAGAAACTTCATGTCATTATTCTTGAATAACTTGGAGTTAAGCTCTTTTTTCATAACATTACGGACAAGAAAATAATATGAAAATTAGATTTAATTGTCAACTGCTTCTATTGAAAATATGATTGACTACAAATTTAAGCCATAACATATGGTTTCAAAAAAAAGTATATGATTTTTTCGATTTAAATGAAGCAAGTTTTATATGAAGAAGATTTGACTTAACATATTTTGTTTGATACAAGTAGGATAAGAGCCCGACTAAGTATTATTAAATCAATATTCTTTTAAAAAATAAAAAAAAAATTAGAGCCAAGTCAATATGATACGAAACAATCCCTTTTTTTTAGCCAAAGATCTTATTATGTTCGAAGGAATTGGAGTTGCATATCTTTTTAATTTCCGTTGAAGTGTTCTTATATGTTTCCAAGCCCCTTTAAAACCCTGAAAAATTAACAAATTTCTTTTTTTTTAAACACATACAAGATCCATCACTATAAAAAAGATAATAGTAACCTCACTCTTAACTATTTTATTTTATTAATTAACTACTTTATTTATGAATTTCATAATAATATAAGTAAAATACATATATGTCCTCTATGGAAATGATGATTCATTAGGATTGACATAGAGTCCAACTCCATTAAATTTCTAGAATCCATGTTGAATACTTTAAATAGGCTAACCTCCTTGCTTCAGTCATGGTACAACCTTCTTCTCGCCAAGCCTTTTTCTCCTCGATCCACAAAGATAAAATGTGGACTTGTACCAACAGTTCATCTCGAAAGAAAGAACTCATTGAGTATGATCACTAATTAATACTAATATAATATTAACTAGTCATAATCTAATACTAATTAAATATAAAAGTATATAATAAAAAATATCTCTTCTTTATACTTTCCCCGATTTCATTGCTATCGTGTGCCTTATGCAATCGATCGGATCATATAAATATCATTTTAACACAACATAAGTCATTTGGAAGGTCTTGAAGACCTATTAAAGTTATGATCTTTCACAAAATGGATTCATATTCAAAGTGTACATAACCGCATAGATAAGCTCACACGAACCTGTCAATTTAGGATCTCATTTAGGATTTTTCTTAGGACATGTCAGGAAAGAATCGGAATGTGATAATATTGATACATACAGATAAAGAAAAAAAAGGTTCTATATTGATTCAAACATTATTCCTATGGGATAAGGGTAGCGAAAGAGGAAAAAATAAAATATTTCACACAATACTTTTGATCAAAAATCAATTTGATTTATTTTGTACCCTTCACTCCATGAAATAGGTAAGATTTTACAAGATCAAACTTATAGGACTTAAAGAATGATATAAGTGAATTAAAAAATAAGGGAAATAATAAATAAATAAAGAAGAGCCCGTATTTCAAATAAACAAAATTAAACTTTACAAAATGTTTCTGATTCTCGAAGAATGAGAGGCAAAGAGGTTGATCGAAAAAGATCTCTTGTTCTTATTTTTATTATAAGATCATGATTGGATCCTCATATGTTCGGTAAAAAAAGAATATTTTCCTTCGAAAATAATTATATAAAAAAATATTCAATTGTAACTTGAAAACGTGATTGAACTTGTTCTAATTACATTATGAGGACTGGGTGGATGAAGGGAGGAGATTCTCGACTGATAAAAAAGATCCAATAACTTCGAAAAGAATTGAACGAAGAGTTATATGAGGTGAAGATTTCATGTATAAAGAATTTATATTAACAATTATAATTTTTTATATGAAATTTTGCTTACTACTTTTCATATGAAAATTTATTATTATTATTATCATATAAATAAATAAATAAATAGCTCAAATAACACTTCATTTCATGAGATCAAATATCTTCGTATGCATCTATATTTAAGCTTCTCAGTTTGGCTTTTATCTAACATTGACAATTTTTATAATTTATTATTTCATATAATTTTTGTTTATTTTATCAAAGCATGCATCAATTTTCTGATTATGGAATCAAGATTTCTTATGATACAAAGAAATATTTTCACAATGCATGCACATTCACTACAAGATTTAACAGTTTTACCGACGAAATTTTTCCGTCGATGTAAGACACATATTCCATCGGTAAATAATTTACCGATAAAATCACCGACGGAAATGCTCCGTCGGTGAATCTTTCATTGGTAATTTTTTGTCCGTTGGTAAATCCGACGGAAATAAAAAAATAAAATTACCCGCTTCATTTCATCGGTAAATCCGTTAATAATAATTTTTTTTATTACTGACGGAATTACCGACAGAAATTCCATCGGTAATTCCGTCGGTAATTATTTAAAAAAATGTAAAAAAAATCATTTTATAAAATTATAAAATAATTAAATTAACATAAATCAACATTGTATAATATATACTCAAAATGCTTGAAAAAAAAAATAAGAAAATCAACTCAAACAAATTTGCAATAAATAAATAAAATAAAATAATAAATTCAACTAAAAAAATTCATATGAAAAAAATGAAGTTGAAATTGCTAAAAATTTAAAAATCCTATAAATAAATCAAATAAAAATTAATCTCATATGAAAAAACAAATCTCACAATAACATTTATACAATTATTAAGAACAAAAACAATTAAAAATAAAATAAAATAAAAAAACAAATATAGTGAAAAAAATCATGAAAACAAAAGAAAAATCTTACCTTAATATAGTTGCAAGTGAAGCTAAGGAGAGAAAAACATTTTCGTAAAGCATATTAATTAAAAAAAACTAAGAGGATAAAAGAAGAAAGAAGAAGAAGACATACCTAAGCATGGAGAAAAAGAGAAGGAGATGAGGAGAAAAAAGAAGAGAAAGAAATAGATATTGATGTTTTTTACATTTAGTGAAGAAGAAGAAGAAGTAGAAGTAAAAGTAGAAGTAGAAGTAGAAGAATAAGAAGAAGTAAGTTTGTGTCTTGTGAAATAAGGAATTCGAGCTTTTTATTGGAACGAGTTAGCGACGGATTTACCGACAGATAATTGAATATTAATATTTTTTAATTATTCCGTCGGTAATGCCGTCGGTAATATTTAATTTAAATTTTTAATTTTGTAAAAAGTTTGTAGAAACCGCCAAAAATTACCGACGATTTTTCAGTCCGTCGGTGATTCCGTCTGTAATATTTAAATGAAAATTTTAAATCAATTGAATTTTTTTAGAAAACCGTCAAATAACACCGACAACTTTTCAATCCGTCGGTGATTTTGTCCGTAAAGAACAACAATTAACAGTGCTTTGTTTTAATTCCATAATTCCCTCGGTATATACCGAGGGAATATGTCCTGACATGTCATCATTTTTTTTGTTTTGTTTTAATTTTTTTATCCCTCCGTAATTCCCTCGGTATATACCGAGGGAATATGTCCGTCGGTAAAATTCCTTAGAAATTTACCGATAAAAATATTCTCTCAATATTTTTATTTGTATTTATCGGTTTTCTGATAGTGATTTTTGTCTTACATTAAAATCCAACACCTGCGAGTACTTAGGCTAGTTTTCTATTGCCTTTCGAACACAAATGAATCGTATTTGGGCATTGGTTTTGGTTTCTAAGAGCCTATGTGGACCTTAGCTAAGAAAAAATAACTAAACAGGCCTTGTATATCGAGCTGC
>Ga0325414_1004091_pt1 | contig 15250 bp, 9 predicted proteins | sample PopdelMetagenome_8_FD_206183 | JGI IMG/M metagenome (GOLD analysis project Ga0325414, IMG submission 206183) | Populus deltoides microbial communities from Bellville, Georgia, United States - Leaf-PdKOR-R3 | ecosystem: Host-associated > Plants > Phyllosphere > Phylloplane/Leaf | place: USA...
AGTTTGTGTAATGATGCTGATATTTTGGATAGTATTCTAAATGTATGTGTATTCAAGGTGAATGATTGTTGTGTGAATTGGCAAGTGATGAAATTATCGTTGGCAAAGAAAATATGAGAAATGCGATTTGGGGCGTGAACTAGCATACATTTAGTGTATGTTAGGATCTCGGGTAAGGGGATCGCCATGTTTGGACTAACATACATTTAGTGTATGTTAGGATCTCGGATATGAGGATCAATCATGTATTGGCTAGCACACATTTAGTGTATGTTAGGATCCCGGGTAAGGGGATCAATCATGTATTGGCTAGCACACATTTAGTGTATGTTAGGATTCCGGGTAAGGGGATCAACTATGTATTACCTAGCATACATTTAGTGTATGTTAAGTCCCGGGTAAGGGGATCACCTTGCATCGATTCCTACAGGGAGATGATAATAACAGTGAAATTGGTATCGGTAATGTGTTAAACGAAAATAATTATGGGTGGTCTTATGAGATCTTGAATGGAGGTTGATAATGGAAGAGGAAATGGTTTTTAGTAGTTGAAGGAGAAAGAGTTTCCAATGAAAACCCAAAAGGGAGAAGTGAATAAAATATGAATGCATGTTTGCCTTTTTAAATTGCTGGATATTTGCATTGCTATATTATTGTGATATTCATATTTCAATAATATGTATTTTGCTTTCAGGACCATTGCATGCACGACAGGAATAGATTCTAGCTTAGGTTCACTTTTTGTAATTTTAGTTCTAGAGAGTATATCCTTGTAATTGGTAATATTATGACTTTTATTTAACTCAATTTATATAATTAATGTTTAAACTTGAATAGATGAATTTATTTCTGTAGTTTGTATAACCATATTCCATGTATGCATGTTTATTCTTTATCCATCCATAATGATAATTGTTGTACAATGTATATCATAAACATTGTGATTAATATGAATGATGATGTTTGTGGGTTTGAGACCCAGGATGATTGGGTTGATTTGAGTTAGGAGATGCAGTATATTAGAAGTGTAAACATGTTGTATGTCGATGACTTGGGACCTCCCAGTATAGGGGAGACTTTGTTGAAATTTCGGTAGACTTTAATACAAACACCATGAATAGATTTAGAATAAAAATTAATCACTCTGTTTATCAGTTAATGTGAGATCATTGCTTTATCCCGGATATGAAGATGTCACACAAACCAAGAGTTTAGGCGGCCAAATGTTTGAGGGATGACCTTGCCAAAAACATGATCGTATATGCAACTGTGATGTAATTTCTGTAATAAATCTTTGATCAAATTCTATGGAAAAATGTTAATGTATAAATGTAATGTTGGAACTGAAATGCATGTGTTCATGCTTGAAATTGTGTGATCTTGTTGGGTTCTAAGAACAAATGTAATGTTGGAACTGAAATGCATGTGTTCATGCTTGAAATTCTGTGATTCTGCTGGGTTCTAAAAACAAAGGTAATGCCAGAACTGAAATGCATGTATTCATGCTAAAATTGTGTTGTCTGCAGCGAACCAGTGTTCGTTGCTGAAATTATGTTGTCTACAGCGAATCAGATTTCACTACCAAAATTGTGTTGTCTGTAGCGAACTAGCGTTGGCTGCTGAAATTGTGTTGTCCGTAGCGGATCAGTGTTCGTTGTCGAATTGTGTTGTCCGCAGCGAATCATGCTTGGCTGTCGAATTATGTTGTCTGTAGGGAATCAATGTTCGCTGCTGAATTGTGTTGTGTATAGCAAATCAGTTTTCACTGTTGAATTGTGTTATCCGCAGCGAATTAGTGTTCGTTTTCAAATTGTGTTGTCTCAAGTGAATCAATGTTCACTGCCAAATTGTGTTGTCTCCAGCGAATCAATTTTCGCTACCGAATTGTGTTATTCGCAGTGAATCAGTTTTCGCTACCGAATTATGGTGTCTGCAGCGAATCAATTTTTACTGCGAATTGTGGTTACTGCAGCGAGTCAGTTTTCACTGTCGAATTGGGGTGTCGCCAGGGAAATAGTTCGCTGACGATTCTATGTTTCAGCGAATTAGTCCACTGACAAATCTATGTCACTAGTGAACTAGCTTTCGCTAACTAACTTTTACAGTAGAGTTACGTATTTGAATGGGTCTAATGATTAAAATGATTGCATTATATGGTTGTAATATGTGGAACACTTGCATATGAACTTGTGTATGCTTGAGACATGCATGGTGAAGGGTTGTGCAATTACTGAATAAGAATGTACTGATTTGTGGCCATCGATGTTTTAGGTGGTACAATTGGGATCTAACCTTCGTCAGGACAAGGACACCCCACGAGTGGAACAAGGTAGGAGATTTCCACCTTTTTCTCATATGATTTTAATGTTTTGAAATGATTTACTTATGAACGATATGTTATTGAATCCTTGATGAATGATGAAATGACGATGAAATGTTTGATTGAATTCTTGACGACTGTTGTAACGATTATGAAATGTTGATCGAGTTCTTGATGAATGTTGAAACAATGATAAAAATGTTAATGTTCTAAAATGACTTGTTTGAGGAAGATATATTATTGTATTGCGAAGAATATTAAACCGATTATGAGATGTTAATTGAGCTGTTATGAAATTGGGTTGTTGACGAAAGTCAAACCGATTATGGAATGTTGATTGTGATTATTGATTAACTTCGGCTAATAGCATCCGATATGGATGATCGGGTTGTGATTGTTGATTAGCTTCGGCTAATGGTATCTGAGATGGATAACTAGGTTGTGCTTAATAATTAGCTTAGACTAATGACATTTAAAATGAATGACCGGGTTGTGATTGTTGATTAGTTTTGCCTAATGGCATCCGAGATGGATGACCAGATTGTGCTTGATGATTAGGTTCGGTTACTGACATTCAAAATGAATGACCAGGTTGTGATTGTTAATTAGCTTTAGCTAATGACATTCAAGATGGATGATCAAGTTGTTTTTGATGATTAGCTTCGGTTAATAGTATCTAAGATAGATAACTAGGTTGTGATTGTTGATTAGTATCTATTAATGAAATTAATTATTAGCAAGTTATTGCACTGTTGCCTTTCGTATTGTTGCTTTGGGACCTGAAATTTCCATGCACTTGAGGTATTTGGTGAAATGTCACATTTGGTTGGCTTGCATGTTTCTCTTTTGCTGCTCTTATTTGCGTCTTCTAGGTTCGTTGGGTGGGTTTATAACCATTCTTTGTTTCTCAGCGTTCCATTTGCGCACATTGTCACAGCTCTCCTTAGTTAGCTGGTTAGTATGTTACCTGTTTTCCTTTCAATTCATCATCACATTTGCTGTAGATCACAGCCTTGATAGTTCAATTTCCCTGGTTTTCTTTCTTGCCTTGATCAACAATACTAATGTTGTGACTGCACTGAAGGAAAAGTGGTTGTCCAACCATAAATATGTGCTTTTGATAGTTCTTGGACAAGTTGTTGGTGTCTTTCCATGCGTCTACAGCAAGGCTTGCTTACTCTGTTATTGTGACATGGGCAGCTTGCTAATCAACCCTTTCTAGGAACACTTTGCTTTTTGTTCTGTACAAGGTGTTGTTGCTAAATCACTCATGATATAAATAAGCTTCAGCTGTTGGTTTTGCCTTTCGCGTTTGCTTTGAAGATGAGAAAACGTGCAGGATTAGTCTTTTCATTGAGAGTCGTCATGGTTTCTATTGATTCCCGTGTGTTCTTCCTTCGATTGAAGCCGATGCTTTTTTTTTCCTTCTCGGCCATGGCTTACAAACAATGCAACGCAGCCAGCAACAAATGAGTCTGTTTCATTGCTTTTTTAAAAATCTCCAGGCTGGATAAAAATAGACTCAGGTTTTGCTTGCTATCTTTATTTTTGTTCTTGCAGGGTTGTGTTTCGTTGTGCTTACATTCTCTTTGGAAGCTGAAAGACAGTGACATGGTCTTCTTATCGTTGCTCGCAGTCCTGACAAAGTGTAAGGGCCTTTTCTCATTACTTTCCATGTTTATTTCTTTTTTTGTTGGTTTTCAGGCCATAATCATGGCATTACCAAATTAGAGCATTGGATTAGGAGATATATTGTGTTCTTGGATTAATGTCATGTCCAATGGTGTCGAAATAGCACCCACTAATGGCATGTTTGCCTGCAGCGTGAGAACTGTTGTGCTGCGTCAAGGCTTTTACTCCACTGTTACTTTCGCACCACTTCTTCCAGTTTAGTGTCTTTCCTTTTTAAAAAAAATTTATTTTGATTTTTTAAATTCTTACTGAGACAGGGTAGAATGACACCCTCTTACCTGCAAGGAGCAGAACTTCAACCTTGGTCAGGACTGCTGCAGATTACTTCATCGTTGTGCTTGCAACTGTTTCTTCCCAGGTTAGTTTTTTTTTTTTTCGCCATTTGATTCTTATTTTGATGCGCTTTCTGAAAGAGAGAATCATGACAAGCTGTTAATCTACAGCTTGGTTGCTCCTACGCTGCATTAATGTTGATTCCTTTTGCTTTGCTGTTTCATTTGAGATTGTTTCTCCAGTCGAGTTCCTTCTTTTTTTTATTTCCCTACTATTTTTTTGCCACTTACTGAGAGAGAACATACTAACACCCTTTGATCTGCTGCTTGAGAACTTCAGCCTTTGGCCAAGACTGCTTCTTTTCTTCCGTTGCTTCATATGCGACTGTTTTTTACAGGTTCGCTTCCAATTTTTTTTTTACCAACTCAAATGTTTTTCTTTGCTGCGCTGTCTGAAAGAAAGGTGCACCTGAGGAGCTCCTCCACTTGGTCGGGACCCCTACCTTCCGCTATGTCTGTTTATCCAAGTTTGTTTCTGTTCTTATCTTCCTGCTCATCTCTTTGGTTTTCATTATTGGGGGGCAGTAATCCAATTCTTTAGCATCCCTTAATTTTCTTTGCTGTCTTCTGACTCTGATTGATTTTCTTCTCCTGCAAATTGGAGTCCCTTTTCCTGGACAGGTCTGCTTGCATTTTTTTTTTCCTGTTTGTTGTCACTCGTCTTTTTCCAGGTTGTTTTGCTTATTCCCCTGGCATTGTTGTTGTTTTTTCCTGTTTCTTGGCCGTGTCTTGCGCTTCGTTACTTTTTTCCGATCCTTGAAATCTTAAATCTCTTTATTGTTGCCTCTCTTGCTTTGAATTGTTTTACAAGGATTTCAAGGCTTAGAATAACTTTTCCTACTTATAAAAGTTGAGGGAGCCTTTTTTGTTCTTTTCTGGTTGGAATGCAAGCTCTCTCGAATGATTATGGTGTGTTACAACACTCATAGTTTTAAGTTTTATATGGCCTCAAATGCAAGCTTGGACCGAGAAAGCTTACGTCATGTGAAGCTTTCTTAGGAGGCAGGTGATAGGTTTAGTTAAGTGTTCTAATTAGTTTGGACTGTCTTCACATGATGCACACAAGGTGTTTGACAAGGATTTTGAGAGAGATGCGTTTATTTTCAAGCTGTTCTTTGGATTTTATTATTGCTGTATGTTGAGCTTGTAAGTCCTTTTTTTGGATTCTTGATGCTCTTAAGGAAAGACATGCTAATTAAATGATGTTTGGGTGAAAGAGGTTATGATAAGTGTTGTCTTTATGTTTGTGCATTTCATGTTTTTATAGATTTCGTCCTTGGCTTATAGATGCTATTAATTATGTCTAATCAATTATTTCGTCTAAATGATCATGAGAATAATATAAGATTATATGTATTGAAGAGTTTCTCAATTGCAAGAAGGATTTAGACCAGGAGCAATACCTCAATAAAGGCCAGCAAGTCACTTGCTGTGTGACCTTGGAATGTAAGTGCACATCTTTAAAATTTTCTCTTTGATTCTTTATTTATATTATTTTCCTTCATATTCTGAAGGTTATTCATTCATTGTTAATTGTGTTAATTAATGGTGTTTGATCGTAATCTAACTACTGGTATTAGGGGGTTTTGAGGAGTTTACAGATTTTTTTTGGGATATGAAGGTGAATGGAATACTAAGCTTTGCTTTGATCAAAGTTCCCAAGAACTTCATGTATTAATCTAGGAGCTAGGAACCTTAGGCAAGATCTTTGCAGCCCAGAGGACTATAGCTTTACTGCCATCATTTCACCTCTTCATGATCTGTTGCTTTGCCTTTAGCTTTACACAATTTTGCTCACTGTTTAGTTAACTAATTGTGTTTTTAACATGGTGGAATCTTTCTTTTGTAGGAGAGCGCCTGACCACCAAGCACAACCGTGAAAGACGAGCTGCTAAATTTGTTATTTCCCTTAAGCAGCAAGCAAAGAACTCTCTGTTCTTATGTGATCGTTTTTAAATTTTTGCTTCTTGGCTTGAAATCATGGTTGAACCAACTTAAAGCTGCTGTTTTATGTTTATAATGCTTCCTGCAAAAAATGCTACTGAATTTTTGTACAAATCTTCAAACGGAATGGGATTGAAGTGTATATATATATATTAGGTTTGTAAGTGTTAAGTTTTCAAAGCCTATTATGTGGTATAGCTTTGCTTCATTAACAAATCATGAAGAAAAGTTCAAGTAATGCTAAAGTCCCATTGTTTTAGTTAATGTTTTATTTGATGTATGAGATTAAAGTACGTTAGGGATGTAGACTTCTTTGCTAGGAAATTGCATATCTCTTCATTATACAGTAATTGATCAATTATTCGTGTCTTTCACCAAAGCCAAATAAGCTGTTGGCATGCTTTCCAAAACCTTCGAGTTGCGAGTTGTTCTAAATGTACAATGAAGTTCCTTATAACTTTCACACAAACATTAATGCAATCTCAATACAACATTGATTTGATGTATCCTCTCTCATATTTGGATAATATAATGCTAATAGATGGAATGATAATTGGGGTGTTTTTTCTTTTAAATATTTTCTATAGATGAACTTATGTTTTTTAAATAAAAATATTTTTCAGATAATAATTTTAATATACATAGTATTATATTTTTTTTATTCAATCAAATAAAAAAAATTGAATAAACAAAATTTAGCAAACACAACAGGATAAATATCTTCAACTTGCAATATTAAATATTTGATTTACACTTGTTTCTTGATTTTTTTAGTTATTATTAATTAATTATTTATTTATTAATACAAATAATTCTCAATTTATTTGATTATATATATACGTTTTTTATTTATACTTATAATTTTTAAAACTACATAAATGCATCAAGAAAGTATGTATATATAATTTATTTTTAAAAGAAAAAAAAATATCTGACACGTGCTAGGAATACAGGTTATAGGATTTAGATCTCTCCATTAGATTTCATCTAATATGTACAAATTTTCAATTGAATTATTATCATATTTGACTATTTTAAGATTTAAAAGTTTTAAATTGAAAAACTCAATTTTTTTAGTTTGATTTGGGTTTAGAACTGGTTTTTGAGGGATCTTTTGCGCTGATTTAGTGATTATAAAGGTGGAGTTTCAATGATGATGATAACGAAAGGCTTTCTAATCCTAGCACATCATAGTTCATGAATTAAAATCAAAATAGAAAAAAAAAAATACTAGCTAGAGGTGCTAATCCAATACGTAGATAGTCTAGGGGTTCTTTATATTTATTTTTTTAGCAATATTAAGCACATGAGATTTCAATGAAAAAAGTGGATGAAAGGTAACAAAAGGAGTCTATATATTAATAGTTTTATTGCCAATTATAGACTATTAAAATAAAAAATATATATATTCATAGGATTGCCAATAGAATTACATATGATACAAGATTCACTATTTAAGCTTTCACAAGTTCCATCAAATATATATGATATTAATTGTTCCTTTGTTGCAGAAAGTCGTAGATCAATAAGGATTGAAATACAAATAAAATATGACTCGTGAATTAAGTTTTCACGAGTTCTATCAGATTAATTGGTTTACATATGGACGACTCTTTTAAGCAACGACTTACCATTATGGAATTCATTACTTCGGTAGGATGGATTGCATCAAAAAAAGCATATTGGTTTCTGTTAATGCATACTTCTCCATCCTTACACATTGGGATGTGCTTCATAGAATCAATGGGGCAGCAAGAATGGGTTATGTCAGTTATTCCTGCAAGGCATTTACAAGAAAATGTCTAACTACGAGGTCTAGGAAAATTAATACTAAAAAGGCAACATGAATTAATAATTAATTGCAACAACAAGTAACACTTACCGTATGAAGCAGGTTCTGAAAAGACATCTTCAAACACCTTGTAGACATCTAAGAGGACAAATTTAGAACCCGAAAGAGTGGATTCTAGGTTCTTTAGCATCCGAGGAAGGTAGCTGTTAAATTCAGAAGCTAGTTTGTTCAGTCGTTCTACACATCGTGTTGTGGGTTTTTCTTGAGATATTGAGAATGGTCTACATCCTAGAGGAAGGGAATTGCTCACTAAGAATTTGCGTCCACCATGATCGTAAAGTCTCTATTTATTCAATTAAGGAAATCAATTAGTTTATGTTAAGATAATTAACTTTGCATTATCAAGATTCGGTTGATTAATATCTTTTAATTTTATGATATTTACCTGTAATCGTTTGGCTAATGGTTCGGCAAGATATTTTCCCATGTCAAGAGAACCATTAGACGACAATCTTTTGTTGAGGTCCATGTCATTTTGTCCTATATTGATGAATATAAGAGATTTTGACAAGTCATCAAGATTTTTTAAATTCTTCAAGGAGCTCTTAAACAATTCAATTTGTTCATCCAAATCCATGCATTTGACCTAAAGATGATTAAAAAATAAGTATTAGCAAGTAATATAAATTAATTAGGTATCAAACTGACTCCATAAGCTTTCCTTGTGTATGTACGTATATATATGTCCTAAGCTTGACCATCAAATAATAAAGTTCAAGGTAAGGAGATACATAAAATGCTCACATATGTGTATTTTTTTGTTTCGGGAAGAATACCACAACCAGAAGATGCATAATTGGCCCCGAATTGAATGCTTTCCGATTTCTTCAAACTCAAAAAAGGAGGAAGAAATGGTAATCCAAAAGTTTGAGCTGCAATTAATGTTAACATTCCAAAGATAAATAATAGATTATATAAAATTATAATCCCCTTTTATTAAATAATTTCTAGTCTAAAGAAAATTAATGGATCGTGCATCTTCATGCAATTTGAACATGTATTTAGATTCAAAATAATTGATATTCCTTGATCACTTATGAACTTTTAGGCAAGGTTTCCTGTTAATTGTATAATTTTGATCACCTTTAACATTTTATAGCTGTGCCTTCCTTTAAAATTCTAGAATTTCATTAATTTGGTGTTTGTATGAAATATGGTGAAAAACTCAATAAAATTTTCAAAAACACACTAAATTTTGAAAAAAAAGAGAAGAAAAAGGCATGACTTCTAGAATGCATTATAGAATTTTCATACCATAATATTCTATCAAAATTGCAGGGTTTGTCTGTGTTTTTATTCTTACCAATAAAATCTGCCATAGTTTTTCCATTGGAGGCTCTGTTCTGATTGTCTACTTTAAAATTCACACCATACGCAGAAGATAGATTTGGATTCCCCATATATTTTCCATTTCCATTATCCACCCAAGAGTCTCCAAACACGAATAGAGCGGGAATAGAAATATCAGATTTGAAGGGTCCAGGATCAGATGCAACATGGGAGTCATTCACTAGAAGGAAATGACATAAAAGAAAAGAAATGTATGAGGCCCAATTTATAGAATTCATTATTTTGATCATGAAGCTACTCAAATTAATGGGAAACACAACGATAATGAAGCAAAAAGTTTCTTATCAGCCTTTGAGCGGAGGATGCTTATTTATATTCCATTTGAAACTGCCACCAGGCGCCTAACTCAATGGTGGAGGCAAAATTAGCTGTGAACTAGCTAGCTGGGAAGTTTGTTTATTTATTTATACTGCTAAAAGAAGAGCAATATCCAGCCATGCATGCAACAACTGTAGAGATATGCACGCAAGCGTGTTGAGAGAGGACACACACACACACCCACACGCACGCACGCACACGGTGTATGTTTATAATTTACAGCTAATTGAAATTTAATGATGGTTATATTACAAACCAACCTTAATTTGGTTAATATTTTCCAGCAATTTCTTTGCTCAAAATAGGCAATAATACTATATGTTTTAATTGCTCCTAGCAGTTCCAATTTTCAAAGGAAATACTAAAAATATTAATGTTATGTTTAAGTTCATGCTAAACCTTTGATCCGGTTTGATCTAAAAAAAAAAAAGGGAAACACTGTTCATCTTCTCCACAGCAAACAGCCGCCGAAATGATCAAAATTGTCACTGTTCATCATCAAAAACTTAGCAAATCTGGAAAACGCCGATTGCAGCATGCATCAACATCGGTCACACCAAGACCCACGGTGACAGATTCTCCTACAGAAGGCCACTTCCCACGCCACCGACAGATCACACCAAATCGTCTTCAGCGGCGCCTCCACAGGACCACAGCAGACCTGCGGTTTCAGGAGAAGTACTTACCCCAGTTTTATAGGAATAAACTCTTAGACCAATGGAACAATCTAAGACAAGGAAATAAGTCTATCAATGAGTATATAACGCAGTTTAACGATTACATTATTAGATATGCCATAAAAGAGCATGAAGCCATGACTTTGCGTAGATTTTGTAAAGGCTTAAATGATGATCTTAAAAGAGAAGTTGTATTTCAAGGTGTATCTACCCTTAACCAAGCTTATACCTTATTTAAAGACTACAAGTTGGTCACAAAGAATCAGTGGAAGAATCGTCAGTACTCTTATAGTATTTCTATTAGGTCCCAATTCAGAAGTAGTGATTCTTTGTTAGATGCTCCACCCCACAGACCTAATCCTAGTAACTCCCAACTTTATAAGAAAGAGAAAGGCAAACGAGTTGTTAATGAAGTGTCTAAGATTAGTTCAATGGTTAAGTGTACTAATTGTCTAGGTTTTGGTCATATCTCTTTAGATTGTGCCTCTAAACCTTTAGTCATCCAAAAATATAAGGATATAGGTAAAGAGGAATATTGTACTGTTGAAGTATATGAGCCTAATCTTGAGGATTTTAGTGACCTAGATGACAAAGATGTGCAAGAAGAGGGACTTAACACAATGAGCCCACATGAGCTTGAGGCTGAGGTTAAGAAAGAGTCTGATATGTCTGCTTTAATGATGGAGAAAATTTTAGGGAACTCTTCAGTGGAATCGCCTATAGAGATAAGTATGGTCTTAGAAGAGTCTCATGATATTAGTCCTCCTGAATTACCTGATTCCTCATCCCACATGCTTGGTGTCCAGCACATCATAAGTTTAGAGCAACATGTTAAGCTTTTTGACCCCTTACCACATGCACGTTATGAGGAAGATGAAGATAATCCTAGTTTACTTGATTGTGTCCATACCATATCAGCACAGGTTTCAAACAATGTTTGTCTCATTCCACACCCTCAATCATTTAGTGTTCATAGTTACAAACCCGAGAAGCCTATACAATACCTTCCTATATCTCCTCACGATAGGATGTCTAAGTCAGCTGAGTCGTTACCATTTAGGGTTTATAATTTGCATATTGAGATCATGAAACAAATTCAAGCAAGTAATGAACAATACAAATTTAGAGCTGATTTACTTAAATATCATGATGCACTTAATGTTGGAGATTATTTCATGATACAGATTGGACCTGAACGGTATCCTTTGAAAACCGATTATAAATTGCAAGTAAGTAGTGCTAGACCATTCAAAGTGTTGCAGATGATTAAATCAAATAATTATGTCATTAAATTGCCATTAAGCTTTGATATTAACTCTACTTTTAACATAAAAGACTTCAGTATTTATAAAATACAGCCTATCCCTGACGCTCCTTTTGATACCTCTACCTCATTATCCATATCTTCGGCACAAAAGGAACATATTAATGCTACTTTGAATGCACAAGTTGTTTTTACCAGGGATGGTGAACTTCAGCAAATCCCAGTATATGGGCTCGACGACCAGATTCAGACTATACTTAGATTATCAGAGAGACATCACAACAGCTTGATCTTTATATTTGAGAGCGTTATCGGAGTCGCCTTGGCCTATACCCGAGGGATCGAGTTCTTTCAACCCCGGGAGAATTGATGGGCACACCGAACTCGAAATATTATTTATGCACGCGAATGATCATAGACGATGGAGGATAGCCCAAACAATTGAGAGATTGGGCTTTAACTTATGTTTTGGGTTTAATTTATATGAATTTTTAGTTGAGTTTTATTAATTTGGCTTTATTTGTTGGGTTTGATTTAATTATTATTGAGTATTTTATTTAGTGGGCCATAAGCCCAATCGCTTATTCTAGTTAGGGTTTTAGTATTAATACCCTACTTTTCTAAATGTTAAGGGACTTTTGATGATTAATGAAAAATTTACAGACTTTGCATATCTTCAATCCCCTTTCTTCTCTTTCTTTACTTTCTTTTCTCAGCTTCTTCTCTAAAAACTTCTTTCTTTTTCCCAGCTTTAATTCTTTTGTTTGTTGTCCTACATCATATCTTAGTTTAAAATTTAAATTATTAAATTGCATAATCTTATATACATAATACGTATATGCTTAAATGATCATTGAATGATATCAATAATCAGATTATAATGTGTAAAAAGTCTATCATATTATTCTTATTAAATCTGTCAACTTTTCATGATATTGATTTCTTAATATATAATATTTTCTTATTAGCTCATTCAGATAAAAAAAAATGTGAATTTCATGTCACATTAACTATAAAACTAAAATATCTAAAATTTGTTATAAAGTTTTACGGTTCATCATAAAATATTAAAGCTCCATAACAAAATCTATTTTTTTAATCATTTTTTTCTATATTGATTTTTATACGTTTTGAGTATTTTCTCCCACTTCTCTACCTCACTTACCTGGCATCGACAACCCCCTACTTATTTGTTTGGGAATACGGTACAAACCATGTTCTCTTAAATTTTGATTTTTTTACTTAAAATAAAAAAAATTATGTTTTTGAATTGTTTTGATGTGTTAATGTTAAAAATAATTTTTTTATTTTGATGCATTTTTAAACAAAAAACACTTTAAACCTCCATCGCTACCACAATCTCAAACACACCTTAAGCAACAAATACTTACTTTAGACATAAAAAAAAAGGATCAAAGTGTCAAACAAGGCATCAGGAAATAAAGTAACATACAACCAAAATTAAAGAAAGACTAGTATTTTGGCATGTGCTCTAGCGGAGCAGGTTACCAATTTTTTTAAAAATATATAAAAACATATTAAGAGCATGAAGATTTTTTTAACAATGTTATTAAAACTGACCAAGTGGGTTAATTTGAAAACCTCTCAACTCAACTATTTGCCTAACTCAAGTTTTTAATTAAACTATGTGAAAGATAACTCAACTTAAAGCAATCGATTTTATAGGTCAAAATACAACTTTAATGATTGATAAAAACATGACTTAACTTTTAAAAAAATTTCAAGATAATGATTTTTTTAATTATTGAGACAATGACAGATTGGATCAACCCCACCCCCCTCTTGCCCTTTGCAACCCAAGTCATGTACTTTATTGGATTTAATAACTTTTTATGAACTTCTTTTTTAATTATATAATAAAAATAGATGCTCATAAAATTGAGCATCAGCTTAAAAATAGACACTCATTTGAGACTATTATTCTTAAAAAACAAACAAAAATCAATAATGCAGTCTATTTCCCAACCAATCCAATATTATATGATAAAATAAAAAAATTAAAAGAAAAAAAACAAAAAAAAACATATCCTATCGATGGATAAACTCGTCAAACTTATGAATCGGGTAAGTCGGGCTTGTACGCTAAACTTGTGAATTGGGTTATGGACTCTACTAAAATTATAATTTGTTTTTTTTTTCAAAACTATTTTTTATTTAACTATATGATAACAATAATAGATGATTACAAAATCAAACACCAATTCAATACTGAGATATTTTTTTAGATCGCGATAACCTCATAAAAAGTGAAACAAAACCAATTATGAAACTAAATTCCCAATTAACCTGGTATCTAAGGATGATAAAAAACTAATTTAAAAAAGTTAAACTTGTCAAACCCGCGAACCATGTCAACCAGCCAAACATGTGAATAAGTCCATGAACTTTATAAAGTTTAATAACTTAACTTTTTTTTGAAACTTTTTTTTTAACTATATGAAAAAAATAGATGATAAAAAAGTCAAGTTCAATTAATAAAAAAGACACACCACCAAACTCGTAATTTAGGGCAACCCGTGTTACCCTAACAAACCCGTAAATCATGCTAATCTTATAGAAAGGTAAAATAAAAAGAAATAAATTATAAAGTCAAACCATCCTAATATTAAAAAATAAAATCGATAAAAAAAATTGAAAAATAAATCATAACAAAAATTTAAAAAGAAAAAAGAAAGAAAGCAAAACATTGTGGATTACTATTGTCAATCACATTGCAATGTGTGTGGGTGACAATGGTTTCCTCACACCCTTTAATTGTTGTTACTTTATAAAGTTTGATAACATGACTTTTTTCTAAAACCTTTTTTTTTTTAACTATATGAGAAAAAAATAAACTATATAAAAAAATCAAGTTCAATTAAATAAAAGAAAAAAAAAGACAACCCACCAAACTCGTAAACCAGAAAAACCTGGGTTATCTTGACAAACCTGTAAACCACACTAACCTCATATAAAGGCAAAATAAAAAGAAGCAAATTACAAAACTAAATTCTCAATGATCTCAATTTTAAAAGATAAAATCAACAAAAAATAGATTTGAAAAAAATCATAACAAAAATTAAAAAAAATTAAAAAGAAAGCAAAACACTATGGATTACTATTGTAATCTACAGTGCAATGGGGTTATGTGAACAATGGTTTCCCTTGTAATCTTTAATTTTTATTACTTCATAAATTTTAATGATTAGTACTTAAAAGTGCATTTTTATCAAGGTTTTATATCATCATTTTGCACTTGAAGTATCAATAAGTCCTTAACTAAAGCATGTTTTGTAATAACATATCTAATTATATAAGATACCTTTAATTTATGGTAAATGTTCATCTTAAATGCAGGCCTATCACATAAATAAAAGAATTTATTGATTAGTTGAAGTACTGAAATTGAAAGGACAAAGAGATGGCCAAACTTAGAAAAGAGATGCTGGTGCAGTTCAAACTGGAACATTGTTCGGTAATTGGGTCATATCTGGAGCTGCA
>Ga0325414_1004093_pt1 | contig 15247 bp, 6 predicted proteins | sample PopdelMetagenome_8_FD_206183 | JGI IMG/M metagenome (GOLD analysis project Ga0325414, IMG submission 206183) | Populus deltoides microbial communities from Bellville, Georgia, United States - Leaf-PdKOR-R3 | ecosystem: Host-associated > Plants > Phyllosphere > Phylloplane/Leaf | place: USA...
GTTATATATATATATATATATATATATATATATATATATATATATATATATATATATATATATATATAATGTTTAGATGATACAAACAATTTGTTTTTTTTAATTAAAAAAACAATATCTTGGTGATGTAGACTTATTTTTTAAAAAATAAAAGAAATTAACAATTTCAGTTATAACACCACAAAGATTAATATATTGGTTTTATTTTAATTAGACGATAAAAAAATAATGTTAATATATATATATATATATTTTAAAATATCATGATACCTTGAAAAAAAAACAATGGAAGCATGTAATTAGATAAGAAATCAGACTAGGTCAACAAACATTGAAGAACATAATGAAAAAAAAATTAACTACACAAAAAGATCTAAAATAAAAAATGATAATTAAAAGAATATAGGTGAAGATTAAAATAACAAATAAATTAGAGACCAACTAAATTTCTTTGATTCGTGGGTGTAATTGAAAAATAAAAACAAGTAAAAAGAAAAAAAATATAAAAGAATAAGGAAAAAATTAAAAAACAAACTCACTATAAACCTGAATTGAAGGGTGAGATTACAAAATAATAAAATTTTTATAAAAGGGTTAATGAAAGAAATAAGAAATCCAAAGAATAAGGACCAAATAAAAATGGAATACATGAATAATTAAAATTGAAGGACTAAATCGAAAAGGAATAACACTTATTCAAAAGGAGAAAGGAAAACAAATTATAAGAGAAAAGACAAATTTTTGTTGGGATGGCTAAATTGAAGAGAGAAATAACTAAAATAAAAACAAAAATCAAGGAACAAATTCAAAACAATAACACAAAATAAACTTTTATAAAAGGGTCAAGTAAAAAAAAAAATCATAAATCAAAAGAATATGAACCAAATTGAAAAGCATAATATATCACAAATTGAAATTAAAAGAAAATAAAAATCTTAATAAAGAGTCAAACAAAAAAAAAAGAAATCAAAAGAAGAAGACCAAAGCACAAACGTGAAAAACAAAGAAGACCAGTCTTCATTTTTTTTGGCGAAGAAGAGAGAAAAGAAGAAGGAAAAACAAAAAAAAAAGACTAACTAATGACAAACCACCTAACCGTCGATGAGACACACCATACTGAATAAAAGAGGATGCGGCGGTGCATTTAACTACATGGTGGATGGATATTGTTTACTACTAGAAGACACCACAAGTGCTGCCCAAAATGCGCGGGCACAACCAATGCACTTGCATGTGTAACGCATGCACCCAACAACTTTTTGAAATGTATTATTATTTTATTATGATAAAATAAAAAAATACTGTTGAGAAAATAGAACAATAGACCAATTTGGAAAGACATAAATAACACTTGACCGAAAACTTTGGTATTATTGACTTAAAAGACATTTTAGTAATCTAATTATACCCTAACTTATAATAAACTGATAATACCCTTGGATCAAATGCTTATGATTTTTTGGTTCCAAGGTCATTCTAGTATTTTTACTATTCACAACTTGTTATTTGATTGAGGGGCAAAACAATAATTTTACTGTTGTAATCCATAGTAAAATAATTGTTCCCACCCCCTTGCGTTTTAGTATATTAGTTATTCACCAAGATATGAATATCGGGTGTGCGAAATTTGCTAAAAAGCCCATCATGATAGTGCATTTTTTTAAGGTGATGAAATCATAAAAAAATCATATTAATATGAGATTTTAAAAACTTTTGTTTTGGGTTGAAGTGTCTAGGTTTAACCATTACTTGATGAGTTGACGGGGGTGATTGAACTTTGCCACCACTTGCTGAGACGATGCGTGACTAGACCATGACATTGTTTGATAAGATGATGAAGCGACTGGACTTAGCCATAACTTGATGAGATGAATGGGTGACCAAACTTGACCGAGAGTATATGTAGGAGAGGAAAAGTGTGTGGAGCAAGGGAAGAGTGGGTTGAGCAGGGGAATAATGTAAATTATATTGTGTAGTATAATGTGACCTCTCTTGCTTTATGTGATCCTTTTCTACTTATATGGATGGCTTGGGTTATTTATACCATAGCCCATGATTTACTTGATGAAAAAGTAGAGGAGAAGAAATGCTTTTCCGCTTAATTAACTGTAAAATGAATTATTGAATATAGACACCGCACTGGATATGGTAGATGTTGCACTTAACATTGATGGTAGTTATTAGAGAGATAGGTAGGAGGGTGATAGCTATGGGTGAGAAAAGTAGGCATCCCATTGTCATTTCAGAAGTTCATAAGCAAACACATGGAAAATGATATAGGTAGGAGGGCGATGACTATTTGTGAGCATATGTTTTACTCGATGTGTAATGGACAAGACTAGATAGGTGGTTCGCGCTACGCTGATGGCTAAGTTGAATTTATTCTAATGTTGAAAAAAGATGTTCAGGCGACGACAATGTTTTTAAAGAAGTAAGAAAGATCTTAAACACGGATTATTCACTTGACTGAGTTCAATATACTTAGTTAATTTAATAATATTAAAGAAAAGGTATTGATAAAAAATAAAATGAACAAAAAAATAACAATAATTAACTATAAAAAATGAACTATCAGTATTATACTCAAGGGAAGAAAAAAGAAAATCCTGTTAGAGACGCATCGTCACTCTACTGTGGACAACACCCCATCACCAGAAATAACTCACCAAGATGGTTATAATGCCACCGTGAAAAGCTGAACAATGACACCAAAATAGGTTGTATACATCGTTAGAGTAACAACTTGGAAAGCAAACAAAATAAAATATCATGAAGTAAACATCCCATGATTTTATTTAATCAATTAATTTATTTTAATTAAAAAATATTTTTTTAAAAAAAGCTAAATTTAACAAAGAACGAAAAATAATGTCGCATATGGGCATCTAGCGAGCTATTGTTGAAAATGGTAATATGAAAGGAGGAGTCACCACCTAATTTTATGGTAACTAGAAACCTTGATTAGTCTTTTAGAGGCTCTGGGCAAGGAGATGATTATAATAAGAAAGATAGACATTACTCTATACATCTTCTCTAAGATAAGCTGTATTATTGTTTGTTTTTAACGAAAATAAGTGTTTAATGTAACTTGATTTTTTTAAAATGATTTTATTATCACTTTTAAATCAACTTCTAATGATAAATCTCATTAAGGGTTTATCTATCCTATATTGATCCATGGATAATAAAATTATGATCAAAATTCAACACAAACACACACACACCTATGTTTATTAATATTGAATTTTGATCACTTTTAAGGATAAATCCCATGAAAGGTTATCTATTTTATGTTGATCCATAGATAATAAAATTACAATCAAAATTCAATATTGAAAATGTAGATATTTTGGTAATCTTACCATCACTTGTGGGTCAACTTATAAGGATAAATCATATTAAAGAGTTATCTATCATATGTTGATCTATGAATAAAATTATAATTAAAATTTAGTACTGAAAAAATATATATAATTTTCTTATCACTTCGTGTCAAATTCTAAGGATAAATCTCATTAAAAAGATATCTATCCTATGTTGGTCCATTGATAATAAAATCATGACCAAAATTCACGATTGAATATATATATATATATATATATATATATATATATATATATATATAAAATTCTGTTATCATTTTTTGGTCAACTTCTAAAGATAAATCCATTTAAAGAGTTATTTATCTTATGTTAGTCCATGGATAATAAAATCACGATCAAAATTTAGTGTTAAAAATAATTTTGTATTCTAAAATAGGCGTTGACCCCACAAAAATGGAGAAAATGGGCTTTGGACCCATTTTATTATTATTATTATTATTATTATTATTATTATTATTATTATTATTATTATTATTATTTGCTTAAACTTATATTCTAACACATGCTATAATAAGATCTCATTCATAAAACAATCCCCAACTTAACAAACCACAAGTCCATAAACCAAAACACACAACAATCCAAACCAAATTGCAAATGTCTAAATAGTTCAAAAACACACACATTACAATGAAAATTTTGTCCAAAGTTTCACAACATTTTAACAATTTGTCAAAAAGTGATTTAAGGTTAGTAATCGACTTTCCAAGGTGGTTGGTGTGTCCTGGATCTACTGAAATCAAGCTAAAAAAGCTGCTAGAATAATGGTAGCATGTGTACCCACTCCCCACTATTATTGTCGACGTGTGGTTATTGGTGTTTCCATGATCTACTAAAGTCAAGTCGAAGAATTGTTGTAATAGTGACAGCATGTGTACCCATGTGTGACTATTACTGTCGATGCATGGTTGTTGGTGTGTCCATGATCTATTAAAACCAAGCCAAAAAAGCTGCTAGAACAGTGGCAACATGTGTACCCACGCACTGCTATCACTGTTATCGCTTGATGGTCATATGTCATTGCCAAATGTGGGCTACCAACTATGGTTCTATAGCGGAGCTTCTTCCTCTTCACTTTTATACCACTAGTGAGATTCACTGTCTCCTGTAAAGAAAGAAATACACATAAACAATTTTTTTATTTTTTATTTTTCTCTATATCTCTTTTGGGACTATTTCTCTCTTCTTCTCTATGAGCAAGCCTGTTGGCGTGGTGGCCTAATGGTGGTGTCTTGCTTGCTTCTCTACTGTAGATGAGAGCAACAAGAAGGGGAAGAAGTTTCACTTATTTTTTTCATGAGGGAGAAAGGCTCGATTTTGAAGGAGGTGGTTGATTGAGCATTGCTGAGGGGTTTATGATTGGTATGTGAGTGGTGATTCATGGTTTGACATACTTGATAGTGAGAGGGTTCGTGTGTCTTATTTGTGAAGGTTGTTTTGTGGTTATGAGTAGAGGTTATGGGTTGAGTTGGATGACTGCTAGTTAAAAAGATGGGTGTTTGTGGTTGAAGGAGCTATCTAAACCTTGAGAATAAATTTTTACATAAATTGAAAATAATATAAATGGAAAAAGAAAAATGAGATAATTAATGTACAAATTAAATAAATTAGGGATCATAAATTTTTCTTATACGAATTTCCCAGGTAAAATATTTTGATATATATATATATATATATATATATATATATATATATATAAATAAAGAAGAGTTTTAATTAACTCAAAGATAAAGAGAGTGAGGTTAAATGTAAGGAAAACAAATTAAATTCAAATGTTATGGGTGGAATTATAAAAAATAAAAAGAGGTGAAACTCAAATAGTAAAAGGAAGAAAAAAAGGGGTAAAAAAACACTTACGTAAGTTGGGTTAAATTAAAAAAAAAACAAATGATGAGATTATAAATACCCTCTTTTCTTCTCTTCAAGGCTGGCTGCAACAACAACAACAAAAGGGAGGAGAAAAATCTAAATTTTTCCACTAAAACAAATTGAGAGAGAAACACCAAATTTGCTAAGTTTACACAAGGTTTAGATCAATTGGTAGGGAAAGCATCATCAGGCAAGGAAATTAGCAAGAAACAAGTGAATAAAATTATGGGGAGAGAGTGAGGGCCGACCGGTGTGCAAGAAGGGAGGAGTCAGAATTTTTCAACTGGTTGAGGATTGAAGTCCAATTTATCACCAGGTAAGGAGCCCTAAACTTGATTATGTAAGCCAATTTGAATTCGATTAGGAATTGGAGTATGAACCTTAAATTTAAGTTAGGGTTCTTAAGTAGAATTTGGGAAAAATAAAGAATCGTATGGAATTGAATTAATTAGAGTATTAAAGATTGTCTTGAATATAAAATTATATAGAGATACAAAAAAGAAAAAGAAAAAGAAAAATTCTATGGTTAAAGAAGCAAAGGTGGCTGGCCATTGAGGGGTGAATTGGAAGAGAAGAATTTATGATTTTCTTTATAAATTGCTTGTCATGTGAGGTTTATAATGTGAATAAATGGTTGTTTTGGAGGGAGAGTGGAAAACAAGGATGTTTGAGGGTTCATTTAAAACATTGATGAAATTGGACTTATTGGTTTCCCTAACTTCTGTAAGGGATTAAAGCCTAAAAATAATAGAATTTGAAAAAGGTCCTTTCATAGGAGTTCTAGCCAAGGATGTTAGCTTTCCTATGAGACTAGCTTCGCCTAATTTGGAGTTCTAGAACTCAAAATATAGGTAAAACTCTAAGGAGAAGTTGGGCTACCATCTCTGCAGGCAATTTTGACAAGTTGCTAAAACATGTAATTTAAATGTGTTAGGGGAAGAATTAGGTTTCTTTCCGTCAGAAAATGTGTAGTTTTGTCTTTTAAGGTTCAAATGAAATAAGCTGTGTTCGGAACCAAGATTTATAATGTTAGTTATGATAAAAAAAAATGATCTTAAGGGATGTAATGGTAAACACAAATGTGAAGGAAGAAATTGTTGAAGGGAAGTCAATATTTGTTAATTTTATTATAATTAAAAGAAATATAACTTGAATAGAAAATAATATGGTATACTTGTCAATATAGGAGAGACCATAGGAGCTGCACAACAACAGCAGGGGAGCTTGAGTCGAACTTTTACAGTAGGTAGGTGTTCTACACCCATATCTTTCTTAAATGTACATAATTATGAAAACTTGTTTAATTTTTGGATTTTATATATAAATGTTGCCAAACATATAATAAAATGAATGAGAAATGAAAACAAACTTGATTAACTATTCTAGTTGGGAATAGTTAATGATACCAATGAGTTCCATTGATATCGACATTTCCCTACATTTTATTAGTCGGTTCTGAGAATGGGAGGCTAATGATGTCAGTAGGGTTTACTAACATTGACATGATCATCCTAGATCATGAGGGATATTGAACTTGATTAACTATTCCGAGTTAAGAATAATTAATGATATCGATGAGCTACATCGTTATTGACATTTCCATGCAACTTGATTAGCTATTTCTGATATGGAGGCTAATGATGTCAATGATCTTTGACATTAGCATTTTCGAGGATATTTTAAAGGACTGTTGAGACTTGATTGACTATTTCAAGTTAGGAATAGTTAATGATATCAACGATATTCATGATAAATTTTATTAGTTGGTCTCGGTGAGGGAGACTAATGATACTAATAGGATTCATTAGTGTCGACATTATCATCCCAAGGTTTAGGGAAGAAAAAAATAGATATGATTAGCTATCCGGTGAAGGATGGTTAATGATACCAATAAATTGATATCAACACTTTCTTGAAGGAATTGTCATTTGGTATAAATATATGATATTGGTTGGAAATTGAGAATGAAATGAAAAATATTAATGAATTCATGAGAAAGAAATCCTAAAAAGAACCAAGCAGGAATCGTAGGGAAATATGAATGAATGTTAGTCTTGAATAAATTACTTGATTACCAATATTAATATTGTTTTTCAATGATATTTATATTCCAATGTTATATTTGTTCTAGGTCCATCATGCTCATGACATGAGTGATTTTCAGATCTTTCTATCATTTTGTTATCTAGTTTTAGGTGAATATTTATGTATTTTGTATTTTAAGAAACTTTCATGACTTGAATTATAATAATATCTTTTAAATTGAATGTATGAACTTAAATTTTTTTTTCATGTATTTATAATCTACATATATGTGTTTACTTATTTAGTGCCATTTAATACTCAATTTCTATTATATTAATGTTTGAGAGATTACGATTGCATTAATGTTAATTGTTGAAATTGAGACCCAAGATGATTGGGTCGTGATTGGAAAATGGTTAATAAAAGTGTAACAGGTTGTTGTCACTTGGAACCTCTTGGTACAAGAGAGATTTTTTTGAAATTTTGGTGGACCCTTCTATGAATTTGATTTTAAAAAAACATTTACCATGTTTTCCCCTAAATTATGATTGGTGTGCTGTTCTGGTAATTAGGATGTTGCAAGCTATCTTAGTATGGTGGTTGTTGCGGAAACAATAATGGGCTAGAGGGAAATGAAGGTTACGTAGTGGCTGCTTCAATAGTGGTTGTGGTTGTGGTTTTGCTTTTATTTTTTCTTTTCTTTTAAGAGTAAGGGAGAGAGTGGGAGCTTGAGTTTTGTTTTTGTTTTAGCCAAGAGTGGAAACTACCATGTAGGTTTTGGGAGGGTAAAGAATGGTCTCTTTTTTTTTCATTTTTTTTATGCAGGTGACTACCAGGTTATATAAAATAAAGGCCCAGGTTTTTTCTTCTTTGTGGGGAGAGTGGGTCTTTTTTTTTGGTATGTAAGTTTTAGTGAATCCCCCTTAAGTTATTTTTTCTGGAATTTTCTGGACAATTCCTTTAGGTTATTTTTGTATCTTCTTTCTAATTGCTTGGTCCCTAAGCAATTTGGTTTCATTTTGGTTATCTATTTTCTTGCTTTGTGCTTTGGTCTTTTTTTTTTCTCAAAAAACACATTAACATCAATTTTATAAAATTAATTGAGATTTTAGAATGGACGTGTTAATAATGGAAACACGTCGAAAACATATTTTGAATTTTGGTTTTTTTTTGAAAAGATGTTGAAAATCAAAAAAATAGCATGAGTACAACAAAAATATATATTTCTTGGATTTTAATTTTAAAATATATCAATAATCATAAAATATATTTGAATGGTTGGAAACATATGATTTGAATTTTTTGTTCTTTCCATTATTTTTTGGTTTTTTTTTAAATGCAGTCAAAATCAAGTTACAATAGTTTCCACCTCTCTACAATGCTTACAATACATAGTCATATGGAAAGTACTTTTCATAGAATTTGTTTAGTATGCTTACAATACATTGTGTTTTTAAAAGTACTTTTCATAGAATTTACTATTGAGGTGACCTTCTTAGAATTGGTCATATAGGTGAGGTGACTTTTCTTAGAATTGGTCATGATGTTGAGGCGACCTTTCTCAAAATGTTGAAAGTGGTTATATTGTTAAGGCAATTTTCCTCGAAATTGGTTATATTGTTAAGGTGACATTCCTTGAAATATTGAAAGCGGTCATATTATTAAGGGGACATTCCTTAAAATTTGTCATATTGTTGTGGTGACTTTCACCAAAATTAATCATGTTGTTGATGCGATCTTTGTTAAGGCGCCTTCCTTAAAATTTTGAAATTGGTCAAATTAATAAGGCTATCTTCCTCAAAATTTTCAAATTAGTCATATTATTAAGGTGATCTTTCTTGAAATTGGTCAAATTAATAAGACTATCTTCCTTGAAATTTTCAAATTAGTCATATTATTAAAGTGATCTTTCTTGAAATTGGTCATATTGTTGAGGCTATCTTCCTTTAAATTGGTCATATTATTAAGGCTATCTTCCTTAGAATTTTAAAATCAGTTAAATAAAAGGTGATTAATTGGTGATTTGAAAGGCAACCTACCTCAAAATATTGAAATTGGTCATTTGAGAGGTGATCTACCCTGAAATTCTAAAAATGATCTTTTGAGAGGCGACCTACTTCGAGAATTTGAAATTGGTTATTTGAGAGGCAACTTACCTCGAGCTGTTGAAACTTGAAATTGATCATTAGAGGTGACCTATCTAAAAAAGTTGAAGTTTTAAAATTCCTTTTTTGGTTTCCATGATTGTTGGATTGTTATTTGTGAATTCTTATCTTGAAAGAAGACTCAACAAGCCTTGGTTTCCTTGAATTTACTTAAACTTGTTAGGTTCAACTAGGTTTTTTTTTTTATATATATAATTTTTCTACAAAACACATTGTTCAATGTTTTGGGGTTAAATGACATTTATGCATCTTTACATGGTTTAAAATATAGGCTCCTCTTTGTCTTTAGTGATCCATATTCTTCAATAATAACAAGGCTTGCTACTTTCTGACTTAACCTTTTCTAGTTGCTTGATTCACTAGTGCATCATGCATCAATATCCTCATCAAGGATTTTTTAATCACTCAAGGCTTGTGATCATCACTTGACTATTGCCATCACATTGAGCTTTTTTAAGTGGAATCACTCCAACTGACTTAGATGTGTTTGTTCTTCTAGTGACCATGAAAAGATTTGCATAATCCTTTATTAAGAACTTTGAAAAATTAGCAAATGAATTTTTTTTCAATAAATAATTTTTTCGTGCTTTAAGACCACTTCACAAATTTTAATGATTTTGTCTTTGTGTATCTCCCGATTGAAATGAAATCACTGAGATGTAAATTAGAAAGTATTTCTTTGCTTGAGTTCCCAAGCCATGTCTTTCAATACAATTATACAATTTTATAGGTCTTTTGTTGATGATTCATAAGATACATTTTGAGAAAAAAGTGTTAACTCAAAAGTTGTATTATCTATGGTTCAAATGATTTTCTTGCATTTGAAAATAGAAACTGACCCGAAGTAAGCTTAAAACATTTTGTCATAACTCAGGGATTTATTTTTTTGGAAAGGATGATCTGACCTTTTATGCAGGTGAGATTTGTAATTGCTGAAGCTATGTGATTAAATGACCATTTTTTTGTTAGTTTCAAAGCAAAAGGCTCGAGTGGAAGCTTGAGGCTTTGTTGAGAATTTTTTTTTCTCTTATTGAGTACTCATTTTATTAGCATGTAGAATAATGAGTAGCTTATTCATGATATCATGACTCTTTTTCGTATTTTGAGAGTGCCACTTATTGATCCAAGTTGCTTGTTTAATTGATTAAAAAAAAAAATTTAAAAACATGTAATGTAGACTATGGTTATTGGCTATGAAAAAAAAGAATTCATAGGCTCAAAAAGTGTTTCAGGGTTTTAAAAACTTAGAATCACTATTATTTATTTGAGTTGATGTATCTTTCATTCTTTTCTTGTCGTACTTCTTATATTTGCTTTTTTTTTATTATTGTTTTAGTTGGGCACCCTCATTTGCTTTTGACTGTCATTTTGATTTTATTTTTGACTTGGACATACCCCCCAACATTTGGATTTCTTTAGGTTCTTTTGCTTTTGGATTTTTCACAACTTTTTTTAATTTTGATTTTTGAATCTCTAGCTACCCCTAATGATCCTAGTCAAGGTTTTCATGAAGAAAAACTTATTTGGGTTCAAATGAGGACCACAAAGGATATATTCATTTTTGAATATGAAAATGATAGCAAAAATGACCTTTTCTTGTTTCAGGCACAATCATTTAAAACCAATATATTTTGACATCGTCCAGTATGGTTAGTTTGGACTTAGAAAGAACTATGTTTTATGAGTTGAAGAATATTGAATCCATTACATATCATCAAGCATACAACTAAAATATTGAATCCATTGGACTTCTCTTTTTTAAAGGAAGGTCAAGTCCTGGTTGCAGATTAATAGGAGCATAACTACTCTGCATAGTGCACTTCAAGGTCTTAGTGCTAATAAGAAGTGGTTGCAGTCAAGAATGCACAGAGTTTCTTTAGCCTTGGTTATGTATCTGATTTGGGGAGAACGAAATAGAATAGTGTTTGATAATACTGATAAATCTATTGATTATTTACTCTGTAAGTTTCAGATTCTCTTCCACACAGTTTTGTACTTCCATGAATCTAATCCCTTAGCTTATAGTGTTTTAGGTTAAGCTCTGGAATGTCTTTACATGGGATTTGGTTATTTGTATTCTGGCCTATTTGAAAGCTTACTGTCTTCCTCTTTTCTGCTTTTGTGTCTCCTGTTGCTGTGAATATTTCTTGCTGCTTCTAACTATGATGTTTCTTTGCTTGTCTGGGATGTCTGCAACTTCATCTATTTTTGCTTCCTGCTTTTTTACTAGGGTTCTGGGAATGGCTGGGAGAGTCTCTTATGCTGGTCTTTTATTTTTCTTCTAGCGTGTTTGTTGCATGGCTTGCCATTGTTCTTGTTATTTTATGCTAATGGGTATTTCTTCCAGCACCCGCTCCTCTATTTGCTGGATGCTCTGGTTTCTACTGGAAGGTGATTTGTTATTTACTGTACTCCCTCTGTCTTTGTTGATATGCTTGCTGGTCTCTACTAGCTAGGCTACTCAGCTTTGCTTTTGGCTCTTTTAGAGTCCGGGTTCTAATATTGATTTTGGTTGCTTTGTGCTGTTGGTTGGGTTAGCTGGTGTTTCTTCCAGCGCTCGCTCCTTTATTTGCTGGATGCTCTGGTTTCTACTGGAAGGTGATTTGTTATTTGTTGTGCTCCCTCTGTCTTTATTGATCTGCTTGCTGGTCTCTGCTAGCTAGGCTGCTCGGCTTTGCTTTTGGCTCCTTTGGAGTCCGGGTTCTAATATGGATTTTGGTTGCTTTATGCTACTGGTTGGGTTGGCTTAGACACCTTCACTATGTGGTTTCTTTTTTAACCTTTCCTGCACATTTTGGTTTTGGCCTTGTATAACCTATTTTTTTGCAGGGAGCTTGCTCCCTATATGTTATTTGTGTATAAAATATAGGTTTCTCTTTGATGCCTGGTTAGTTGGTCTATGTATGCATAACCTGCCTATTCCTTGTATTTTTTTGCTTGGGAGCCTATTTTCAATTTGTATATGTATCTGAACTTGCTGGTTTTCCGGCATGGTAACTTTTGATCTTAATTTATAAAAAAACATAGCTTCAAGAAACATGGTATATGTGTAACTAAGGTTTTTTTCTTTTTTAATTTCCTTATTAGTTCAAGTTATTAGTCACCTCAGAATGAGAATTGATTGATTAATTCGTTTACCGTCCTATAAGTACGATGCCTAAATGCTATTTTGAGAAAACACCAACTTATTTATAAGATTGAAACTAAAGTTAAAATTTTCAGGATTGTTTTGGCAAAAAGTTTTCACAAAATTGGTTTGGTCACAATGTTTTAAACAAAATCATGGGATCAGTTACGAGGTTAATTTTACAAGTCTCAAAAGGGTGGAGATTTCCGCTTAGCATCTTGCATGACACACCTTGGGGTTTGATCATTTTTACTATTATATTTATCCAATTATGGACAACAATAAAAACACCAAGTATTACTTTCACAAAACAAATCTCTCGATTTTTTTATAAAAAAAGAGAAAAAAAAGATCTATTTTTTTAAAAGGATGTGATGCGATCTCAATACACATGGAAAACATACTTAAAAATAAAATATAGAATAACAAAGTTTAATAACAAAATGATTGATAATTCAACACTCTTTCTTGGATCAACATTCCTTATTTATCCCTTCCATTTTTTTTCCCAACTGTTTGCTATGCTGAAGATGGTTTGGTAGCAATGTTATAGGCAAGGATGTCAAAATCGTGATTTTGACACGACACAGAACATGCAAACCAAACTCGGATCGTAAAAACGAATCGTAAGGAATTTTAAAATACATTAAAAAAATTTATGTTTCAAATAAAAATTCATAGCACCTTAAAATATATGCTTCAAATAAAAATCCATACATAATTTAAATAACTATTCATTAGCTAATAATTAACAAACTTAAAACAAATAATCTGCTGGTGTGTCATGTAAACTAAAACCAGCTTCATTGCCTTCATCTTCCTCCTTATTCCCCAGACATTCATCAATATCATTAGCATCAAGAGGATTATTAGTGTCACTACTAGTACCAACACCAATATTATGAGCATTAGTGCTACTACTAGTACCAACACCAATATCATCAATTTGAATCTCCAAATCATCTTCAGTACCATGACTTTCTATTTCAGCATCATTAGAATTTCTTCTTCATCACTTTCATCTTCATTACCATTTTTTCTTTGTGTTGCATTGTCAATAGCACCAAGCAAATCAATGTTTGAATGTTTTTCTCCCTCGGTTATCCAATCATCATCAGATGAAAGATCATCTTCTACACCAAAATCATCTGCTTGCTTTTTGACTTGATTATCATTCAATTTCAGATTGCACATTACAAATACCAAGTCATTCATTTTTCTCTGGTGCAAACAATTTCTTCGTTTTGTATGGACCTAAATAAATAATTCAATTCAAATTTATAATATTTTTATCAAATATTTCAACATTTAAAATAATAAAATAAAAAAACTCACCATTTCAAATGCACTCCAATTACGCTCACATCCAGATGAAGTACAAGTCAAGCTTAGAACTCGGATTGCAAACCTTTGTAATTCTGGACATTAATCTCCATAAGAATCCCACCATTGAGTTGGAGTTTTTTTTATCTCTTGCTGTCTTGGCAGCTGATTAGTACTTAAAAGTGCATTTTTATCAAGGTTTTATATCATCATTTTGCACTTGAAGTATCAATAACTCCTTAACTAAAGCATGTTTTATAATAACATATCTAATAATATAAGATACCTTTAATTTATGGTAAATGTTCATCTTAAATGCAGGCCTATCACATAAATGAAAGAATTGATTGATGAGTTGAAGTACTGAAATTAAAAGGACAAAGAGATGGCCAAACTTAGAAAAGAGATGTTGGTGCAGTCCAAACTGGAACATTATTCAGTAATCAGGTCATATCTGGAGCTGTAGATCTCAAATTTAGGTCTACTTTATATGGATGGAAAGGTAAGACATAGGCCTACAACTTTCATGTGGAGTCCAAGATTTAACAAGGTCGTTTGCAAGTCCAAATTGTAGCAACAACGAAAAAGTCCGAATCTGTCCTGCAGCCCAGACACTGTTCAGTGTTCAGCCCATATCTCGAGTTCTAGAAGTCCAAATGATCTCAAATGTTTACCTTGGAAAGATGAGAAAATTTCCTAGAACTTTCATGATTTAAGTTTGTTCAAATTATGACATTATCAATGACCTTTTTGCAGACAAGAAGATAAGAATTGTCACCAAGTCAAGATGTGGCTACCCATTCATCAATTAGTCAAAAAATCAATAGTTCTGAATTTTGGCCTATAAAAGGAGGCATTTGCCATGTATTTAGGCATCTTGGTGTTCAGATCAAGATCATGCTCTTGCTCTTTCTTTATCTTTTGTAATACTTAAGTTTTGTTTATATTAATCTCTTGTTTATGCCTTTCATTTCATTTTCTTTACTTAGTTAACTTCTTTCTCATTTATGTTCTTATCTTGTTTATTTATGTTTCTTTCTTTCATTATGTCTAGCTAGGTTAATTATATCAATGTGAAAAGGGTACACTAATGGTGTAAGAATAAGTATAATATAAACTTAACATGGACCTTAATGTTGGATACTAACATGCTATATATTCGTTATCTTGTTCACTTTTAATACTTTGCTTTTTAAATGGTTAATCTAGATTTATGTTGTATAACACTAGGTACAACAAATACTTGGCACTTTCATAGCCCATACTGTATGGTATAACCGACACCTGAGCTATGAAAGGAACTTGATTTGTTGTTAACATAAGTTATAATCATGAATGCCTGACAACATTTACAA
>Ga0325414_1004098_pt1 | contig 15240 bp, 8 predicted proteins | sample PopdelMetagenome_8_FD_206183 | JGI IMG/M metagenome (GOLD analysis project Ga0325414, IMG submission 206183) | Populus deltoides microbial communities from Bellville, Georgia, United States - Leaf-PdKOR-R3 | ecosystem: Host-associated > Plants > Phyllosphere > Phylloplane/Leaf | place: USA...
GTGAATCGATCTACTAAAAACGAAAGACCCTGAGCCAAAAAAGAACAAGGAAAAAGAAAATTTAACATACATCCCAGCTGCAGCCTCGTCCTCAGCCTTCTTTGGCTGGAAGCTATTTTTCCTGTAGGAACGGATTGGTGGCCAGCCCACTATTTGTACCCTGAAATGTCGCATGCATATCAAATGAATAAGTGCTGCAATACATCATATGAAATTAAAGGGTGAATCGATCTACTAAAAACGAAAGACCCTGAGCCAAAAAAGAACCAAGGAAAAAGAAAATTTCTGACTTACTTCGGAGCAGAGGCAGTTTCTTGGTCATCATGTTGAGCATCAGATTTACCATTTGCTCCACCCTCCTCTCTGGTCTCTGGAAATGGTCGTTTGTTGTTTCTAGCACCAGAAACTCCTTTCTCATTGGTACAACCCGTCCCTGGCAAACCCAGTCTAAGCTCAGTTTCCTTGAGGTTTAGATCATTCTCATATGCAACACCACCTTCCATGTTTTCCAACAATCTTTGTCACGCGCCGGATCTGTAAAGAGATGATGTACACACGAGACTTGAAGATTGTTCTTGTTGTTTCCTTTTGATATGTAGATTCTTGAGAGAAATAAATAATAGCTAGTATTCTCTCTGCGAGGGGATGTGTGAATGGAAACAAGTGTATTTTATATATAAAAATAAGAGGTTGAGAAAAATCCCTGCTATTCTCTTCAAATGCATGAATTATGGACGAAGGTAAGCTAAGCCTGTCGGTAGCAATAGCAGCACCTTTGAGGCCCCTTGTCCTTGCATCGAGGGACAATAGTGGGACAAGCACAGCCGCCCATATGGAAGACTTTCGAGAGCTTTAATCGGGGACGGTCAAGATGAGTTTTGGGGGATTGTGGGAGGGAAATCAGGAACGTTGGTTCCTTAAGAGGAAAGGATGAGGAAACATCCCCATGTGGGCGGTGGGGTCCGCATGGCTAGATCGGTATGGGCATAGCCAGGCCATGTGGGACTCGAACTTGGCCATTGAGTTTTGAATTCGGTTGGATGGGTTGTGGGCTACATGGCATGTGGTATATCATGTGGACATGGTCAGCCATCCCCTTATTAATGCAAAATATTATTTTATATATATATAATAATTGATTTGATTATTCCATAAGTAGCAGAGCATGAGAACCTCAACTAAATGAATTCAATCTTCTTGACGATCAATTTAATTATCTCAAGGTCTAAAGCTGCTCGTTCATTTAATATATAAACCTTTCACATTATCCTAATGATGTTTAGTGTGCCCGAAATTGTAAGATCATACCATACATCGATGTAATTATTAGTTAATCTTTTCGGAACAAACAGCATAATCATCATTGATTTCTTGGGATGTTTTACTCTTCAAATGCAGTTAAACTTTATTTGCTTGTCCTTGACGTTCTCTTTAATGTTTCCAATTATGGGGTGTGCTTTCAAGGAGAATGGTTAGCTTCTTCTAATGATGGATTTCCGAGAGGATGAACACTGGTGGTGATTTTAGGCTATTTTAGGGGTATTGGTGCAGAAAATTATTTTTTTCCCAATGAAATAACAGAAAAATTTGATGAAATAACAATCTATTACATTAACACAATCACCTTGTAAGAAGTGGAGATTGAAAGGGTGCAGCATAATGGCACCTTGTCCATTTGGGCTCAGAGGGGTGAGCCCCACTCGGTCCAATGGTCTGACTCTGTGCATAGGATGCTCATTTCTAAGCTGTGCAACTCTGCAAATCATCAACATCAGGGTCCAGTCCTGCTGTTGCACCCCCCGTGCGCCTTGAAAAGTTGTCCAATAATTATCATCTTGATTTTTGTACACGCTCAACAAATAATATTTGATGAAACATCATGGAAACCTCTTGCATCCATTTGAAACATTTTACTGTCACCTTACCCGTCATTGTCGTCTTCATGTTATTTCACTGTTCCTCGAAATTTGCAAAGCAATCTTTGATGCTCGGGTTGCTCTTTCTCATTTTGAAGGGCTGTTGATCAGTAAATACGAGCCTGTGCATCGCAGCAGGTGTGTGTCGGCAAAGAAAATTCTAATTTGCTGCGGCACCTCTGTAAAATTTGCCTTTTGTTTTAACAGAGTATCGATAATAAATGCGTATATTGAAGGAAATTAAAATTCAACATGTTCGAAAAGGAAGCTGTAATGCTGTATGAAAAATGTAACCTACAAAACAATATTTCTAATAGTCATTTTTTGAACTCTCAAATTTAATTTATTTTTAAAAAAATATTATAAATTCAATTTATATTGATCGTAAATATAAATTAGTTTTCATTTTTTTTATTTTTTTATAAAAATCAAGTAAAAATGGACCTTTTAACTTTTCAAATGTTGAAATAACATATTTTTTACTAGTTTTTTCTTTAATTTTATATAAGGTAAGAAATTAACAAAAATAATAGAGCCTTTAATATTTCTATAACTTGGTTTCGAACTTTTTTAATCGCTGGAACTAATTATAAAAAGTCGGTCAAAGTTAACATTTGATGGATGTTTGAAAATGATGGAGGGAGTCTGTGCTATGCTGATTTAAAGGGGAAAAAAAGGGATTCGACATAGCAGAAGAAAATAGAGACTCTGTTTTCAATAGCCATAAATAAGCACCTTTATTTGTTCTTCGACATGAAAAGAAGTTTTCACCAGCAATCAATCCGAAAATCCACCAGTAGAATTCTAAAAGTAATGAAAGCAAAATCTCCATGGCTATTTCTTGCGCTGAAATGATCACTTCCAACATCCAAGTTGTTGATTTAATTACCTACCATTATATACATGCTGTGAAGGCCAGGAGCTTAGAGAAGTTCTAGGTTGAGGTGATACCATGTGAAACAAAAATTGTTCACCATCTTGATTTGCCATGTGAGTTCTTGTGTACTTGGATGATTTATGAATTTACTAGAACAACCAATGTATTCACCTTTACATATAAATCTTGTATTGGATTTGAAATAAGAGTGTGTTTGTCTAAGCTTCTGTTTTTATATTTATCGAGTGGTAGAATTCTTCACGGCACAAAATACAAGAGCAAAGATATGAAATTGTGTTTTTTTTTTTTTTTAATGATGTATCCTATTATTAATAATAAAAGCATAAGTTTAAACACACTCTAAATTAGATGCAAATCTAGCTAGGTTATCTGCACATTTTTCTAATTCAGAGCACATTCATGAATAAAACTGCACTGGCAAAATTCAAAGCACATCCAAGTTTCCCAGCTATTATATGCACTCATATTTTGAAAGAAAAAAGAAGAGGATAGGGCACAGAAGGTTCCTTCGACATACTTAAGTTATTGTTTATGGACAGGTACTGCAATATGGTTGGAAATCTTGGATTAACTAGATAAGCCCGGCTAACCATTAAAGTTTTAATTATTTTCTCGAAGTAGGTATTTTAATCAAGTGCTTACCGAATCATGTAACCTCAGAACTGAGCGAAAGTATTCTTCTCTGATGTAACATCTAACCTTTTCAAACCTTGATAGTAAGAGTGTTTGAGCGGGTATACTGTATTTGGGCATGCTGAAGTCGGATTACATTGATGTCTCGAGTTAATTTTGGATAGCAACATCGATGACATCCGTACAAAGTCCGCTAAATTCTGTGGTGCAACACCGATGACCACAAATATATGAAAGCTGTGTGTTAGCTTGCACTAGCTAGTGGTACCCGATTGACCCTGTGCTGGCATTTGGACAATAAAGAAGAAGAGTAACTGGCTAGATAGCGATGCCTAACGAATGAGTCCCGATTGAATCTATTTTGAAGTCTTTGATCCACAAAAATATTTTCCAGGTTGGATACGTGGATGATAAGACTGATCAACGGAATGGAAAAGAGTCCAGTTGGCATGACATGGCAGGTCGGCAAACTTTGAGCGAGTAGTTGTGACATAGAAAGTTCGACAATGGTGGTGCACACGGATTCTGATTCATGTTTGGTTGTAAGAAAATAGTGAGTGGTAGTGACAGGTCTTGAGATTTAATGTAGGAGCATTGGAATTGTTTGGTCTGAGTTTGTTTTTTCCTTTCGAATCTATCCTTTACCCTTCAGCTTTATTACAAGTCACAGTCTTGGTCCCCGGCGGGGTTGCTTGGGACATAAAAATAATAATAATAAACGATGCCATGAAAAAATAATTGTCCTGAACTGAGTTTTGCTATATGGGCAATCGAGGACCGGACAAGATGATTTTATTCGTACTGCTGTTATAAATCTGTTGCATACGCGAACCTGTGAAAACAGGTTCCTCCTTCTATAATGTGAGTAAAAAACTAAGGCTTGCTACAATTTTGCTGAAAAATCATTGGAAGAACTTGATAGATTTATGCGAATCAAATTAATCGCATTACAGAAACTCATTGCAGCAATTACTGGTTGTAACAAATCTCTTTATATCAACTAAGAACTACATAAAAACTATATTTCTCAATCATTTAAAACAGAGTGCATGCTACGGATCTGAACATACATTAGAATTAGACCTGGTGAACCTTCCTTGTACCTAAATGAAGAAATTAAATAAGTAAACTTAGCCTGTACAAGGACAACTAGATGCAAGTGTTTTAGATCTTTCTCCTAGCTATCAACGACATGTATGGGAACAAACAGCTGGTGTCTTGTCCATATCCTCAACAATATTCCATCTTTGTCGATCAAGCAAGCAAAACGTTTCCTCGTCTACGCAGAGGTGTCTCTTTTAGTTATCACGGATTCGTACTAGGAATAAGGCACAGCAACTCTTCTACTTAAATACTCTCCAGAATATTGATTCCAATACGTGCATGTAATGGTCACAATAAGACAGACACGGAGGCCAGGGTACAGAGCGGCATGGGCTGGATTGCTTGATTTCAGGCTCTCTTAACAAGTCGGTGAGGTGCGGTGCTATTTTAAGTGAAGCTTATCGGTCCTGCTTATCCTCATAAAACGAAACAGATTAGTAACCGAGCATAAATATGTATGGACACCAGCAAGCATCATAGGCTGTGCATGTTCTAAGTAAATGTACAAGAATAACCAGCTGACCAGGCGACAGCTTGGGGAGCTGGGAAGAATTTCTTTGCTTCGGGAATATTGATTTACTTAACGTAGGCGAAACGACAATTACAACTTAGCTAAAGTATAGTACTGGTCCCAAACAGGCCACCAGATAATAGAAATTAAAACAATCCAACTCACGAGGAACCCCACTCACAATGGGAGGAGAACTTGACAAAAAATGCGGCCATCACATTCAATCGGAGGGCTCCTTTCTCTGCATTAAATCAGTGGGCTTTCTCTTGTTAATTTCCAACTCTTATATATTCACCTCTACCCTCAAGGACCACGTTTGCACTCATAAAGGGTCCGACTTTTTCTTTGCACATATTTTTTAATCTTTTGGATGTCCAACTCCATATTTCGTCATAATTAATGTTGGACCTAAACCTTTTGATTAATCAATGGCTTGCTCAATATCCCACCCACCTCGCCCTCTACATATATATGTGAAGCAGAACTGCACAAGGCACCTTGACGATCATGCATGGTGGTGGTGGTTAAATCAATAAATCTCACTTTGAGCAATTAGATTTTCCTTGTACGTAGAGCACATTGCTAGAAATATTAGAGATAAGATTTCTTTGCTGTTTACTTTAAAAGCAGAGATAATAATCGGTAACAGTAGATAGAGTTAGCTAGGTTCATGCTGAGTGTTTAGAATTAGTTTTATCAATTTACAAACTTGTTTTGATCCATATAAAAAATTAGTCTTCATATTATCAATTTACAATCTATATAGATTTAATTTTTTTCATGGGCATTATGGAAAAATAGAAAGAAGTTGAAGAAATTAATAAGAAGACAGTATTTAAGGAAATAGTTAAATGTTTGGTACTTGTTATGGAAAGAAAGAGGGAATTTAAGAGAGTATGAAAGAGAAAGGTTAACAAACCAAGAAATCAATTAAGTTATAACAACGACAATTAACATACTTGGAGTGATCCTGTGTCACTCATAATCACATTTATATACTTTTCTTTTGATAAATGTACACCCCCCTCAGCTATAGCTAGTTGATAAATGATCTTTTTGATGATCTTTGCAGTTCCCTTGGATTTTAAGCGAGAATCATTGGCGTTGAGTGAACCTGAAGGATTTTAGGTGGACCTTTGCGGTCGGAAATGGGAAGTTAGAATCCAGAATCCCCAACGTGACTTCAAAGCGCGTTTCCGACAAGAAGACTTCAGACACCGAGTAACGTTGAGACTTATTTTGCTACAAGCAGATCCACTTGTGCTCGTGTCTGGTGGATCAGAGCATCAAGAGGAGGAGGAGGAGGAGGAGGAGTGGTAGGCTTGCCTGGTTGTCATGTCTGATCAATTGACAGAAGGTTAATTATCTAGCTATCAATTGCCTATCTGTATTTTCTTGAAGATGGACTAGAAATGCTTGAAGTAGGTAAAGCCACGTCTGTCCATTGAAGACCATTCATGGGATGGCTTCGTTTCCTGGAGAAAGTAGGACCCAAACGAAGCTGCTAATTAACAACGTACACTCCTTCATTTGTCTTGTCTACGTTTGATAATGCAACTACGCAACCTTTTCATTCGCAACAATCAAACATATACATGCCTGAAATGTTTAGGAACCTGTTTCAGGCCTAGAGAATAGTTTTTTATGCTTCATTTTTATTTATTTTTTTCTATATTTTCAGAATTCAATTATATATTTTATTGCGGTAATTTGTCAGAAACAAAGATTTTTATACTTTTTTACAAGGATTGAACACGTTTATGTTTCAATTTATTTCAAGAGATTTTAGCTTCCGAGTTTAAGATAATTAATCAACTCAAAGCTCATATTTATATTTCCCAATTGATTTTACTAATTAATACATGCAAGGGAAAGATAGGACACTTGAAGAATCCTATCATAATTTATTTATTTTTGCTATATTTGGAGTAAAAAGAGTTTCGTTAATTGAATAAAAATTACAACAATTATCAAAGCTAGAAGGAAAATAAAAGAAGAAGAAAGTGTAGCTCCGCAAACTAAACTAAATGCTATTTTGATTAATATGCAGGAATTAAACATGATGGCAACTTTTTTTCCCTTGAGAAACCGGCTATGTAATCGAGTTTTAAGTACTATTATACTTTTAAGAATTTTTAAATATTTTTTAATTTTATATTTTTTTATCGTTTTGATAGGCTGAAAATAAATATTTTTTAAAAAAATTATTTTAATATATTTTAAAATAAATTAAAAAAAACAATATTTATCATATTTTTAAAATTTTCAAACAAGAAAACAAAAGGAAAAGGGGATAAATATCCTTCATTTTGACGGGCAGGTTCCAAATGGGTTCCAATTATTCAAGTGGGCTTAAATGCGACCTCGGGGCTCATAGTGTTGAGACTTTATCATGGAGAAAGAGTGGGAATATATTAATATATTATACAGAGATAAACTGATGATTTATCAGATATGAATAATTCATTTTGGAGTCATTATTTGATCAAATGTAACATTAATATTTGACAAACATGGCATGAACTCTCTGGACAGTGATAACTCTAGAAAACAATGTCCAAACAATGAAAGCGAAAGCAAATCAAAATCATTACTGAGCAATGAATGGAATCAGCTACTTGTTTGAGTAATGTTAGGTAGAGGAGTGTCAGCCGAATAGTCTTTTATTATTACATTTAATTGATTTCTTTTTTCACGAAAAAGAAGAAGAAGAAAAAATCATTCATGGATTCAATACGGCATGGAATATATATTAATCTACTAGTAAACTTTTATGGTTGAGATTCTATCAGAGTTGTGATTAATGTTCGAGTAATGATAAAAAAAACTCATTCATGGATTCAATGAATGGAACATCGACCTGTAGTATCTTAAATAGTTAATTCAACAAGTTGAGAGGAGATTTTGGGACATGAGAGACAACTTTGGGGCAGGCGAACTTCTTTCAAGTTAATTTCAGCTCCTATATAATGAATTTCTCATTGTTTGTTTATACGTTGATGATTTAATAATATACATGAGCACTGCTCCTGTAATGCTGCTGCAATTTAAGATCACGGAATATGAAATGACAGGTATGGGACTTATGAAATACTCCCTTGGTATTCAAGTCCAACAATCTAAGGGCAAGATTTTTATTTCTCGAAAAAAAGTATCTAGAGGATTTGCTGAAGTGATTTCCAATGAGTAACTGCAAACCAATTTCTACTCCATTAGCAACAAACGAGAAATTGCAGTAGAATGATGGTGCACCTAAAGAGGATGTATATTGGCCTGGTTGGTTCTCTAATCTACTTGACAAACACTAGGTCTGACATCGTCTTTTTAATTAGCCCGATCTCAAGATTCATGCAAGAACCAAGAAAATTACATTATCTGCAGCTGAAATAATTTTGCGTTATCTTCAAGTGCGAGAAAACTTGGCATTAGATATGTCAAAGAGAATGGTAGCAAGCTAATTGGTTTTACAGATAGCGACTCTTGATGATCGCAAAAGCACTTCAGGGAATTTGTTTTGCATGGGAATTAAAATGGTTATCAAAGAAGCAGAAGACTATTGCACTTTCATCAGCTGGAGGAGAATATATCTCTGCAGCAGATGTGGCTTGTGAAGTGTTTGGCTAAGAAGAATTCTGTCAGATTTGCTGCGAAAAAATGACACCCCTGCAACCATTTTTTGTGACCATATGTCCACCATAGCCATGACAAAGAATTACGTGTTTCATAGCAGGACCAAAGACATTGAGCTAAAGTAGAGAGCATATTTGAACAATCAATCAATGGACGATACCCAGCTAGAGTAAGTAAAAGGAAGTAAAGAGCATATTTGATTGGTGGAGTATGTGTTAGCTGTCATCCTTGTGAACTAAGCAAGTTCTAGCCATGAACTTATGGCAGAAAACCTTAGCTGTATACCGACTTATACAAGTCGGTTCATGAAGCCTATATCTATAGGCAAGTGTAGAGCAGTAGAGGTCCTTACGCTCGAGTAAAAAAACACTTAATTAGTATTCACAATTACCCCCTAGCCTCTGTTTAGTTTTCTGTATTATGATAGAACCAGTACAGCATCTTGATATCAGAAAGGGAATCGACATCTTAAATCTTGATGCAAGTAAGAAGTAAAAACAACAAAAAAAGACCTCAAGTAAATGATTCTCGGAGGCATTCTAACCTGTACGTAGTTGTCCTAAAATACATTAAGTTTAAGAAACAATATAAGAAATATAGTCTCCAAAACGGTAGTTTAATTAACTAGTAGAATTTGAGGTTTCTATTTAAAGATTTTATGTTTAAATCTCAAATAGAAAGGAATAATTTTTTCTAAATGTATCGTACCCACATGGCTCGAAAGCACTTCGTCGTCAAATAAAAAAAAAAGGAAATAAATTGATCCTATATTTAGGTGGAGCAGGAACCAAGAAAGTGATTCGCCTAAAAGAGATCGGTGATCCTCTTGTCCGCCACAAGTGGGTTTGGTATCCTAGTGATTGCAGGCAAGCATATCGTCACTGGTGACTTCAAGCAACGCCTCCAAGAAGAACTAAAACTCTTGCTGATTTGAATATATTCCAAGTATAATTAATTAATTAATATTACCAGATTATATATATAGAAAAGTATTAGTTATCGATCATTAGCATAACACCGCGTTGGTTAGGGCAGAGAAATAAAGGATAATCAAGGGAATGGTCGGGCAGGTTGGCCAGGCTAATTTTTTATTGAACATTCCAAGCAAAGAGTACCCTGGTAAGCCCCCACCATGGTATTCAATGTCTCAGCTTCTGCCAACATTTGGAATAATATTATCGCCGGGAAAGATTCTAATATATTGCATTTGTAGGACCAATGCATATTAAAACGATGGAAAACACTGTATTAGTGTTCATAATTCGTTTGATCAAGTAATTATATATATATATATATATGCACCATAATTAGTTAATATGGCATGTCTTGCAGAGCCATGTCTCCGAATGTTAATTATCATCATCTAGCTAGATCTAACCCCTTGACATATATATATATATATATATATATATATATATATATATATATATATATATATATATAATTTTTTATTATTATTATTATTATTTTGAGAGAGAGGGACAGAGAAGGGGGGGGGCCTTTAATTATGGCAGAGGTTGTGCGTTTACATTTGCATGTGATATATACTACTATATTGTTCGACATCCCGCAATGAGTTATTAACAATTTTTTAAAAAATATAAAAAAAATTAAAATGTAAATAATATTTTAAGTATTTTAAGTTTGATGACCCTGTTTTCATCAAACACGGGTCAATAATTTTTAAAATAAAAAAATAAAATTCATATAATCATCTAAATATTTATACAAACATTTTATATTTAAAATATAATTCATAGCAATAATTTTTCCTTGTATTTTTAAAATATAGAATAATATGTGAATATGTAATTACTGGCAAAAGATTCTTATCGAGGTACGGGGGGCTTGACCATTGATCCAGACGATCGGGATTTGGGTTTTTAATAAAGAATTGTATGGTGCATGGTAATATTTCTCAAGTTCGGACAGGTTATGAAAGACAGTCTGAAATCTTTTTAATTTCTTGCATGTTCAATCTACTTCGAAGACCTTTCTTCGTTAACATGTGTAACTATTAAGCAAATGCCGCCAGGTGAGTGGACAGGGGCCCTGGCTTTGACCAATATTGGACACAGGAGCTCTTTGGGCGCAGGTGATGGCTTAATGATGAGGCAGTAACTTGTTTTTTATTCCATGTTAAATTAATGAATTATTGTTGTTATTATTTTGATGTTGCGTGCAGTAATGTATCGATGCACAGCTGCCATTGAGGCCCGCGAGAAGACGACTGATTTAACAACTTCATTTCGCATGTACAGGAATTGGCAAGGTACAGCGCTGAAATATTAATTCTACGCAAAAAAACAATCAATCTTATTGTCCCATGTGGCTATATCTGGAAAATTGTGGCCAGGAAATGACCACCGGGTCGCTTGGTTATCTTTTGACTCGGGTGGGTCGAGGGTTGTATCAGGATTCAGGACCACCTCAAGAACACACTAGCTAGCAACTCAAGCCTCTGCGTTACCTCAATTGGGAGTCGCTAAGGTGATGTTTGGGGTATTTAAAATCAAGAAAGTAAAAGGCGGTCGTTTCTTGTGTTCTAATATGATTTGACTCGACCAGAAGTCCAAAAGATAAAAAGGCGTCTATTCCTCAGAGAGACAGTCCTCTCAGGGGAAGACTTTTTCGAGCGTATTTATTAATACGGATGCGAGTATTTTTTAAAATATTTTTTTATTTTAAAATATTTTAAAATATTTTTTTATATTTTTAAAATTATTTTTGATATTAACATATTAAAATGATTTAAAAATATCAAAAATATATTAATTTAGAATATATAAAAAATAAAAAAATTCAAATTTTTTTAAAAACATTTTTGAAACATAATAAAAAATTTCATCGCCTCGGCGTTTTCAAAATCATTAAAAAAAATCAAGGATTTTTTTTTTCAATACTACAAACTCAATCAAGAAGGTAAATTTTTAAATCTTTTTTCTTTGTCTAGCACGAGTTTCTAATAAAATATATAAGAGAAACTTGAATAAATTTTTTTATTTTAAAAAAATAATATTGAGTAATAAAATCAGTAAAAAAATAAGTAAAAAACAAAAACAAAACATCAAGCCAAGTAAACTTTTTAAACCAGTAACCTGTAATATTAGATCGGAAATACCATAAATAAAAAAAGTTGTGAAACTCAATTCGCAACAAATATAACATCGAATGATGAATTATCACTGTTATTATTATAACTATTATTATTTTCATTATTATTATTATCGTCACTATTATTATCACTATCATTACAGTTATCACCATCATTATTATTATCAATAAGTATTATTATTATTATTTATCACTATCACTGTCATTATCATCATCATCACTATCACTATTATTATTATTATTATTATTATTACTACTGTACTATTACTATTAATAGCATTAATACTACTATTATTATTAATGTTGTTGTTGTTACCACCAATATTATTATTATCATCATCATAATTATTGATATTATAACCACCACAAGCATCATGATAAAATATCATCATCATCATCATAATAATAATTAATCATTCCTATTATTATTGGTAGTAATAGTACTATTATTATTATTATAAATATTACTATCACAATTATCATCATCATCACTATTACTATCATAATATACTATTATTATTACCATTATTACAAACATTATTATCATCATCATTAGTATAATAATAATAATAATAATGGTGGTAATTCTAGTCGTTGCAATTATTATTATTATTATTATTATTATTATTATTATTATTATTGCAACTACTACAATTACCACCATTATTATTATTATTATTATTGATGAAATAAAAAAAATCATAAACTTGTTTTGAATGATAAAATTAAAAACCATAAAAATTATGACAAAAAAGCAAAGGAAAAAAATCAAAAATCAAAATAAAAAGGACCAAATTGAAATAAATATTATTACTATTGAAAAAAAAATCATAAATTTGATTTGAAAGATAAAATTAAAAACTATTAATATTATTATTATTGAAATAACAAAAATCATAAACTTGTTAAGATTAAAAACCATTAAAAAATCATAAACTTTGATTTCAAGAAAACATTTGGTCAACAATAATAAATTTTATTGACTATGGGCTAAAATAATATTTTTTTACTATGTAAAAAAAATGAAAAGGAAGTATACACCCCTAAATAATCTTTTAATGACTAATGGGCTAGTGGAAAAGACCAACAAACCCCCCAACTTCAAAGCTTAAGTTTTTTCCACTCAAATGTACTTGGGGCTTAACACGCAACCTGAACACAATAACGTTAAGTCTGGTAGCTTGTTAAACTCAAATGTACTTAAGGCTTAGCGTGTAACTAAACTCAATGATATTTTGGCTCAGCATGTAGCCGATCCCAAGAATGTTAGGTTTGGTAACTTACTAGACTTATGTCTGTTTGAGCTTGACACTTAACTGAATTTAGGAATATTAAGTTTGAAAACAAGCTAGACTCAAATCATTTAGGTCTGATATTCTGTCAAGTTCAAAGATATTTGATTTTCAAATTTTTTTTAACCCTAATTAGGCTAAAAATCAAAATTTAAAATATGCCGATATTATATGCGTATAAAGATAAATTTCAAGTGCAATTAATATTCACTTCATGTAATTAAGACAAGGATCCTTTTGATTTCAACTTAATTAGAAAATATAAATTAACTTGAAATTATTAGTATTGCCAATTGGGTGCTTTCCGTGCGTACGTACGCGCGCATAGAATGTTCTATCTAGTAAATCTGTGATGTTGTATGTCATGCTTTGCAGTTTCGTATTTCCACTTAATTTTATTATTAGAATTCATTGTTATTAGAACTCATTGTTATATATATATATATATATATATATATATATATATATATATATATATATATATATATATCAATTAAAATAACATCAAACTAATTTCTTCTACAAGGACTAAAATGGAATTGGATGCGTATATTAGTAGTTACGTATAAAAGATTTGAAAGCTTAGCTTTGAATTCATGATATATTCCACCAAGTGTTTGTAAAATTAATGTTATTGATGGTTTCACGTTTTTGTATTTTATAATAAAAACTTGCTAGCGAACCCATCAATAATTATAGTTGATAGATCTAATATTAGGATCATGAATCCACTTTAATCTATCACTTTTATGTAAAATAATATTAATTTATTTAAAAAAAATTATTTGATTTTAACTCGGTCAAGTTTAGACTCCCTCACGAATCAATTTTTTGAATCATCCTAATTAATTTAGCTAAGTTAATATAAAATATAATTAAAAAAAAAATTCAATCCAAGTTGAGCTTTAATTAATTCAGCAGGTCAACTTGCCGAGACAAGTCATGTTTAATAACCATTAGCAATTAGAAAATGGGGGGACATTAGACCAGCGCTGCTCTTCATTTCCATAACGAAAAACATAGGGAATCAGACAGGCTGAGGTTCGTCCAGCAATAATATTGTTGTCCTTGCAATTTGCCAAGCCTGTGTAATATATATATATATATATATTCCCCTGCAATGTATGAATTATCGGTTCATGTGATTACTTGCACATTAATTGGAAGGTTCCTGGCAGAATCTTACCATCAAGGTAAGGGCGTCTATGTCCAATTTTAACGATACAATGGCATATGAGCCGGTCGAGCATTGTATGCTCATCAGCCAACGGACCCCGTGGATCGACGGAAAAGAATATGAGCATGCATGTACAAAAGAGGGGAAAAAAGAAAAAAGAGATTATTTGCGTGATACACACACATACCAAGTGAAACTCAAGCAGAGATGAATTTAATTCAATATATATATATATATTTTTGCTGCATTTATTAATCAGGAATTCTAGTTCACTCCCAATTATTATTTTTTTCAATATAGGTGTCTGGGCCAGCTTATGCGCATCTTGACTAATCCCATAGGCCCTGAAGTTAATGACCATGTAAATCTTCAGTGACCATTATATAAACAATTATAGAATTTAAATTTGAAATCACAAGAAAATAAATCTCTTAATTCTAAATTTTTATCATTACCCAGGTAATTCTAATTATTTAATTTTAATTTTTAGAATATGGTGCTATGGCAACATGCCTACCTTTACGGATAAAATGAGAAGAATTGAATTTGAAAACGACTAGAGAAAATAATAGTTATTACGCTGAAATTGATGGGAGAATGATGATGATCACTATGCTCCAGACAGCAAAGAGAAGCTACCTTTCTCTCTCTCTCTCTCTCTCTTTTTTTATGGACCATTACATAATAAAAGATTCTCCAACGAAATAATTTGTCAGACCAATTTTCCTTTTATAATCAAGTCAAGAAACACCCTTTGCAGTCTCTGAAATATTGTATTATATACACGTAGTCTAATTACTCCCGCGTGTCGAACTATTATCTTCAAAGTAACAGTCTTCTTTTTCTGATCTTGAATTTTATCGATCGATCTTTAATCTTCACTTAATTAATTACTTGAACTGTTGGATTAAACAATCATTTGATAATGGCAAGTTCAAATTCATTAAATTGAAAAGAAAGAAAAA